>Ga0172381_10006591_pt1 | contig 11599 bp, 15 predicted proteins | sample Leawel6488metaG_FD_119754 | JGI IMG/M metagenome (GOLD analysis project Ga0172381, IMG submission 119754) | Leachate microbial communities from a municipal landfill in Southern Ontario, Canada - Leachate well 64-88 metaG | ecosystem: Engineered > Solid waste > Landfill > Unclassified | place... | reverse complement strand
TAAATCAATTAAAATGTTTTCAATGGCCATAAACGGAAACAATGCGCCATATTGAAAGTTTAATCCATCGATCGTGTTAGAACCTTTTTCCCAATAGAATGAATATGATTTTGTTCCTTGACCACTTTCAACTTCAAACGAATCATAAACGTTTTTTTCAAACGCATAAACACCATTCATTTCAACTTCAGTAACATCATTTAATTCATCTGTAGTAACTAAATAAAGTTTTATTGATACCATTTGTTCTACTTCTTGCGTTAAAATTAATTTCATATTGCTTTCGCCAACAATTATCTCATCAGAGCGAAAATTTATATATTCTGTAATTACATTTGGCTCTGAAGTGTTGTTGTTTGATACAACATTTTCTTGATAACTCTCAACTTTTGAAGCGTAATATTCTCCGCTAACTTCGTCTGCATAATCAATCATTTTGCTTGGCGTAATCAATAATTGCCGATTGTTGATGAAATCAGCCGATAAAACGCCATCAATAAGTCTTGGAATTGCGTTAATATATGTAAAAATCTCAATTAAAACTTCACGAAGATTTTTTTTATCAAAATAAAATTGTGGCGAAGTTATCTCTTCTAATTTAGTTTTTAAGTCAGTGTCAATAGTAAATGCTCTTGTGGTGTCAACATTGTCGTAATCAACAAACGGGCATAATTGCTGAACTCGATATAACACATCATACATTGTTCTTTGCGTCCCAGTTAGCGGTTGTGTGTCGCACAATGAACCTGCGGGGATTTTTTCAAGCAATTTAGTTGGCTCAATTAATCCAATCGTGTGGTCATATCTTATTGGGTAAGATGTTCCGATTGCTATTTGATCGCTATAAACAAGCCATTGATGAGTTAATGTTGTTGTCCCGTCTGAAATTGAAATGTCACACGTTGAAAATCTTTGGTATTCATCATCTTTTGTTGTAAAAGGAATAATTAAAAGCGCAGTGTCTAAACTTTCATCAATTTTAAATGTGGTTGCTAATTTCTCTGTTTTAACAGTATAAATAGTGCCACTGCCTTTTTGTATTGTTATTGTGAAAGTGTACATTAAATTACCCCCTTGTGTTTACAGTGCCGCCGCTTAGTTGCTTTAAATAATTTGCAGATAGATTTTCTTTATAATTTTTTACCTCATAATTTATTGCTGCATTGCCGACATAAGCCGCCATGGCAATGCCTCCTTGAATTGGGTTGCTTATCATGTAATACCCAATTCCCGCTATTGTAAATCCCGCTTGTATGCGTTGCTGCGTGACTTTATTTTCTGTTAATTCCCCTACCCATTGATTGATTTTCATACCCGTAGCAGTTCCAACGGCAACAGCCTTTCTTACATTTAACTGCAACTTACCAGCATTATATTCTTTTATGGCTGGTTTCTCAGCGACAACTTTTTCTTGTTTCGGTGCAATATATTGCGGATTTGTTTTTAACTTTTCGGTCGTACCGCCATGTTGAACTATAATTCTATAATCTTGCATATTAACACCACCATTTATTCGCTATAAGATTTGACAAACGTTAATGTTAATGTCGCCTTTTCGCCAAGATCATAATTAGCTTTAGATCCATCAACAATTACATTTAAAGTTATTCCTGTGCTATTTGTTGGCGAAACAATTTTAAGCGTTCTAATTATAGACATATCGTATGTGCTATTAAGGGTATCGATTAACGTGCTTAAAGCACTGTTAACCCAAAACGTGTGTGTCCCAGACCATATTGCGGTTTCGCTTAATGATGTGGCTTCTTTTTCACCTAAAATATGCGGACTTGCAAGTTCTATCTTGCGTTCTGTCGAAGCAGAATAAGGGTAAATACGTACCGATTCCAAATAAAAAGACCATTGATTGCCAAAATAAAACGTGTTGCTGAATTCAATATAAATTGTTGTATTTAATTGAATGAAATATCTTCCGTTTGCTAATATTAACCCGCTTGGCGTAATTGCGTCCATGTTCCAAATGGTATTATAAGTTGTCGAACCATCAACAACGCTTTCATTATTAGCAACGATTTTTGTTATAATTTCTTCCATAGCGTTAAGTTTATCGGTGCGATCATCATCATCACCAACTAAAAAGTTTAATGTAATTGTCGCAAAACCAGTAATCGAGTCTGGTATAGCCTTATATTCAGCACTAAAAACCATCATGGTTGGTATATACGTTTTTTCAATCAAGCGATAACCGTTTTTTACGTTATAAATAAACTCATCATCGCTCGCGTCTGTTTTCGCATATTGACCAACGATAAATTCTTCAACCTGCGTATTGTTGTTTAACTTTGCTTCGATATTCGCCCTTAATACTTCTTGTAACACATTAACACCGCCTTAAAACTTTCTTTTTATAAAATCTTCATAATAAATTTCGTTGTTTTGATTATGTTGCCAATCATAAGTTTCAGCCAACTTTGGGACATTTAAATTTAGACTTTCGAGCAGTTTAAGGTTTCTCTCGCTAATCATTCTTTCGTTTCCTTGTTGCATATAAATATCGTTCCCGCCCAAAATAGCGTTTTCTTCATAATATTTTTTCATATCGCTAACATCATTATATTTAGCATTAAGATAACTAGCTATTGCCGGAACTGTAATATTGCTAATAAAGCCCTTATGTTTTGACGTTATTTTTGTGCCTTCTTCAAGAAAATAAATATAATATGCTTCGTTTAAAGAATAAACAATGATAAACCCATCGGTAGTTATATAACTTTGAATGGCGTTATAACGTAAATTACCAGATCTCATTGGTGCATAAAACCGTGCAAGATTGGTGCAGACACTTTTGTCATCTTCAAAATTAAGATTCATACTAACTCCAAAATATGAGGAAACTTTTGGCTAATAAGAAACATGCCATGTTGCCTTTGCGGTAATTTATTTTCAAGTATATGTCTTTTACCATCTTGCGTATATATTAACGATTTTGTTTTCCAATCAACGCTATTTTCGCTTGTAAAAATTACATCTTCATATTTGTTCTTAACCCACCCACTTATCGGTTGCGTAAGCATTTCACTTGATGTTAAATATCGGTATTTGAACGTTTTAATATATTGAGTACCTATTAGTGTTGTAACTGGCAAAGTGTTGCCTAACAAAGAATCTACTTTGCTTATGTAGCCTTGTTCAATATAAATACCGCAATATGTTTCTCCGACACCAATATTAGACATATTAATACCCCATTTCAGTATAATCATATTCGGTTTGTGCGTAGCCAGACAGGTACATTTCTCTACCACTAAATATAAGCATACCGTTTTCATAATTCCTTAAAATATCTTCAACTGCAACTGCGATTCTACGTTTGCCACGCAAATCATCTTGGCTAATTTTAGTGCCGTTAAGCAAATTAACTCCAATTTGATATTCAAGCATGCTTGCGTTGCTTTCCCATTCATAGCGCATTTGTTCTTCTAAACAATTTTGAATAATTGCTCTTACTTCAATGTCAAACGCTAAAAAATACTCCCAATAGCGCTTATTTTTTAGGTGATGGTTATAAATAAAATTATAAATAGTTCGTGAAACTTGATAAGCCTTATCTTTTGCTTTTGTTGCGCTACCTTCTCGCGTTTCAAGGTCTATTCCCATTTCGTTTTTTAAATAAACGATTTCAAGAATATACATATGCCTTGTAGTGCTATAAGTCATCGCCGTTGTATCTAATGGCATTTTAATACACCTACCTTTTTATTGTTCAGATTCTAATTTCTCTTTGTTTAATAAGTGTTGCTCAAAACTATCATAAAGTTCTTTTTGCCCCATTTTAATATCTTCAAACTCCATTTTTTGTTCGTCATAATTATAAGACAAGGGTTTATTAAAATCTATTTCTTTGCCTTTCCCTTCGATAACATCACGATAAATCTTTTTTGCCAAACGATATTCAATTATTTCAATTCGTGTCATATTTTCTTTGGATCTCATCATATCTAATTCTTTTATCATAAAATCTTTTAGTTCGTCAATGCTTTTTATTTCTTTGGTTAATAATCTAAATCTGTTTTCCATGTAAATTAACCGAACTACTGCTGGGGTACTAAAATACTCTTGTAACACATTGTTATAAATCTCTTTTGTTTTCATAATCATTTGCATAAAACTTTCTTTTTGTTCTTCACTTACGACAATTACATCTTTTTCATTGGCTTTTAATTCTTCTTTCATTTTAAATCTCCCTTTTCTTTTGGATTACAAGCGCCACAGAATCGAACTGTAGTTTTGCGCCAAGCCACTTGATATAAGAAAGGGCGGCAATATCGTTGCCAATCGCCCGCCCAATCTTTATTTAATTTTATGCTGCGCTTACGACAACTGTATGAGTGTCTGTTAACGGTGTTGATAGCGCTACATAAGTAGGACTTCCGTTTACATAAACGATAGATTTAACTTCAGCAGTAATTGTTGCAGTTTCTGCTCCAACACCAGTTACGGTTGCGCCAGCGTTGTCACCAACAACTGTTGCATGTAATACGTTGCTTGTTGACCAAATCACTGCATAGTAGCCAGGATCAAATCCAGCGGAAAGTGCTACTGTCAGTTCTATTTCTTCGCCAACCACAACGGCTTCCAAACCGCTAATTGTGATTGTAGTTGGCTTAACTATTCCTGCGATCCAGGTGCTAATACTGTGATAGCCGATGAACCTTCAACAACGGTTGCTTTTGCTAACAGTTTAATTCCTTTCTCAAAAAATACTGTTACACCAAAATTTGATAATGGTTGAATCCGTAATCCTTGTCCAGATGGGCTGTCAATAACTTTGGTCGAATCTGGAAAAGCATGACCACGCCCGGTTGCGTTATAAGCGCAAATGATACCAACTACGTTGTCAAGATAACCAGCAGTTTGCTGCATCCAAGTTTCTGCTAATGTCCACAGAGCATTTGAAGCAGAAAATATTGCTACATCATTGATAACGCCACGATAACCCGGAACGTCTGGTAAAATAGTGTCTGGGTCAACTGCTCCAGATTTAATCATGTCTTGTGCGAAGTTAGATCCACCAACAATTACGTTTCCACTTTTTCTAATGTCAGTCAACGCTGTTGGTCTCAATAAAGCAAGACGTCCAACTGTCGGAAAAACATCATTGTAAGTATCACCGTTATCTAACGAAGCACAAGCGTCAAGAAACTTCGCCAACGGATCGCCAGCAGTGCCAGCCGTGTAAGTAAAAATACGGTCTGTTTCTGTGCCAGAAGCGGTAATAACGGCGTTTAAAACAGCCGCGATTTGATATGCCATTGTTCCTGCGTTCATTTGACGAGCGATGTTTTTAGCGATTTCTTGAGCGCGAACACCAAGAGCAGATGCCCCACCCAACGATAAAACATGTTGTGCTTGTGGCACGTCTTCCATCGCATCATAAATGTTTTTACAAACAAGTAATATTTCATCTAAACCCTTAATTTCAGCGGCGTCAGAATTGAAAAATGAACCATTTGTAGACGCGCCCAATTCACGAAACGATTTTGTTGAAGCAACAATTTTTGGAACACGCAAAACCGCCCCACCAGCCGAAGCGTTGTTTGAATAAACTTCAGTAATACCAATACCGTTACGATAAAGTTGTTCTTGAATCATTTTGCTTAAAATAATGTTTGCAACACCGATTTCAAGCGCGGTTGAACCAACCGATAATCCAGTAAAATCAGAAAATGCCATTTTAATCTCTCCCTTTTATTTTAATTTCTATAACTATTTTTAAATTGTTGTAACATTTTTTCTTCTTTGTCTTTAGCGGCTTGAGATTCAGCCGCTGATGGTTGCGGTGTATAAATACCCGTTGGCGTTCTATCTTCTAAATCTTTAACCTTTTTGGACAAAGAATCAATAATCTTGTCCTTTTCTGTAAGCGTATTACTAATACTCTCAAACCGTTTTTCAAGTTCGCTAAACTTTTCATTAAAGTCAGGAATTACGGGTTGTTCATCAGCAATTTGCTCTTGTGCTTGGGATTGTTGCTGCAATTCAGGATTTGCTTCCGGCTCGGTTGTTGCCAAAGTATTATCTTCGGTTTGGTTTTGGCTTTCTTCAACCGTTTTCGGTTGAAGTTTTGCCAACAACTCGGCTTTTTGTTCGTCTGTCAATGCAGCGATTTGTTCATCAGTTAACATTTTAAATCTCCTTTTAAAAATTGACATCGATGTTCTCTCCTTTCGGAATCTACCGTGCCAAACCAACGGGCTATAATCACGATACTAACGCTTATGCGCTTTCTCAAGTGGAGTCGGTTGATAAGGTTTAGGTTTTGTAACAAATATATCTTATGTTTCTTTGCTACCTATAAGTTAAATAACAACGGCAGTTTATTCTATCGTATTGTGGTAAAGTACTGTGCGCTGGAAACATCGCCGTGATACCATCAACATTAAAAAATTCATTTATTTTCACTTCAATTCCATCAATATTTTGATGAAACGTTGTATAACGCACTCTATTATCACGTTGCGTATTCCATGTTTTATAATTTTTATTGAAAGCTGTATTATTGATAAATTGCGATAGATAATTTTGTTTTTCATACAAATCGGTTTTTTCAATGGTTTCTATGAGCTTTTTTTTCGCTATACTCTCGCTTTTTTCTTTTATTTGTGGTATAATATTAGTGGTGGTATTAATGATATTTACATTGCTTTCTCGCATATCTTTAACATAATTAACAAACTTTCCTTGATTATTTAAGCCCTTATCGATTAATTCGACCATTTTCTTTGGTTTTTCTAACTCTTTTTCGCTTGTTATTCCAGTAAAAACTATGTTTTTATTTGATAAATATTCAACAAACGCTATTAAAAACAATCCTATAATTATGAAATCTTCTTGTTTCTTTCGTTTTTTATACTGCAAGTCGCTTAACCGCAATACATATTCGTCTAATAATTGTCGATTTTTGTGTGTCATTTGAGTTTATTGTCCTTATGCGCTTCGGTTTTATCTTCTAATCCGTCCGTTTCTTCTACTTCGTCATCTTCTCCTTTGTCATTATCGTCTAAATTGGGTTTTAATTTCATTGAATTCTCAAACGCTTTTTCATTTATTTCTGCTTGTAATTCTAATTTGCGTCTTTCTTCATCAAACTTACGATCAACCATTTCTTTAATTTGTTCATCGTCAAGATCCGGCCACATTTTTTTGAATATATCGAACTTTGAAAACCCAACTTCGTTCATAACGCGCGTTTGTTCTGTTGTTACAAGCATATTAACGTGATTTTGAGAACTAAACTTGACTGTAAAATCATCTTCAATTTTGTAAAACTCTTTCCAAATAGTAATAAATTGATTTAATTTGCATGTAAATAATGAACGCTTTTCTTCAATATACGAAATTGTCTTTTGTGCTTCAGCAGCAATTTGAGTGGCCGTTTTACTACCGCCGCTTGCGTCTTTAAGAAACGAGAATAAATCACTGCCTGCAACGCCAATTTGTGAAGCTATTAACTCAACAAAGTTATTTCTTGTTTTAACCCATTCATCGGCTCTCAATTCAAACTGAATAGAGATAGGTTTTTGGTCTTTTTCGTTAAGATAAGGGTATTTTGTAAACAACATTCCGTCTAAATCGCTATAATAAAGATTATTAACATCTGTTGGGTTTACCATTTGCTGTGGCATTAAAACCTTGCCACGGCCAAGATAAAGGTCTGTAATCATTTCGGCATATGCTTGCTCATAACCAATCATGTACCCAATCACATTAAGCAAAGCACTTTCTCCCATGTTGATTTCTGGTATTGTGTTTGCGGCTGTATATTTACAAATTAGGATTCCAAGGTTTGGCAGTAATGGAGATATTGGTATTTCCTTATCAAGCATAAAATCTTTGCCAAAATCAGATTTTAATTGCTTTTGTATTTTATTGGGTAATTGTTGCCACATAACCTCGTTTGTTTCCATTAAATCAAAGTTTTGTGCAGATATAACTGAACTATCGGTTTTCTTAATAAATATCTTTTTAACTGGTTTACAATCTTCGTTATAATATCTTTTTTCAAGCAGATAAAATGATTTGAAATCCGATTGTCTGCCACTGCCTTTATTTACATCGGCCGTATATGATTTTAAGAATCCAGTAAATGATGTACACTTTCCATTATAATCGCTCGTATAGAAACATTGATCCATGCGCCAAACACTTGGTATTAAATCTCTTGATTCGCTTATATCTGCTTTAATGACCGCCGTTCCTAACGCAACAGTATATTCAACAAGTTTTTTAACAAAATTCTGAAAATCAACAGCATCTGCGTATTTATTCCAGTTTATTAAGTTTTCATTAACAAACGTATTTGGGCTTGATTCTTTATATTTATTGCCAAAAAATACATTTCCACCAACAATTAGTTTTGAAACTTCTTTAACGATAGCGTTGCCAATTCTTGTTGAAAATATTCCATTTCTTGCGGTGTGAAACTCTGGTACGAATCCTTGATACCAATTTGCACACGCACGAATATTATTATAGTAATATTGTTTAAACTCCGTTGGAACAAGAGCATAAAAACCATCGCGTATAATAAACGAATATGTTAATTGTGGGTTTAAAGAAGATATTCCTGCTACTTGCTGTTGTAATTGATTTGTCTGTTCTACGATATTACTCATTTTTCTTCACTTCCTTTGGCATAATCGTTTAATTGATACGGATTTGCATGATAAGCAACTGGGTATCTAATCGCGTCAGTGCGGTCATTCGGTATGCTTGAATTAAATTCATCTTCATGGCCTGGTTCTTCCATCCAACAAACTGTTTCTAATTCATTAAACAATTCACTTGGTGATATTTCCGCTTCGCTTACTACCTCAATCCATGTTTCTTCAGTAAAATACAAAACACCATCTGTAAAAGCATTGTTAACTTTTTCACTTGTTTCCACTAAATCTTTGCGTGTAAATGAAATAACAGTACAATAACCGCCAAATTGAAACTTTAAATTGTCAATTAAATCTGTATTATGCCCGTCTACAACAAATATTTTTGATTTGTATTGCAATGAATATTTATTAATTAAATCATAAAGCCATTTGCGAATATATTTATCGCAAAGTATATTATTGCGAATAATTCCGTTTTTATCAGGGTTATGCTGAAACATATCTCCGAGTTTACATATTAATCTTCTATCTTTTAAGTGGAATATTGGCATAAATATTGTCATATCTCTTGTTGATGAGCCATCAACTCCAATATAAATCTTTTCTACATTTTGCAAACACCATTGGCTGTCAAACACAAATGTTTTCTTTGTTTTTAAATCAACAAAAATGTTGTCTTGCTTATCTTTATTATATAATGATATTATATGAACGCTTGGTGTAAACGCTCCATATACTAAATCATTGCCTCCAACGGGTTCTCCAAGATACATATATTTTGCGTTATTTGGATTCATTTCAAACTCTCTTGCGATTAATTGCAGTGTTGCCCTATTAAGAAAGTGCTTTATATCTCTGTAATCAGTTTCAATAATAGTTACATTTGGATCGTGTGACATTTGTTCAACCCATTGATTAAATTTGCCAAACTTGTTTCTATCTCTATTTCCAGCATAAATAACCTTGCCTATGTTATCATCAAGCAACCTCATATATGTTGCCATAGCGTGATTTAATAGGTCTGCGCTTCCGGTACCACTAAATATTTCTTGTGTTTCTTCAACAATTATTAATGATAAAGGTTTTTCTGCCGTTTTGCCTCTTGACTGGTTGCTGCCGCTTTTACTTCCAAGGCCAACCCCACCGAAACGGATTTGATTACTAAATGGACAATTTATAATCATTGGCGGCGTTTCTTTAAATTTAAACTTGTTATACAGTTCTTGTGGCAACTCTGTGGCACATAATTTCTTAAACTCTAACAATACGCTATCTTTTAATGCGCTTGAATTTGCTCTTAAAACAATAATATCATGTTTAGGATATGCAAGGCAATTTGCTAACATCTTTTGTTCAAACGTAGTTGTTTTTCCACCGACACGACCGCTTACTAAAATATATGTATTTTTACCTTTTTTAATTTCTTCAAGATTATCATTTAATACTGGCAAAAACTTGCTTATAACTTTAAATTCTAAATTGACGGCTTTACCCATAATTACTCACCATTTATGCCATCAGATACTATGAACTCCACTTTAATACCACTTATATCACTTAAATTGCTTTGTTGTTGCTCTTTCTTATATTCCATTTTCTTTTTATTGTTTAATAAATATTGAATTGAATATGGGTTAGGTGGTATTTTCTTTGTATATATATCTTTATTTTCAATTACGCGGCCACCAACAGTTCTCTGATTTAAATGAATTTCTTCTACATCATAGCCTGTTGCTGAACGAAATAACGCTCTTTCTACATCTTTAAATTTTTTATCAGAACCAAGTTCTAATCTATCTTGTAACTCTGGATGTTCATCAAAAAAGTTCCTCATTGATACTTGCGTTAATTTTAAATCAATCGCAATTTCAACAAAGGAACGATTATCTCGTGACATATTTTCAATCAATTTCAATCCATCAGACATTAATAAAAACGCTTCACGGTTTTCTTGTCCTTGAATCTCGCTATATTTAATTAAGGCTTCATCAATTTCTTTCTGAACTATTGTCTTTTGCAAAACTTGCTTTGACATTGATTCCACCCTTTCTTTTATTTTCTGACATTTTTGTTTTTATTGATTATTTTCCCCAAAAATATACAAAGTGCTATTTATGTTCTATTTCACTCTTTATTTTAACACCCCTTTATTGCATTTGTAAATACCTATTTTGCTTTTTTATCTGTTTTAATACCTTTTTTCTCTTTATTGCTCTTTCTTGCTATTTCTTTTTTACCTTTTTATTTGGAAATCTATACAGGGTATAACTTAACCCATATGGTATTAAAAGCACCTATACACCCCTTATGTATTAAAGCATATATATAAGCGTTTAATAAGCGGCAAGAGCATAGCAAAGCATTATAGAGTAATTACTTTTATATCTCTTACAAGCTTTATATGGTTTGTTTTAAAAAAAGAAAGAACAAAAGAAAGAACAAAAACAAAGATATATAAGCAGTTAATAAAAGATATAAAAGCATTTAAAAGACTGTATAAAGCATTATAATAGATATATAAGTATTAAATACTATATAGCAATATAAAAGAGTTTAAAGAGCAAATAAAGAGCATAAAAAAAAGACCTTTTCAGACCTTTTGCTTTAATATCTGCTCTTTTGTAAATGAACCGCCTTTGATGCGATATAACCAGAAATAATATTCAAAGTCGTCACAATGGTGATTGGCGTAAGCTGTTCTTATTTGTTCTTTTATTCCGTTTAAATCGTTTGAAACTTTAAAATGCTTTGCCTGTTTTGATTTTCGCATCATCTAAATCCCCTTTTCTATTTTTTTAACTTCTAAACCTTTACCGCGGTATTTCTGCATCTGCCAATCTAAATCCGACATAGTGCGAACGATTCCGCCGCCAATATTGCGCCCGTCGCATAAAACGGTATAATGGATTTTAGCGTTTTCGATTTCGTAAATGAAAGTTATTGATGGATTCATTGGGTGGCCTCCTTAAATTATC
>Ga0172381_10006589_pt1 | contig 11601 bp, 10 predicted proteins | sample Leawel6488metaG_FD_119754 | JGI IMG/M metagenome (GOLD analysis project Ga0172381, IMG submission 119754) | Leachate microbial communities from a municipal landfill in Southern Ontario, Canada - Leachate well 64-88 metaG | ecosystem: Engineered > Solid waste > Landfill > Unclassified | place... | reverse complement strand
TTCCTTGTTTTTTCATCTTGTCTAAAACATTAATCATTACAAGAGGGAAATTTATTGATACGTCTCCAATTACTGTTGCTGCTTGCCCATCATCTTTTATTTTTCCCCATGATTTTGCTTCCTGGGTAGTTGCTCCTGACATAGAACCTGAAGTTGGGTGAGAAGTTGTCATATATACTGCATAATCAAATCCTCCTGAAAGAAGAGCTGCAAAAGCCGCATAGTGTTTTGAAATACTTCCTCCAAGCGAAATCAGCCCTTTCTTTTCATCAAAATTAAGATCAAGAGTCACTCTTTCCATATCCTTTATTACATCAACAATAAAATCAGGATGTTTTTGCTGAAACATAAAAAGTTGAAATCCAAAAGAAGAATCTGCAATTCCTGGGCAATAGATAGGGATATTATTTTTTGCGGCCTGGAAAAGTATTGAATTTTTATCATTAATCATTGTTCCTATTTCAAAAATCAGTTCAGAAGAAGAAATTCTTTTTTTCTTTTCATAAACTTTATTCAGGTATTCTGTCATTATATCTTCAAATTTCATATATCCTGAAGTATGAACAAGTAAATTCCCAATTCTATTTTCTCCTCTTTCATGCATTGCAGTATCATCAGAATTAAAATTAACTATTTCAAAATTTTCTCCAAGAGACTTCATAATATCTTCCTCAATTGCACCCGAGGTTGTTACAAGTATATTTGGAACTTTCAATCTGCATAATTGTGCAAAAAAACCCCTCAATCCTGAAGTTGCCATATTAGAAGTGAATGTCAAAAATATTTTTGCGCCTGCCCTTTTCATTTTTAGAATTATCTTTGCTGCTTCGGAAAGTTCTGTTGCTTGGTAGCCTATAGAGCTAAAGCTGTCAACGAGCTCTTCAACGCCCAGATTATCATGCCATATAAAGTCTTTAACAGTTTTCATTTTTCAAGAAATAAAGTAATGACTACATCTATTGTTTTGGGATTGCCAAAATAGAGTAATCACTTTCCATAATACTCTTAAAAATTAGGGATTTTTAAACCTTACTTAGACAGGTATATTCCACTACAAGAATGTTTTTAAACAAAAAATAGATAAAAATAATATGAATAAATGGTTTGAAATCCTTTTGGGATTAGCTCTTTTGAATGGAGCAATCTTCCTGTGGTGGACTAATCTAGCAGGGTTTGGAGATGCTGCTTTAAGCTTCCTAAAAGGCGGAGCTGAATGGCTTGTAATTATGGTAGGACTTGTTCTTATTGTTCTTGGAATAAGTGACTTAAAGGAATAATTACTTTGCTAAGAAAATTAAAGTTCCTTCAATAATTGCTGCAATAAAAAGAAGAGGCACTATAATTAGAAGGAAAACTCTTAAAGAATTTAAAAGGTAGCTTCTCAAAGTTTGAATTTTTTTCTTTTGAAAAATAAAGGTTCCCATCTTTAAACCAAGTCCAAGAGAAATAAAGATAGCGGGAATCTCTAAAATTCCGTGAGGAAAAATTCTCCATAAAGAGAGTATTCCTGCTTTGCTAACACTAAGAAAAGATACAAAGCCAAGAACATATCCATTTGCAATTGAACTCACTAGAGGAAAGATTCCAAGAATTATTCCAAAAAATATTCCAAAAAAAGTGCTTTTTAAATTATTAATAAAAATAAAACTAATTAACTCTGGAAGAGAAAGACCTTCTGTCTGTTGAAGAATGTCTTGTAGATAAGACATAATTTTATCATAAAATTCTTGGGGAAGGGGAATTACAAATCCTAAAAAACAGGAGATAAAAAAAACCCCAATTACAACAAAGATGAAATTTTTAGAGTCTTTTAAGTATTTCAAGCATTTCTTATACTCTTTTAAAAGATTGAATTTATATTTATCCTTCATTTGAAATATTCTCTTAAATATTTTGTTTTATTGTGATATTTATTTTTAAGATATATCCCATAACCAATTCCTGCTAGCAATCCTCCAAGATGAGCCATGTTCCCAATTGGAAGAGAGAAAAATAATCCTATAATAACAAGAGGAACTATTGAAATAAAGGGGAGTATCCAAAAAGAAAGCTGTAAAGGAAGTGCATATTTCTGCAATTTTGGATTAAAAGAAATAATTGAAAACATTGAAAATATAATATAAACACTTATTACAACATCAAAGACATTCAAAATAGGGTTTCCTGAAAAAACCAGCCCCAATATAGACTGAAGAACTATTGCAACTAAAGGTCCTGCAATAAGATAAATTTTTTTCTTTGGAATAAGAATTGTCAGCACACCAACAAGTGCAAAAATTGCTCCTGAAGCTCCAACCCCCGAAGAAACAGGGCTCCCAAATATTTTTTCTCCTATGCCATTCCCAAAAAATCCAGCAAGAAGAGAAAAGAAAAGTCCTGCAAGAATTCCAGATACGAGATAAAATGCAATAAACCTCTTCTTTCCAATTATCTTTTCAACAATACTTCCTAAAAAGAAAAGAGAAATCATATTAAAGAAAAGGTGGGAAAAAGATGCATGAACAAAAAGGCTTGTAACAAGCGTCCATAGATATTTTCCTTGAATTATCAAGATAGGAGTAAGTGCAAGGTAGGAAAAAATATTGGGTAAAAAAACTTGAGCAAGAAGAAGCAAAAAGAAAAGAATAGCATTTAATATAATAAGGAAATAAGTTGCCTTAATCAAGAATCTTTTTTTATTTTGAATGCTATAAACTTCAGTCATGGCTATTTCTTTTTATCTTTGATTTTTTTAGAAGATTTAACTGCAGGTTTTTTTTCTTTACTTGCCGGTTTTTTTAATGTTTTCTTTAACTCATCACGAGCAAGTTTTCTTTGAATTTTCTTCTTTTCTTTTTCTTTATTTGCTGCTTTTTCCTCTTTCTTTGCTGCTCGGGTCTTTACTTTCTCAGCCTTTTCTTTTTCAAGTGCAAGCTCCCCGTCAACAAGTTCAATTTCTTTTTTCAGTTTATCCAACTCTTTGATATATTCTTTTATTGATGCTGAATTATCTTTTCTAGAAACAATATTCCCGCATTCATTGCAGGTAAAATTATGTATTAAGGCGCTCTCTTCATTGAATTCAATATTGCAGGTAGAACAGCAATAAAACTCCTTTGTTTCTCTGCTTTTTATTTGATAATTAATTTGTTCTATTTTTTTAAGAAGATTATTTTTAAGGAACTCTAAAGATTTTATTACTTCTATTCTCCAAAAATAAGTATACCATCCTTTTCGTTTATCTTTTTTCCTTATAAAAGAAACAAGCCCTTGATCAGAGATTTTATACAGAATATTTCTTGTTTGATTGATTGTAAGATTAAGTTTTTTAGCGATAATAAATTCATTTACATACTTAGTTCCATCGAGAAGATTAACAATCTCTTCAGCCTGCCTTCCAGCAATAAGGATAACTATCTCTTTTAAAAATTTTTGAAGCATTAAAATTAAAAAATTAGTGTGAATAAATACCTTTCGGTTTGCCTCTGTAAAACTTTTAGGAAAAAATAATCTGATTTTTTCACTTTCAGTTTAAAAAAACGTATGCAAAAACTTCCTGTTTTTAGTTTTGGTTTTGCTTTTTAAAACAACTTAATAATTTTTTTACGAATAAAAAAAGATTTTTAAAGTCAAATGCCTCAATATATCTAGTTAGATTAGTTAAAAGATGGGATTATTTAATAAAAAAGAAGAAAAGGGTGAGAAAGTTAATGCAGTTCCAAAGTTTCCGGATATTCCAAGACTTCCTGAACTGCCAGAATTTAAAGACTTAGATGAAGACTCGCCTGAAAAAATTTCTCAACTGCCAAGTTTTCCACAGGGTTCTACAGGAAATAAATTTTCACAATATAGTATTAAAAATGCTGTAACTGGAGAAAAAGAGGAAGAAAACGAGGATGTAGATGACTTTGCCGAGATGGAGATGCAAACGATACAGCCTCGGTATAAAGAAGATTTTTCTTCAATGTCAAAAAAAGTTTATGAACCTCAAAGAATGTCTGATTCAGAAAGTTCTCAAAAAACAGATGAACCGAGATTTATTAGAATAGATAAATTTGAAGAAAGTGAAAAAGCATTTACAGAAATACGAAAACGTGCAACTGAAATAGAAAAATTATTTGGAGATTTAAAAAAAGTAAAAGAGGAAGAGGAAAAAGAAATGGGAATATTTGAAGATGAAATAAAAAAGATAAAAGAAAAAATTGAAAATATTGACAAAAACATCTTCTATAACAAAGGATAATATGGAGAAGCAAAATCCTGTTTATATAAGGCTGGAGTATTCTAATGCATTAGTTTCCCAGAAAGATCTTCTTTCTTCAGAGATTTTCTTTCTTAATCTTACCACAATAAGAAAAAAACTTAATCTTCTAAAAATGCAGGAGATTATAATAAAAACAAAAATAAGCAGAGAGCTTAAAAGATTAAAAGCTTCTTCTCAAAAAATGGGGGATTTATTCCCTAAAGTAAATATTCTAAAAAGAAGACACATAGAAACAGGAGAAATAAGCGAAGCATCTCCAGAAAAAAGGGCAGATGACAGGCTGGATATACAGCTCAAAGAGATACAGGAAAAACTAAAAGCACTTAGTTCTAGCTAGACAAATAATTTTTAAAACAGGCAATCTTAACTTTCTTATGATTAAAAGAAAAGAATTAATAGAAAAATATATTGAATTTTTTAAATCAAATGGGCATAAGGAAATAATCAACTCAAGCTTGCTTCCTGAAAATGATCCTACTGTTTTATTTACAACTGCCGGAATGCACCCTTTAGTTCCTTATCTTCTTGGCCAGCCGCATGCTGCAGGAAAAAAACTATGCAATGTTCAAAGATGTATAAGGACAGGAGACATAGAAGAAGTGGGGGATGCAACACATCACACTTTCTTTGAGATGCTTGGCAACTGGAGCCTAGGAGATTACTTCAAAAAAGAATCAATACATTACAGTTTTGAATTCCTTACAAAAGTTTTAAAGATACCTAAAGAAAAAATAACAGTAACCTGCTTTAAAGGAGACAAAAATTCTCCAAAAGATGAAGAATCAGAAAAATACTGGAGAGAAGAAGGAATCAAAAATATAGAATTCCTGCCAAAAGAAAACAACTGGTGGGGACCTGCAGGAAAAACAGGACCTTGCGGACCAGACACAGAAATTTTCATAAATGAGGTAGAAATATGGAATAATGTCTTTATGCAGTATAACAAAACTATTGAAGGAAAATACATTCCTCTTGAAAAGAAAAATGTTGATACTGGAATGGGTGTTGAAAGAACAATTGCTATGCTTAATAACTTAAAAGATAATTATCTTACAGATTGTTTTCTTCCAATAATAAAAGAGATAGAAAAAATATCAAAAGAAACATATGGAAAAGATAAAGAGACAACAAAAGCTATGAGAATTATTGCAGACCATGTTAAAGCTGCTGTCTTTATTATTGCGGATGGAATAACTCCTTCTAACAAAGAGCAGGGATATATATTAAGAAGATTGATAAGAAGAACTGTAAAATATGGAAGAGATTTGAAGATGAAAAATTTTCTTAAAAAGATTGCAGAGCCTGTTTTTTTAATATATTCTGAATATAAACATCTTATCAAAAATAAAGAAAAAATATTAGAAGAACTTGAAAAAGAAGAAACAAAATTCCTTGAAACAATTGAAAAGGGAATGAACATTTTTATAAAGCTTACAAAAGACAAAAAAGAAATAGACTGCAAAGAAGCGTTTCTACTTTACCAAAGTTATGGATTTCCTGTAGAATTAATTGAAGAAGAATGTTCTAAAAGAAAAATAAAATTCTCAAAAGAAAAGTTTGAGAACGAATGCCAACTGCATCAAGAAGCTTCAAGAACAGCAGCAAAAGGGAAATTCAAATCAGGTCTTGCAGATGATTCAGAGCAAACAACAAAACTTCATACAGCAGCACATCTCCTTTTAGCCGCATTAAGAGTTGTCCTTAATGATAAAGACATAATGCAAAAAGGAAGCAACATAACTCCTGAAAGACTAAGGCTTGACTTCAACTTTCAAAGAAAACTTACTGATGAAGAATTAAAGAAAACAGAAAACTTGGTAAATGAAGAAATAAAAAAATCCTGTGAAATAATAAGGGAAGAAATGTCTCCTGAAGAAGCAAGAAAGAAAGGAGCAATAGGAATATTTGATGAAAAATATGGAGAAGTTGTTTCAGTTTATACAATAAAGGGTTTTTCAAAAGAAATTTGTGCAGGACCTCATGTAAAAAATACATGTGAAATTGGGAAATTTAAAATTATTAAAGAAGAATCTTCTTCATCTGGAATTCGTCGTATAAAAGCAGTAGTAGATTAAAGAAATTTAATCAAACTGATAATATCCAAAACTTACCAACCCATATCTCTTTTTTAAGGAATTCCAGCGAAGAGAATCAAATAAATTTATCTCTCCATCAAGATTCACTTTATCCCTTATTTTAATCAAAGCATCAGAATCTTTATATTCTCGAAGATTATTTCCAAGAGCAATCCCTTCAGATATGTTAATAATTATTGGAGTGGAATTAAGATTTCTTGTTTCTCCAAAATAGTCTGTTTGGTCATCTCCAATAATAGAAGGTCCTGTAGTCTCAACAAAACAATATCCGCTATAATCAACACTCTGTTTAACTGGGCATTTAATACCAACTACCTCATGATTTTCTTTTACATAATAAAGAGATGCTGTTCCATAACCCATTTCTCTTAATAAAAAGAAAAGCAGCTCTGATTTTTCACTGCAAATTCCCTGATTATCATAAAGAACCTCATAAGGATATCTTTGGTAAGTTATTGCTACCCTTCCCAGATTAAGAGTTTTATTTGAACTTCCAAAAGGAATATTCTGAACAAGGCTGATTGCAATCCTTACCCTATCTTCCTTATTAGAAGTTATCTTTGAAATTTCTAAAAATAAGGGGAACAAAAATCCTTTCTGTACCTCATTATTAATCATCCTTAGTTTAAAATCCGCAAGTGTCAAATTTTCTTCAGAATCAATATGGCGGGGAAGTTTTGAAAAATAATCACTAAGCCCTCTATAGACAACAAAATCAATATATCCTTCTTTCCCATTAAGAACATATTTTAACTGTCTTTCTTCAGGAACTGTTTGATATTCTGAAATACAACTTTCATTTTCAGGCATTGAAGAAACAGGACATCCGCAGATAGAAGCTTTTTCAACAAGTTTTCCAGATTCGCAAAAATAAGGGTTAATATCAGAACATTCGTTATTTTTAGTTCCATCAGCGCAAGAGTTTGGCTTAATAAGAAGGATAATTGTAAAGGTAATTGCTAATATAAGAATGAAGATGGGAATAAACAACATATTTCTCTTCTCTTTATATTTCATAAATAAAAAACATAAAAGAATTATAAAAATCTAACTATTCTAAGTAAATTGCTGGTTTTTTTGGCTTGGCTTTTTTAGACTTGCCTTCCGGGTCATATTTTTCCTTATCACTCACTGAATAAACATTAATTTCAAGATTGGTTCTTTTTCCAATAAGTTCTTTTGCATTTTGATAAATTTCATTCTCATTTGGAAGAGAATAAAGGAATAGTTTCTTTTTTGCTCCTGTAATTTTAAGGATATTATTAACATCTGAAATAAGGCTTTCAACTATTCTTTCTTCTTCTTCAAGTTCCTCATTTATTTTCTTTTCTTCAAATTCAGGCCATTTTTCAAGGCTTACAAAACCCTTATTGTCAAGTTTGCTCCACAATTCTTCTGCAAGATGAGGGCAAAAGATAGAGATTAATTTTATTAAACTCTCTAAGTCTTTTTTTGCAATTTCTTTTTCATCTAAAGCAAATTCAGTAAACTGTCTTATCTTGATTATTGCAAGATTATATTGGATATTCTCAATATCAAAACTTACTTCCTTGATTAATTTGTTAAGCTTGCTTTCAAGTTTAGGAGAAGATTTCCCTTTTTTAACATCTAAAGAGTAATTTATGAATTTAAGGAGGAATTTATGTATGCTTTCAATCCCAGTATTGCTCCATGAAGAATCTTTATCAGGAGCCGCAACAGAAACAAGAAACATTCTCAAGGTGTCTGCGCTGTATTTTTTAACTATATCCAAAGGGTCAACAACATTTCCTAAAGATTTTGACATTACACTTCCATCTTCTCCATGAACCATTCCCTGATTAAATAAATGTAAAGTCGGTTCGTCAAAGTTAAACAATCCTAAATCTCTAAGGAATTTGGTGTAAAATCTAAAATAAATAAGATGCATGCACGCATGTTCTGCTCCTCCAATGTAAAAGTCAATAGGCATCCAATATTTAACTTTATTCTTGTCAAAAATTTCCTTCTTGTTTTTAGCATTGCAATACCTTAAGAAATACCAAGAGGAATTTACAAAAGTATCCATAGTATCTGTTTCCCTTCTTCCTTTTCCTCCGCACTTAGGGCATTTTACTTCAACAAATTCTTTATTTCCAATTAGCGGATTTCTCTCGCTTGTGAATTTTATATCTTCTGGCAATTCAACAGGCAAATCTTTTTCAGGAACAGGAACAATTCCACACTCGTCACAGTAAATAATAGGTATAGGAGTTCCCCAAAATCTCTGCCTTGAAATAAGCCAATCTCTTAATTTAAAGTTTACAACTTTTTTTCCAAGTTTCTTGCTCTCAAGATATTTTGTAATATGTTCTTTAGCTTCATCATTATCCAAACTATTAAATTTCCCAGAATTAATCAAAGTTCCATCAAAAGTATAAGCTTGTTCTGATTTTAGTGAAGCTGGATTTTTTGGCTGAATTACCTGTTTCATTTTTATTTTATATTTCTTGGCAAAATCAAAATCTCTCTGGTCGTGGGAAGGGACTGCCATTACCATTCCTGCTCCGTAATCTGCAACAACAAAGTTTCCTGCATAAACAGGAACCTTTTCTTCATTCATAGGATTAATTGCATAACTTCCTGTAAAAACTCCTTCTTTTTCCAAATCAGATAAATCTTTTTCAGAAGTTGATTTTAATTTCTTCAAAAAGTTTTCAACTTCTTTTTTCTGCTCTTTTGTAACAAGTTCCATTAATTTTGTATGCTGGGCAGAAACAACCATAAATGTAACACCAAAAATAGTATCAGGGCGTGTTGTGAATACAGGCCATTTCTCTCCATTGATTTCAAAAAGTATTTCTGTTCCATTAGATTTTCCAATCCAGTTTCTCTGCATTGCTTTAATTCTTTCAGGCCAGTCTTGCAATTTATTAATATCTTCATAAAGTTCATCAGCATAATCTGTAATTTTTAAAAACCATTGTTCAAGATGTTTTATTTCAACATTTGTATCTTCATGTCTCCAGCACTTGCCATTATGAACCTGCTCATTTGCAAGAACAGTATTGCACTTAGGACACCAATTAACTGCAGAGGTCTTTTTGTAAGCAAGTCCTTTTTCAAACATCTTAAGAAAAATCCATTGGTCCCATTTGTAATAATCCGGTTTATGAGTTTCAACCATTCTGCTCCAGTCATAAGTTAACCCTAATGCTTTCTGTTGTTTGATAAACTGGGCAATTGCTTCTTCAGTAAAAATCTTTGGGTGAGATTTTGCTTTAATTGCGGCATTTTCAGCAGGCAATCCAAAAGAATCAAAACCAATAGGATGAAGAACATTAAAACCATTCATTATTTTAAATCTGGCATTTATATCTCCAAGAGTATAATTAAATGCATGTCCAACATGAAGTCCGCTTCCTGAAGGATAAGGATACATTTCAGCAATGTAAAATTTCTTTTTTTTCTCGTTTTCTTTTACTTCAAATACTTTTTCAGACTCCCATTTCTTCTGCCATTTTTTCTCAATTTTTTCAAAGTCAAATTTTCTTTCTTCTGACATGTTGTTTTTAATAAACTCCAATTTAAAAATTTAAGTTTTAGCCAGTTCTAAAACTTTATTGTAATCCATATATTCCTTATTAGCCCCCAATTGTTTGATGGTCTCTAAAATATATTCTATCTTGGACTCTTCAACATTTATTCCGTGAGTTGCTAAGATATTTTTAACTGCTCCTTTTCCAGAGTGTTTTCCTAAAACCAAAGAATCTCCTTTCCACCCAACTTCTTCTGAATTCATTATTTCATAAGTTCCTCTGCAGGCAATAACCCCTGCTTGATGAATTCCTGCTTCATGAGCAAATGCATTTTTACCGACAATTGCCTTATTTCTTTGAACAAACAACCCCGTTAAATTACTTACAAGAACAGAAGTCGGATAAAGAAGTTTTGTATTGACTTTAACATCTCTTTTATAATGATCTCTTCTTGTAACTAAATTCATTACAATCTCTTCAAGAGAAGCATTTCCTGCTCTTTCTCCTATTCCATTTATAGTACATTCAACCTGCGATGCTCCACATTTAATCCCTTCAAGAGAATTTGATACTGCATTTCCTAAATCGTTATGACAATGAACAGAAAGTTTAACATTTTTTTCTTCTATAAGTTCTCCAAGCGAATGAAAAATATAATTTATTCTTTTTTTAATTTCTGAAGGAACTGCATAACCAACTGTGTCTGGAATATTAATTATATTTGCTCCGGATAAAATTGCTGTCTTAATTACCTCTATCATAAACGGATATTCTGTTCTGGTTGCATCTTCAAGGCAAAACTGAACTTCGGGGCAAAGAGATTTAGCATAAGATATACTATCTTTTGTAATTTTAAGAACCTCTGCAGGAGATAATTTTAATTTTTCTTTAATATGTATTGGAGAAGTTGCAATAAATGTATGAATTCTTGGTCTGTCTGAATATTTAACTGCTTCATAACATTTATCAATATCTTTTTTAAGCGTCCTAGATAGTCCGCATATTCCAACCCCTTTTACCTTTTTTGCAATATCTTTAACTGCGTTAAAATCTTCTTCACTGGAAATTGGAAATCCTGCTTCAATTACATCCACCCCAAGTTCTTTAAGAGCATAAGCAATTTCAAGTTTTTCTTTAGAATTCAAATTAGCTCCGGGGCTCTGTTCCCCATCCCTCAAGGTAGTATCAAAAATCTCAATAGAATTCATTTTAGAATGTAAAGATTTATTCAATGGGACTCATAAAAAAATATGAGTCTATATAATGAGTAGAAGCAAAGCTAAGAAACTGATAATACTAAAACTATTTCCCTTAGCTTTCATAATATTTCTTAACAGTCCAAGTTTATATATTTTTCTTAGAAGATAAACTTACAAAACACTAAACTTAAATATCCCTTTAGACAAATAGCATAATGGACAAAATAACAGCTTATCTTAGCAGAGAGCTGATTTCAAGCACAGATTCTGAAGCTTATTCTTTATATGAAAAAAGCAGATTTGGAGAGCCTGTTGAAGGAAAAATACAATACTCTTTAGCAGAAGCTTTATTTTTGGTTAATACAGAAAAAATGGAAATAATCTCATCTGGGAAAAAGCTTTCAAAAAAAGAGTTTATGGAAAAAGTCTCAAGAATAGATAAGAAAATACAGATAAAATATCCGGTTTTTAAGGACTTAAGAGAAAGAGGATATCTTGTAAAAAGCGCATTAAAATTCGGCGCAGATTTTCGTGTCTATGACAAGGGGGCAAAAATTGGAGATAAG
>Ga0172381_10006588_pt1 | contig 11602 bp, 15 predicted proteins | sample Leawel6488metaG_FD_119754 | JGI IMG/M metagenome (GOLD analysis project Ga0172381, IMG submission 119754) | Leachate microbial communities from a municipal landfill in Southern Ontario, Canada - Leachate well 64-88 metaG | ecosystem: Engineered > Solid waste > Landfill > Unclassified | place... | reverse complement strand
GAATTCCCGGGCCAAGGAATATATTTCTTTGGGTTTGAATGAGGTTTTGCGCATATGGTAATGATTAGGGTAGTAAAATTACCATATGGGCGGTTAAATGGGGATTAATTTAGAACACCCCCATAGCGCGGCCATGAATCTCGCTATGGCAGCCCCCGTTAAAACGATTGGGGCGTAGTGGAAAGAGGTTTAGGGAGATGCCCCGCAGCGTTTGTTCCGGGAGATTTATTTTTCTTCAATGATCTTGATTGATTCTTCTTCCGCTTCGTTCCATTTTTCTCGCAACACCTCCAGGAGGCGCTTTTGCGCTTCTTTTACCATCTCTTTTTTTTCCGAATATTTGGCGACCGCTTCTTCTACAATTTCGTTGTATTTATCTTGGGTGATGTCTTCCAGTTTGGAAAGATTTTTCTTGATTATTTTTACTAGAATTTTGAAGTCCGCTTGGATATCCTCGTCTAACTCTGTTTTTTTTCTAGCCATGGCAATGCCGATAAACGCGGCGGTCGTCAGTATCCCTCCCAGTATTATTCCTTTTTTGAATTTGTTTTCCATATGCGAGATTATACTGTCCCAATGTTAACTGGAGGTTAATTTTTTTCGTAGTGATGAAAGAGGATGGAAAATGGCGGGATTGTCGTTTTAATTTTTCGCGAAAAACTTAACCTCGCGTTAATGATCATAATGTAAGATTTATTTGTACCCAATCCCGTTGCCGGTAATCCGGTGCGGCGGCGTAGGATCTAAAAAATATAAATATATGGATTCATCGTATACCTCTTCCACCACCAAGCCTATATATCGCGTTACCCAAATCATCTGGTATATTTTGTATTACGTGGAAGCAATCCTGGCACTGAGATTTGTTTTAAAATTATTGGGGTCAAATCCGGAGGCCGGGTTTACCGGTTTTATTTATAGTATGACGGGGTTCTTTGTCGCACCGTTTTTGAGCGTTTTTAATATTTCGCAATTATTAGGAAGCATCTTTGAATGGACCACGCTTCTGGCGATGTTGGTTTACTGGTTTGTGGCTTTTGCGATCGTCAAGCTTTTATTGATCGGGAAAACGGTTTCCACGTCCGAAGCTGCGGCTAAATTGAATAAGGAAGACAATAAGATTAACCAATAAACTCTATGACAATACTTGTTTGGATCGTTTTTGGGGCGTTGGTGGGACTGGTGGCTTCCATGATCACGGGCGGCGGAAGCGGGTTGGTGCTTGATATCGTTCTTGGTATCGTGGGCGCCGCCTTGGGCGGTTGGATCATGGATTATTTTGGCAAGAGCGGAGTGACGGGTTTTAATTTTTACAGTTTTTTGGTTGCATTGCTCGGCGCGGTGTTACTAATCGTGATCGCCCGGGCATTTTAAGAACAGTAAAATAATTCTTATGGGTTCGGTATGGCCTGATTTCCGGTTGAAAAATATTTTCGTGCAAATTTGAAAACCACAGATTTATCTGTGGTTTTCAAAATCAGTATTTTTTGGCATTACCCGGGCTGGTATCTATTCCCCGGATTATCTGTTATGGTAACGTAACGCCGTCCGGCCTAGTCGGGCGGTAATTTTAAAACATAGAGGCTATTATCCTGATACAATGGATTTTTTTGGAACTTGCAGGCAAAAAAATATATGTTACGCAATCATACAATTATGGCCGCCCCAAAAAAACAGCCAATATCGGGCGGACATGACAATGATTTTTATCTCGTTGGAGTCGGTGCGTCCGCCGGAGGCTTGGCGGCGTTTGGTGAGCTACTGAGCAATATTCCCAAGGATGCGGGAATGGCTTTTGTGGTGATCCAACATCTTCTTCCAGGAACAAAGAGCAGGTTGAGCGAGATCCTTTCCGGGAAAACCCTGCTGCCGGTCACTGAAGTTGATGAAGATACTCTGATTGAGGCCAACCATGTTTATGTCATCCCCTCGGATAAAAACATTATTGTCGAGGACAACACTTTAAAACTCTTGCCCCGGAAGCATAGTGGCCTTAATCTGCCGATAGATATCTTTTTTGATTCGCTGGCAAAATACAAAAAAAGCAACGCGATCGGGTTGGTCCTTTCCGGGACCGGATCGGACGGGACTTTGGGAATGAAAGTGATTCAGCAAGCCGGCGGGATTACTTTTGTCCAGGACAAAACCGCGGAGTTTTTGGCGATGCCACAAAGCGTGATCGCGGCCGGAGTCGCGTCATATATCTTAAACCCGACCCAAATGGCGCGAAAGCTGGTTAGCGTCGCGGGCCGGTATCCGTCTAAAAAAAAATCCGGAGATGATAATCAAAAATTTTCGGAGGAGAATGAAAATGGCCTCCATAAGATCCTGACGCTGATCTTAGCATCCAGTGATGTCGATTTTACCTATTATAAACAGGGGACCATAAAGCGGCGGATCATGCGCCGCATGCTTTTAAATAATCTCGAAAATTTAAATGATTATGCCGCTCGTCTTGAAAACGATTCCGGGGAATTAGACCGCCTTTACCAGGACATTTTGATCAAGGTTACCGGATTTTTCCGCGATCAGGGTCTTTTTGACGTTCTAAAGACAAAAATTTTCCCCGATCTTTTTAAAAATAACCCCGGTTCGGTCAGAGTCTGGGTGCCGGGGTGCTCGACCGGGGAAGAAGTCTATTCTTTGGCGATTCTCCTTGCCGGACATATGGAGAAGACCGGAAACAAGATTCCGGTACAAATATTCGGGACCGATATCAACGAAACAGCTTTGGGCGTGGCCCGCAAAGCAAAATATTCCAAGAGTATCGAGGCCAGCGTTTCGCCGGAGGTTTTGGGCATGTTTTTCAATAAAATCGAAGATGACGGTTACCAGATCATTAAGGACATCCGGGCGATGTGCGTTTTTGCCCGGCACAATATGGTCGCGGATACTCCTTTTTCCAAAATGGATATAATAAGCTGCCGGAATGTCCTGATCTACCTCGATTCCCTGTTGCAAAAGAAAGCGTTTCCGATATTTCACTATGCCCTGAATCCGAGAGGGGTGCTTGTTCTGGGAACCGCCGAAACCGCCGCCAGTTTCCAGGACCTTTTTGCGGTGCTGGATCGGGATAATAAAATATATTCGAAGAGACCTTCCGTTTCCCGGCTCAATCTGGATTTCTCAATTCACAACCCTTCCATGAAAAAAGACATAAAGCAGTCCGAAGAATCATCGAGCAACCTAGAGAAGGAAGCGGACAACATCGTTTTAAAAAAGCACGCGCCCGCCGGGGTTATCGTCAATGACGAACTTGCGATCGTTCAATTCCGCGGAGACGTTAGTCCCTATCTTAAACTGGCTGCGGGAAGAGCTACTTTCGATCTGGTTAAAATGGTTAAAAAGAACTTGCTGGCAAAAATACTTGAAACGGTTTCCCGCGCCAGAAAAGACGGAGTTGCCGTAAAAAGCGATCGTTCGGGGATGGATATCGAGATTGAAGTTATTCCGCTGGGGGGGAGTTTGGCCGCGGGGAAATATTATTTGATCCTATTCGAGGAGATGATTTCGGGGGGTGCGAAAGACGGGAAAATCGAAAAAAGCAAACCAGGGTGCAAGAATGCCGCGGAAGATAGTAAATATCTGGAGGAAGAGCTTATTTCTACGGTAGACCAGCTTCAGGAGATAATCGAAACGAGAGATGCCGCAAATGAAGAATTGCGGTCCGCCCACGAGGAATTGATGTCGGCTAACGAGGAATTGCAATCGACAAACGAGGAGCTGGAAACGACAAAGGAGGAATTGCAATCGACAAACGAGGAGCTGATGACCTTGAATAGCGAGCTTTCCAATCGTAACGCCGAGTTGAGAAAAATCGAGGAAGCCCATAAAGAAATGGTGCCGCAGTTTGAAATGCGCGGCGTGGAATTGTACCGTAAGGATGAATTTATTTCCATATTGGGCCATGAATTGCGAAACCCGCTGGCGCCGATCATGCATTCGCTTGATCTTGCAAAATTGCACGGCATAAATGATCCGGAAATAAAGCAATTGATGGGAATAATAGAGCGCCAGACTAATCTTCTTAACGACATAATAAAAAGTCTGCTGGATGCGGCCCGGGCCATGAGCGGTAAAATAGAAATTCGGTCGGAATTGGTTGATTTTGGAACTATTGTGGAGCACGCGATTGAGACGGTTGGACCCATGATAGGCCTCGGGAGGCATACCTTGGAATTGTATCCTTTGGACAAGCCGGTTCGTATGCTTTTGGATCCTTTGCGCGTAGAGCAGATCATCGTTAACCTTTTGAATAATGCCGCCAAATATACGCCACCGGCAGGGAAAATATTAATAAATGTTATCAGGGAAGGCGAGAGTATCGCATTGATCGTGGAAGATAATGGTGTCGGTATCCCCGAAGAAATGATGCCGCGGATTTTCAAATTATTTTCCCAGGGCGATCAGTCCCTGACCCAATTTAAGGGGGGGCTGGGGGTGGGGCTGGTACTGTCCAGAATTCTCGCGGAACTCCACGGGGGAACACTGACGGTATCAAGTCTTGGGGTTGGCAAGGGCAGTAAGTTTGTTTTAAAATTGCCGATCAAGAAAATCGGATACAATGCCAATCAAGCGTCGAAAGGCCCGGATTCCAAGGATCAGCTCAAAAAAAATCGGGTCATTGTGGTTGACGATAATATTGTCCTGGCGGATGTTTTTGGAAAATTCCTCGATTTTCTGAATCAGGACGTAACCGTGGTATACGATGGGGCTTCCGTGATCGAGGCGGTGCGCGCCGCCCGGCCGGATATAATTTTTATAGATATTGCCATGCCCTATATGAGCGGTTACGAATTGGTGGAGATCCTGAGGAAAGACCCTAACCTCAAGAAAACGAAATTAATCGCGCTCAGCGGATTTGGTGAAGAATACCGGGAAAAGTCCCGGAAGGCTGGATTCGATGACCAACTTACGAAGCCCATAAACAGCGACGAATTGAAAAAATCCTGTCTTCTTGAGGCGTAAAATAGACTCGCCATCATTTGCTTTAGAGTTTAAGACAAAAAAATACCGCGCCCGCGGTATTTTTTTGTCCGTTTTTCGAAAAAAACTTAATCCCATATTTACCACTCTGGGATAATATAAAAAAACGGTTGCTTGCGATTGACATTAATTTTTCTTATGATTATGAAAATTTTTTAGCGATAAAGACGGATTGATATCGGATATCGCAAAAAACAAGCGACTGCAAACATATGGAAATTATTTTATGGATTGCGTGCGGAGCATTCATTGGTTGGGGATTACCTATGGTTATGACGCTTAACACCGATGGCACGCTGCTAAATATTTTTGTAGGCGCGGTCGGCGCGGTAATATGGGCGGCGGGTTGATCGTCGCGCGCGATTCGTTTGTTGCAAAGCATTTCCCTGCATCACTAATACGTATAAAGTCGGTCGACTATGCTTGCGGATAAAAAAATTAACTACAACGTGAGAATAACATGAGTAAAACCATAGTTTTGATCAAGATCGCGATTCTGAAATCCAAACTGTATATCACTAATCGTGTTATCAGCTTCATTTCGGTTGTAATTGATAAACCAGCTTAAAGCCAATAGCCAGCAATTAAGTAGCAAATAAACTACCCCGGGGCAGAGCCCCGAGGTATTCTGGCGGGTAAATAAACTATCTCACCGCAAAGCGGATGGGGTAATCAATCAAAAATATGAAAACAATCAAAAAAAGTTCGATGGCGGCTGCGGCAATCATTTCAATGGTGCTTGGTCTTGCGGGACCGATAAGTACGCTGGCGGCGCACAGGGGGCCGACGAGCAAAGCTTCGGCCGTTACGGCGGCGGTAAACCTTGGGACCGCGGGCAATTTCGTGATTTTGTCGAAAGCGGGGATTTCAACTACCGGTACTACTTCGATAATCGGGAATATCGGAGTGAGCCCGATCGCGGCTCCCGCCATAACCGGATTCGGATTGATAATGGACCGATCGGGTACGTTTTCGACCTCATCCCGTGTTACGGGAAAGGTTTATGCGGCCAATTGTGCGGCTCCGACTCCCACTATGCTGACCAAGGCGGTATCTGATATGCAAACCGCGTACAATGACGCCGCAAGCCGGCCCGCCGGTGTCACCGAACTGGGCGCGGGAAATATCGGCGGGTTGATTCTCAAACCAGGCGTCTATAAATGGAGTTCCGGCGTGACGGTCCCGACAAATGTCACTCTTTCGGGCGGGAAAAATGACGTCTGGATCTTCCAAATCGCCGGGACGTTGAATATTGCCTCCGGTAAAAAGGTGATTCTTACCGGCGGCGCGCTGGCCAAGAATGTTTTCTGGCAGGTTGCCGGAGTAACATCGATTGGGGCAACGGCCGTTTTCAACGGAAATATATTGGACAAAACCGCCATTACGATGAAGAGCGGTGCCGTGCTGAATGGCAAGGCGCTGGCGCAGACCGCGGTTACACTGATTGGCAATACCATCAAATAGGCAGTAACTTTGGTATGTTAATCTGTCAGTATCAAAAATACGGCGGGCTTAGGCCTGTCGCATTTTTTGATTTAACCCGTGCGGGTAGCTTGCCATTTTATCATTCATACGGTTGTCGGGCGATCGTTGGCAGACTCCGGCCGGCGAATTTTTGGCCGGGCCGACAATCTTCATCCCCCGCCAAACGCGCGGGGATATTAAGATTTTTTAATAAAAAGCTCCGGAGCCGCGATTCAAGAAATAGTTTAATTTTTTGAATTATCGGCTTTGGAGCCATTTCCTTTTTTGATCAAATATTGGCGCCAGTCCCTTATCAGAATGGAATCGATCGTTTGATCATATCGGGTGACCTCGGTTTTTGATCCAGGTCCGAAAATTTTTCTTGCCGGTTCTTTTCGTTTTTCATCGAATTCCAGGGAGAGTTGTCCGAGAAGATCGATTGCCGCCATATAGTTATTGTTTTTTATCCCGGACTCGGCGGTTTTGTAGGTCAGGACCAATCGCTTTATCGATTTTGCCAAATCTTCTATATTTTTGAAGGGGCAGCGGATAAGGCATGATATGCCATGCTCGTGGCTTGATCTTTTTCCGTTTAATATATCAAGTCTTGTTTGATTTTTTCTTCTTTCCCGCGCGAAATATTCGAGTATTTTTTCAATATTGGCGTCATCCATGGCAACACATCGAAAGTTAAAATTTAACGAAAGAATATCATGTTCGGATTTATTTCCGATTACTCGGCATAAAGCCGATTATTTTAAACAAAAAACGGGTCGCTAAACCCGTTTTTGCTTTTTGCCGCGTTTGATAAAATACATTTAGTCAATATTACCTCCGCTTATAAAGTTAAAAATAATTGAGATAACCGCCAGAACCAAAAGCACGTTTATCAATCCGCCGAGCGGAAAGTATACAAGACCGAGGGCCCAAAGTATGATTAAAATAATTCCCAGTTCCAGAAACATAGTTTTTGTTTATTAATTTGCCTTGACTTTCTCAATTGTGCCACGGATGGATGAAGCTACTATTAAAACAACCAAGGCAATAATTTTGCAATGGCTTGGGCTAAATCAGTGCTAATTGCGCTTGCGCCGCTTGGTCGTACCTTGATTTGTGGCCGGTGATTTTTAGTTTTTTTTGGTGTCATGATTGTCTTTTTCGATCATCATCAGGAATTTGGTTACTTCGTCGGCGACAGAGGTGGTGAAAAATTTGAAAACATCCGAGGGCTTAACCCATTTTAGTTTGCCCAGATTCTTTCCGGTAGTTTCTTTGTCTTTTGATATTTGCTCGCAATAAAAGTATAAAGCGATTATTTGTACGTTCTTAAATCCGGAATCCGGATGGACCCGGGAGGTGATCAGCGATTTGACGCTAACGTCTAGGCCCGTTTCTTTTTTTATATTCTTTTTTATCTCGTCGTTGAAATTGAGGGTGTGCATTTGGCCGCCCGGAAAAACCCAGGACAGGTTTTCCACCCATGGGTCTCTTTTGCGCCGCGCGCCGATCAATACTTTCCCGTCTTTGACGATTATGCCCAAACCCACGACGATGACATTCAGCGGGGCCAGGCTTCTGAATTCCCAGTAATTTTTAAGTGTATGGGCAATATCTTTTTCTTCGATTTGCGGGGTATTTTTATGGCTTCCCGCCGCGCTCTGGAAGTATATATCCAAAATCTCGCGAAAAAATTCGCTTTTGGTCTTGTGGCGGCTCTTTAAGACCGATTCAAACCGGGAATAGACCTCGGGGGGGATCGAAAATCCGACGATTTTAGTCTTTCTCGTAATGGTGTATATATGGCACTGAGTTTAACTAAGTTAAACTTAGTTGTCAACACACTCGGGGAAATTTTGCCGGTTGTAAAATAAAAAAAGCGGGGGTTGCCCCCGCTTTTTGCCGCTGTTTTTAAGTGCCTCCGTTATTCGAGTTCGTCTATGATCAGAGTGACCGCGCGGTCCATATATTCCATCGATGCTTGCGAGCCGGCGTCTCCTCCGCTCATTATGTTGCGAAGGGAGTTTTCGAGTTTGCTGTCGGTGGTTGTTTTGGTCGCTTCCGTGAATTCGAGGAACCAGTTAGCTTCGGAATACTGCGGTTTTGTCGCCAGCCCGGACGCTTTTCGCGCCGGCTCCAGGAGCGAATCCAGGGCTTTTGCGTAAATGGCCCCCTTATCTATTTTATTTTTCAAGGACGCATTTTCTTTTTCCAAGGTTGTTATTTTTTTGTCTAAGGCTATTTTTTCGTTTCCCAAAATTATTACTTGATTTTGGATTTCATTTTTTCCAAGTTGCACTGTCCATCCCCAGCCGGCTGCGGTTATTGATAAAACCAGCAGTATTGCGATGATAACGATTTTAATGTCCATTTGTGTTTATGCTGCGTCGCTTCGGGCGCGCGGTGATAATATCTTTGCAAAAATCGACCTTTTTATCGGCCATACTTTGGTATGGCGCAAGTTACTAGTAAAATATTGCGATTGCGGTTTTGTATTTTAATTTAACCCGCCTTTTTAAATCATATCAAAGGCGAGATTTTATTCATAGTTGCAGTATTGTAAAATGATCGGGTTCGTCGGAATTCAAGTGCGCCAATATGTCGGCGGGAGACAGGTTGCCCTACAAAAAAGATCCGTTCTTTGAAGCGGGTGCTTCGTGAACGGATATGGCGGCTGACTTACTTGGTCGGTTTATGCGCCGTGAAGGTAAAATGGGCGTCGTAATCCTCATCCCAGCCGGGGCGGTCATATTCGACTTCCCAGCCGGCTTTGTAGTATACTTCTTCGATGTTGAGCCAGCCTTTCTTGAATATCTCTTCGCCGTTGAGGCCTTTCTTGACCATAAGTTCCACAACGTCCTTCTGGATTACGACTGCGTCGCGACCGTTAAACTTTTCCGTGATAAGTTCGTTGAAGGCTTCAAACACCGCGTCGGGGATATCATTTCCTTTTTTCTTTGCCGCTTCGCCGGGTTTAATAGGCTTGATTTTATTCTTCATTGTATTCATCCTCCTGTTTTTTGCAGATCCAGGTAATCTTCCAGAATTTTCCGGTGGTCAAAGATGATTTTTTCTTTGATTCCGGAAAACTTTTCGATTTCCAGAAAAACCACTTTTGTTTTTCTGGGTTCGTCTTTCGGCGACCCCGAGGCTTTACCGGTGAATATTGTCGAGATATAGTGTCCGCGGGGATCGCGGTTTTTTTCCGCGAAAGTTCCGAGCACGCCGTCGATCTCAAGGGCCAATCCCGTTTCTTCAAAGAATTCACGGCGGGCGGTTTTGGAGAGGAATTCTCCGGGGTCTTGTTTCCCGCCCGGCAGGGCAAACCCCGCCGGATGGGTAAACCTTTGGACCAAAACGATTTTCCCTTGGTATTTTGCGATCACGTCCGCGCAAATTATTGCTTTTTCTTCCATGCCTCATCCTCCTAGCAGGTGATAAGCGATTGTATCGGGTACCCGGCCAGGATTTTCCGGCCTTGGAGCTCTGCCAGCTCTACCACGAACGCGCATCCCGCGACTTTTCCGCCGCTAATCTCGATCAGCTTGCACGCGGCGTTTGCGGTCCCTCCGGTTGCCAGCAGGTCATCCATGACCAGCACCCGGCAATTTTTTGGGAAAGCGTCAACTCCGGCTTCCAGTATTGCGCTGCCGTATTCAAGGTCGTAGGAAATCTGCCGGGTGGCGCCGGGGAGTTTTCCGCGTTTGCGCAGCATTGCCAGGGGGAGCTCCATGTCGCAGGCCAGGATGCCGCCAAAGATGAAGCCCCGGGCATCAAGTGCCGCGATGGCGTCGATTTGGCCGTCCCATTCAGTTTTAATGAGTTTTGCGGCGGCCTTAAGGGCGCGGGGTTCCTTGAGCAGGGGAGAGATGTCTTTAAAGACGATACCGGGTTTCGGGAAATCGTTTACGTCCCGAATGTAGTTTTTCAGATCCATTTCTTTTACCTCCGTATTTTTTTGTTAATGTGCTGACACTTGGACTTTATCCCATCTTTTAAAAAGGCGCAGAAAGACTTGAAAAAATGTAACAAAAATATTACAATATCTCCATGGACACAAAAGAAATATTCAAACGGCTGGGACTGCCAAAACATGCCGATACGGTTTATAAATTATTGCAAACCAAAGGGCCGATGATCGCGACAAATATTTGCAGACTGGCCAAACTCCACCGGCCCACGGTTTATCGGGCGTTGGAACCGCTTTGCGGCCGGCGGTTTGTTTTCGTGACCAAAAAGGGCCGGCGTAAATTTTATAACGCGGCAAGCCCCGGATTGGTTTCCGAGGCTTTTTCTCAGACTTCGGAGAAGGTTGCCGATAGCATCGCAAAGCGGGTTGTCGCGGATGATATTTACAAGCAAAAAGAAATCCGGTTTTTGAGCGGGTTTGACGGTATTCGGGCGGCTTTCGACGATGCCATATCCCACATGAAGTATGGCGGGACATTTTATCGCTATACTTCGGAAAAAGATTTGGATAAGGTTAACCGGTATTTGTCAAAGGACTACCGCGCCAACCGGGACAAAAAGAAACTTGAAAGGATGGTAATCAGTAATCCGGTTTCCGGAAGCCGCAAAAAGCCGCGCTTGGAACGGTTTGTCAAATACATCCCGCCCGAAAAGAATCTTTTTGACCAGAATATAATCCAGCTGGTCTACGGTGACCGGCTGTCGTTTATCGACCTCAACACGGAGCGCGTTTTAATTATCGAAAACAAGGCGCTTGCGGATTTCCAAAAGGTAATTTTCCGCCAGCTTTACGATAAATTGCCGCTGCCAAGCCAAACCAATAAACCGGGCGAATAGCCGGTTTTTTGGTTTGGCGGATTCATGTCGCCTAATTTGTGTTTGTGAAATAAAAAAAGCCTTGGTCGGGATTCAAACGATTTTTTGAATTATCCCGGCCAAGAACCAATAGATTCACAATGAGGGCTAACTTCTTATAGCTAGCAGATCGCCTATGATATCTAGCCAATCGGCCTTGTTGAAATCAGCGCCTTCTCGATACCAAGGCCCGTATTCTTTTATCCCAGGGGGTGTTCTAAATTAATCCCCATTTAACCGCCCATATGGTAATTTTACTACCCTAATCATTACCATATGCGCAAAACCTCATTCAAACCCAAAGAAATATATTCCTTGGCCCGGGAATTCT
>Ga0172381_10006587_pt1 | contig 11603 bp, 11 predicted proteins | sample Leawel6488metaG_FD_119754 | JGI IMG/M metagenome (GOLD analysis project Ga0172381, IMG submission 119754) | Leachate microbial communities from a municipal landfill in Southern Ontario, Canada - Leachate well 64-88 metaG | ecosystem: Engineered > Solid waste > Landfill > Unclassified | place... | reverse complement strand
AGATCTTTTTTTCCTCAGTCCATTCAATCTTGCCTTTCTTGATCTGGTATATCTTTTCCCTATGCGAAAACCATACTTCTTCAGAATTCATTGGCGATCATCTTCCAACTCAGTAATATTTCTCGAAGTATAGCATTTTTGGTCTGTTAATTTTGCATGTCAAAAGTTTATTAAAAAAATAATAAATTTATCTCAGTTTACGGCGCATCAAGCCAGGAACGGGCATATACCTGCCAGCTATCTCTGCCACACCTTCCCTCAGTCAGAGATAATAAATCGCAGGTGCTTCCATCAGAAAACGCGCACATTGTAATATCGCCATAGGGCGTATGAACGCTCCTTAGACTGCCTCCACTGTTCCGGCAGATCGTTGCCGCTGATGGAGTCCACGTGCTTCCGGACTCGGAGACATACCCCGGCAAGATATTTAGTTTTTGGCTCCGGCTGCAAGTTCCCTGGAAAAATGACTGTACATCGCACCAGCTCTTGTCCGGGAACACGCACATTCCCTGACCATCATTAATTCCGGGAGATGTGCTGTAAAGATAGCCTGAACTCACACAGTAGGAGCGTGCCGGGTCGGCAGAATCCTGTGCCATAGCCGTCAGCATGCCTGAAGACAGAAATGCCAGGATACAGAGGCCTGACAGAATATTCTTGGCAAATTTCATTTTTTCGTTCCCTCCTCTTATGGCTCCACCAGGCCGAAGATTGCCCATCTCCAGTCAGCTCCCTTCATGCGCGTGGATTGATTTTGGCTTTCTTCAGGAAGCACGATTTGCACGCTCTCTCCAAAATTACTGTAATCAGTCTGTTCATGCAGATCCGACTGTATGGTAAAGTTTAGCTCCTCTATCTTGAGGATCGAGGGTGTAAGGATCAGGCTTGAATCAATTTCGATTCTCTTTAACAGAGAGGTCTTTTTGGAAATCCAGGCTGTGATCGAGACATTGCTGTTTTCGAGAATTGAGGTATTGTCGAAGTCAAAGTTCTTGTTGTCGACTTCGTCGGGCAGAGGGAAGGGCGAAGAGAGGTAAGAGGCAAAGATCTGCGTGCCTAAAATGGTCTTCTCGATCAGTGGGATCGGCTCTGCCGCAAGCTTATAGCAGTCCTCGCCGCCCATTTCTTCTGAGCCTATGATCGACAGGTTGCTGTAGTTTAAGAGCGCCGCCTGGCCGGGAAGCTCGTTATAGTCCGCCAGAAGGGCATCCGGATCGGTGATGATAAATTGGGTCCAGTTATCTCCTTCTTTCCACAGCTCAGTACCGTTTAAGAAGTATCCTTGCCAGGTGAGGACTTGACCAGTTCCAATATCAGTAAGCCGATGGCTCCACCAACCGGACTGTGCCGTCAGGTTCACTTTACCCTCAGTGGCCTTGATAGCAGCGAATTTGTCCTGGAGCGATTCATTGCTGTAAATGATAGTGCTTTCTGCAGAGCGGGTGTAGGTATAGGTGGTGAGATTGTCTGCAGATCTTGTCATCATCTGCTTGAGCTGATCGACGCTGATACCCTCTGCAAATACAACAGGGAGACATAGCAGGGAAATAAAAGCGATGATCGTCAGAATAATTTTCATGCAAAACCTCCAGAGGTAGATAGGTTCAACTTAGCTATAAATATTTGTGTGTTCTCTGTTTAGAGTGGACGACTTAAATATATCCATTAAAAAAATTAAAAATACGGCGACATCCATACCAGGAAGGACTTCTCCCTTCCAACGTTTTCGGCCCTTCCCTTCACGGGCTCTTTCTGCTCCTTGCCAGCACCATCTGCCTGGTAGCCCTCTCCGCCTCAATATTGCGCCTGCATAGAGGACAGACCCTGATCCATTCCAGGCCCTCGGAGTCCTTCTGCATGTTGGCAGGCAGAGTGGATTCGATTCTCCTCAGCATGGGCTCTGTAGCGTAGCACGATTTGCAGATCTTGCAGGCCACCAGCTCAAATGACACCTCGCTCTCGGGCGCATTCTCGTCGAAGGGCACCAGCGTTAATGCATGGCCCGGGCAAAACTCCACACATAGATCGCACTCCTCTTTGCACTTCTTCCAATGGATGTAGCGCATCTTTCCGGTCTCGGTACGGACGATATTTTGACTGGGACAGACATTGGAGCAGGACAGGCAGCCCAGACACAGGCCTGCATCAACTTTAATCATCTTCTACCTCCTAAAGTCGCAGCCCGAGCAGCGCGCGAGCGCGCCCGGCGAGACGCCTGCTGGAAATCAGTGGATAGAGCATTGGCCGGACAGGTGACAACGCAAGCGGGCTGTGCGCGGCCCTCGCACAGATCGCACTTGTGGGCGATCTTGTTCGTCCAGACCACACCGAAGGGACAGGCCAGATGGCATAGACCGCATCCGATGCACTTTTCCACATCAAAGGCGGTACGCTCTCCCTCTTTATGCAGCGCTCCGCTAAAGCAGGCCATAGTACAGGAGGCCTGCTCACAGTGATGGCAGAATATTGGCACCGAAGCCTGATCTCCCACAAAATGGACATTGATGTGTCCGCTGCCCCCGTGCACGCGCTGGCAGGCCACCTCGCAGGAGCGGCAGCCGATGCATCTAGAAATGTCAATGTAAACAGGCATTTAATCCCTCATCTCAATTCCTAATGATATCTCAAGTGATATTCAATACGCATAAAGATTGCTGTAAGGTCTCTTCGATTTGGGCGTAAGCTTGACGAACTGTGAGTTCAAGATCTCTTCCAGGCGATTGCCGATCTCTGGAAAGCGCTCTACGAACCTGGAGACATATCTATCCAGGACAGAGCGGTCATCATCGTTTATGGGTGAAATGTCCACCTGTTCGCCTACCTGAGACGGCATCACGCTGCCTCGCAGATAGATCACGCCACCATGCATGCCTGTGCCTATGAAGTTGGCTTTGTGAGTTTGGCCTTGCAGGTCCAGGAGTATGGCAATCCCGCCCGCCATGTACTCGCCCAAAAAGTCCTGAGCGCTGCCGCCTACCACCAGAACAGGCCTCTTGTCCTCATACTCCTTCATGTGCAGTGCCGTTCTGTATCCGCAATTGTCCCGCACATAGATCTCGCCCCCGCGCATGGAGAAACCCAAGACGTCTCCCGCCCGTCCCTCTACGAATATTTCTCCACTGTCCATTGTGTTTCCCACGCCATCCTGAGCATTGCCGTGCACAGTTATCTTATGGCCGTTAAGAAAGGCGGCCAGGTCGTTGCCGGGAGTACCGAATATATCTATCTCCATTTTAAGACGCTCTGGCGTGTAGAGGCGAGTGCCGATGAACCTCTGGCCGCAAACATTTATGATGTTGACCTTTTTTTCGCCGGAGAGCATCAAGTCCCTGAGCCGGCCATTTAATTCTTTTGTCTCCACATCCGTGGCATCGATCAGAACGGCATTTATCTTCTCATCAATTTGATCTGCTTTTAGACTCGATTCAAAAAGAACTGCTCTCGCCATTCGTCCCTCACTCTCCAGCACCCTTGATTCCCAATACATCAAGCTCCCACTCGTGCAGCCCCAAACCCCGCAGGTGGTCTCGGTTGCCGCGCAGGCTCTCCAAGGCGTTGATGCCCATGCCGCCCAGCATCTCGCGAATCTCATGCGACCAGGCGAAGATGAGGTTGGACAGCCTCTGCGAGGCGATCTCCACATTCAGCCGGCCGGACAGGCGCGGGTCCTGAGTGCATATTCCCCAGTTGCATTTGCCGGTATAGCATTTCTGGCAGAGAGTGCACCCCATAGCAATCAGAGCCGCAGATCCAATGTAGACGGCATCGGCGCCTAAAGCTATGGCTTTGATCACGTCGCTGCTGCAACGAATTCCGCCCGCGGCAATGATGGAGCATCTGTTCCTGATGCCCTCACTACGCAGGCGTCGGTCCAATGAGGATATGGCAAGCTCAGTAGGGATGCCCACATTATCCCGGATGACTTTGGGTGCTGCTCCCGTTCCTCCTCTCAGACCGTCAATAGCGATGATGTCCGCACCGGCACGCACAATTCCAGAGGCTATGGCGGCAAAGTTGTGCACGGCTGCGATCTTGACGGATATGGGCTTCTCGTAGTTGGTGGCCTCCTTCAGGGCGGAGATGAGCATGGACAGATCTTCAATGGAGTAGATATCATGATGTGGCGCTGGCGAAATGGCGTCCGTGCCCAGGGGGATCATGCGCGTCTCTGCCACGGCAAGCGATACCTTCTCACCAGGCAGGTGGCCGCCAATGCCCGGCTTGGCTCCCTGGCCTACCTTGATCTCCACAGCCTGTCCACAGTTCAGGTACTCGGCGTCTATGCCGAAGCGGCCTGAAGCCACCTGCACAATGGCGCATCGTCCAAACTCTTCCCTCATATCACGGGGAAGGCCGCCTTCACCGGTATTGAAGTAGGTTCCGGACTTGCAGGCAGCTGTCGCCAGGGAGCGGAAGGCGTTGTAGCTTATGGCTCCGTAAGACAATGCCGAGAAGAGGATAGGAGTCTCGACTACCAGATTGGGTGAGAGCTTGGTCTTTATCTCTATGTCTCCTTCCTTTACCGAAATGTCCATAAGGTCGGGCTTGGCTCCCAGAAAGGTGCGTAGCTCCATGGGCTCACGCAGGGGATCGATAGAGGGGTTGGTAACCTGAGAAGCATTGAGCACGATGTGGTCCCAGTAGATGCGAAATGGCTTGTCGCATCCGCACCCGGCAAGGATTACGCCTCCCGTCTCCGCCTGCTTCTTGAGGTCGTCCAGCTTCTCGCGAGACCATGATGCGTTGGGCCGGTAGAACGAGGGCGCGGGCCGAACTACTATGGCATTCTTGGGGCAGAAGACGACACATCTCTGGCATCCGGCGCACTTGTAGTCTTCGGATACCAGCCGATCAGCCACCGGATCGTAAGTGTGGGTGCCAAAGGCACACTGTCGCTCGCAGCCCCGGCACTGGCCGCATTTCTCTTCGTCCCTGACGATCTGAAACTCTGGAAAGACGAATGATTTCATTGCAAAACCGTCCTCATACTATTTAGTTCGCCTACGACCGGTTCTCCTCCATTGGGCGTCCAGACTCGATCAAGCTGCGGCGAAATGAGTCTGATAGATGCCTCCTCCGAAGATAGGTAGAACATCTCCCCTCTCGTGGCTGCGGTGATGGGCCGAAGCCTGATTCTGTCTGTGAGGCCTATCATCCTTCCCGTCTGGCCGATGATTACGGCAAAAGGCCCGTTCATGAGTAAAGGCGCGTAAACCATCCTCAGAGTGGTGAGCAGTTTCTTCTCCGAGTCATTCATCCGGTCGATTGCATTCCAGATAGGCGGGGCGAGAATCTTGGCCACAATCTCAATGGGAAGATTCTGCCTCCTCATGAGCAGGTCCGCTGCATAGGCAATGACCTCCGTGTCCGTCTGCAGTGTGCAGGCATAGCCGTACATCTCCAGGTACCACCGATTGGTGCCGTAGGAGGAGATCTCGCCGTTATGGACGATGGTCGTATCCAAGAGGCTGAAGGGATGAGCTCCGCCCCACCAGGCCTGGGTGTTGGTAGGAAAGCGGCCGTGCACCGTCCAGGCATAGGCCGAGTAGAGCTTGTCCAGCATGAAGTACTCACCTATCTCCTCAGGATAGCCCACGCCCTTGAAGCAGCCCATGTTCTTGCCGGAAGAGAAGACATAAGCATTCTCGATCCGGGAGTTCACCCACATAATCTTGCCCACGATGTAATCCCCATCAGAAATCAAAGAGTCATCACCCTGCTTTTTGGGAAGGACAAAGTAGCGCCAGACTAGGGGAGGATCGCTTAAATTTAGCTCATCGCCATGAGGGATCTCTTCATCGTAGACCACCTCGAAATTTTGGAAGAGAAAGGCATCCAGCTCCTTTTTAGCGGACAATTTGGCTGCGATGCCCTGGCCGGTGAACATAAGATGGAAGGCATAGTAATCCTTGTAATCCGGGTATATGCCATAGGCTGCAAACCCCCCACCCAGACCATTGCCGCGGACGTGCATATTGGCTATGGCCATCATGACGCCGGCCCCGGTAAAGCGTTCCCCATCTTGGTTCATGGCCCCGAAGATGGAGCAGGCACAGATCTCCTTATTGTAAAGCTCCCTTCTAATCCTTGGCATAATAACCTTAGACTCCATCCGCCGACGTTTTTCTGGTTATGATCGCATAATCAGGACATTTTCCCGCTGCAAAAAAAAATGAGCACAATACCGTGCTCTAGAGCAGAGGCAAATACCTCTCCAGCTCCCACTGGGTCACATTGGTGCGGTAGGCATCCCACTCTGCTTTCTTGTTGGCGATTAGGGCCTTGAAGACATGTTCGCCCAATGCCTCCCGAACGAGCGTGCTTTGCTCTGTTAGCTGCATAGCATCGTTCAGGCTTCCAGGCAGAGAGGCGATTCCGGCCTTCTTTCTCTCCTCATCGCTCATGTGATAGATGTCCTGTTCCTGGGGAGCGGGCAGATCATACTTGTTGGCGATTCCGGCCAGGCCGGCAGCCAGCATGACGGAGAAGGCCAGGTAGGGATTGGTAGCGGGATCAGGGCTTCTGAACTCGACTCTTGTTGCGGCTTCCTTTCCGGGCTTGTACATGGGCACTCTGACCAGAGCAGATCTGTTTCTTCTCGCCCAGCAGATGTAGACCGGCGCCTCATATCCGGGGACCAGGCGCTTGTAGGAGTTGACCCACTGGTTGGTGACGGCTGTGATCTCGGGCGCGTGCTTGAGAAGGCCGGCAATATAGTACTTACCATCATCGGAGAGGTGGTATTGGTCGCCGGCATCGAACATCACATTTCTCTTTCCCTGGAAGAGGGACTGGTGTACGTGCATTCCGCTGCCGTTCTGGCCGAAGATGGGCTTGGGCATGAAGCTGGCATGGTAACCGTAGCGGCGAGCGATCTCCTTGACGGTGATTTTGTAGGTCATCACCGTATCAGCCATATTCAAAGCGTCCTTGTAGCGCAGATCGATCTCGTGCTGAGAGGGAGCAACCTCATGGTGGCTGTACTCCACATCTATGCCCATGGAATCCAAAGCCAAGATGGTGTCCCGTCTCAGATCAGAGGCGTTGTCGGCGGTGGTCAGGTCGAAGTATCCTCCGCTGTCCAGGCCCTCCGTGCAATGCTCATTTTTGAAGTAGAAGAACTCCAGCTCCGGGCCCACCATGAAGCTGTAGTCTTTATCCTTGATGCGGTCCAGATTCCGCTTCAGGACGTACCTGGGGTCGCCTTCGTAGGGGCTGCCGTCGGGGTTCTGGATGTCGCAGAACATCCGGGCCACGGCATGCTCCTGCTGCCTCCAGGGGATGAGCTGGAAGGTTGTTGGATCGGGCTTGGCAACCATGTCGGATTCATGGATTCGGGCAAAGCCCTCGATGGAGGAGCCGTCAAATCCCATGCCCTCGGAGAAAGCCCCATCAAGTTCGTTGGGGTTGATGGCAAAGCTCTTGGGGACTCCCAGTATATCAGTAAACCAAATTCGGACAAATCTCACATTGAATTTGTCTATTGCCTCAAAGACTTGATCACATGACTTAGTTTGCAGGACCATTACTTAGCCTCCTTGAGCCTCTTTATCTTCGATCCAAATTTATAGGTATTTGAGGTCAAGTCTTAAAAATTATGGGAAATTATGATCCAGAATGTCTTTTCGAAGAAGGGATAATTCTATTTCCAATAGAGACCGAGCCGATCATATCTCTTTCAGATCGTCCTTCATGCGGCACCTGTGCACCTCTTCTTCCCCATGCACCTGCAAGGCCTCCATCTCCTCCGACTGGAAGGCAGAGAGGCGCTCCATGAGCAACTCGTAGTTCACTTGGTGCCCGTCAAACTCCGGCCCGTCTACACAGGCCAGCTTCGTCTCTCCACCCACCTCGACTCTGCAACTGCCGCACATGCCCGTGCCGTCAATCATGATGGGATTGAGGCTGACGATGGTCTTAATCTGACGGGGCCGGGTGATATCGCTGACCAGTCTCATCATGGGCACGGGCCCGATGACCACTACCAATCCCGGGGTCTCTCTTTGCAGGGCCTCCTCTAAAAGCTGTGTTACCAGTGCTTTGCGCCCCAGTGAACCGTCATCCGTGCAGATCAAGAGCACATCGGAGACCGCGGCCATCTCCTCCTGAAGGATGACAAGCTCCTTTGTGCGTGCCCCAATGATGCTCACCACCCGGTTTCCCAGGCTCTTCAGCTTCTTGGCGATGGGATAGAGTACAGCCAGGCCCGTTCCCCCGCCCACACAGATTGCTGTCCCCACTTTTCCTACTTCAGTGGGACGGCCCAGGGGACCGGACACATTCAGGTAATAGTCGCCTTCTTGCAGGGTCTTGAAGAGAGCCGTGGATCGGCCCACCACATGGAAGATGATGGTTATGGTCCCTTTCTCAGCATTCATGTCAGCAATGGTCATGGGGATACGCTCTCCACTCTCATTAGCCCTGAGAATCACGAACTGCCCCGGCTGGGCAATTCGGGCGATCTTGGGCGCCTCAATCTCATTGAGAATGATATCTCCGCCAGCCATCTGCCTGCGTCTGACTATCTTGTACATGCGAGCCTCAGCAAACGATATGTTGTTCGAATAAAAAAAACTAACGATAAAAGATTATATAACGACAAACGTCCCTGCATGATATTATTACCATCATTTAAAATAAATAGATCATTTTTTTAGCTATCCTTTTATATGATTCTCCTCCACCGTCAGCCTTACAGCTCTTAGACCAGAGGATCCATCTGCAGGTTTGATTGTACCGTTCTTTTATCATCACTCTTTCTCATCTTCAGCGGTGTGCGCGTTAGGCAAGAAATCCTGCTCTTTATCGTTTCCTCTTATATTCTCCACGTCGTATCCGGTTTCTTTCGGAACCTTTGATTCCAGAACCCACATAATCTGCTCTGGCTCATACGTGCCTCCAGTGGAATAACACCTTACCATCGGAGCGCCGATATATTCCACCCGTAAGTTGCACAGCGGGCAAATCGCTATTACAACTTCCCCGTTTTCATTCTTTTTTTTGGTATTAAACATGGGGCTTTCATCTCCTCAAATCATATCATATTCACAGCTACCTTCATCCAAATAAACATTCGGTCTGGCTAACCAGAGTCTCGGTATCGGCTCATTTCAGCCCTAACAGGTTTCTCGCCTCATGTCTCGCGCTTTTTCTTTTTGCTTAAGCAATACCCTCCGCGATTCTTTTCTCACTCTCCGTCAGAGAATACAGGTTGCTACCCTTAATCGCGCTTAAATATGCACTCGCATCTCCCAGAGAGGCGCATATCGCGGAGAATGGGATTGTTTATGAAGGGGCAGTTTATCCATTCCAATCCTTCTTGATGAATATGGACGCAGCTACATTCCATAAAAGAACCGGAAAAAAGCCCGCTGTGCTTATATTCTCCTTCACCCAGTCTGTCGGACTCAATATTCGCTCAGGTCCCCGTTCCTGAAGGTGAGGACGAGAAGGCATGCAAAATAGCTGATAAATGCATTTTCCTCAACAATCCTTAACGATCACCATCTTATACTGCTTGAGCATTCTGGAGAACATGAAGAACGGGTTGAGCCCCTGGATGAGCAAATCCATCGTGGTGATTCTGGCGATTACTGTAGTGATGCTTTCTGGATCTGCAAATGCTGCATTCTCTGTCAAACCGGGAAATAGTATCCAGTCGGCCATAGACGCCGCAAATCCGGGCCAAACCATCGAGGTGCAAAACGGCACCTTTCACGAGAATATCAATGTAACCAAACCGCTCATCCTCAAAGGCGTGGGCAAGCCAGTTATTGATGCCGGCGGAAAGGGAAGCGCTATTACCATCTCAGCTAACGGTTCAACTCTGTTGGGATTTACAGCTACGGGAGCCGGCAAAGATGCTAACGATGCCGGCATCAGGGTGCTCTCTGGCGGAAATATAATAAAAGACAATGCCGCCATCAAAAATAATAACTACGGAATTATCCTTTACCATGTCGACAAAAATACCGTCTTTTTAAATACAGTAACAGAAAACAAAAACGGCGGAATTCTGTTGATTCATTCCAACAACAATCAGGTCTGGGGCAACTATGCCGGCATGAACTGGAATGGCATCTCCATGGAATCCTCCCGAGGCAATACCATCAATGCCAACAATCTCACCGGGAACAAGATGGGCATAAACATCTTGAACATTAATCTAAGCGATAGCATCACTGCAAATGGCAAAGCGGTATCCATAAAGTACGTCTCCAGCAGCCAGTCGACCACCTACAACATTGACAAGAATAGCACGAGCTCTTCTCCAGGTGCCAACCTTTTCTATCAGAACTACCTGCAGGACAACGACCAGAACGCCTTCGACGATGGCTACAACCAGTGGGACAACGATAGAGCAGGCAACCACTACAGCAACTACGATTCCCGTGAGCAGGGCTGTAAGGATCGCAATAGAGACGGAATCTGCGACACTGGCTACCGCATTGCGGGAGGACACAACGTGGACAAGCTGCCCGAAGCATCTCCTGACGCCATACTCAGTTACAAGTCCCTGGGATTGGAGGGTTTCGAGCTGAAGATTGAACAGAGAACCTACTTGCCTGGCAGCGATGTCAATGTGATGTATGTGGCTCCAAAGAACTTCTCCGGCTGGGTGGGAGTTATGGAGACTGATCAGCTCAGAGGAGGAGCCAGCCGGGAGAAGGCTCTGTCCTATCAGAACCTGGCAGACTCATCAGGCATACTGAAGCTAAAGGCTCCAGCCGACAAGGGATCCTACATTCTTCGCATGTACAACATTACTGGTGGTGAGGAGATGGCCTCTCTAAATTTCAACGTTGGCATCCCAACCATTGTTGCAACTCCGGCCTCCGTAAACACCTGTGAGCAGATCACCATCAACTACACAGGGGCCCCAGGTTATGAGAATGACTGGATAGCCATGTACGAATCCGGATCATCCGACACCAGTTACATCACCCGCCAGTATCTGGATGGAAAAGAGAACGGCACTGTGATCCTAGAAGCTCCCGATACGGGCAGCTATAACTTCAGGATTTTTGAGAACGATAGTCACACACGGCTGGCCACCAGTAATAGTGTAGAGGCTAAAACCCGAAATGGCACCAAAGTCCTAGTCTCGTCATATCATGTTGCACCAGGAGGTACAGTTACTGTAACCTACTGGGGAGCACCAACGGAAGGTACGGGTATTATCGGCATGTACGGCATGAACCGGCCTGACAAGTTCCCACTGGGGAAGAGGTCTATTGGCAGCAAAAACTGTGGCAGAATGACCTGGCAGCTTCCCTCTAGTCCCGGGCAGTACGACTTCAGAATGTTCCGCTCTGACATCACAGATATCAATCAAGGGGCTTACCAGCTCCTGGGCCAGAGCGATGTGGTAACCGTAAGCTAATACGCATAGGCTTTCAGCGATGCATATCAGAAACGCGGGATTTCCTCTGGCACCGGGCATGGAGATATCATCGACACTTTCTGCCAGTTTTTAGAGCCCTTCTAAAGAACGTCTGGTTAAGACGGCAGAGTCCCGAATGTTTGGCATTTATTTTTTTACAGCAGGATGATCTGGGAATCATTTTGTTGGCAAATATATTTTATTTCGCCACATTTGTCTT
>Ga0172381_10006586_pt1 | contig 11603 bp, 10 predicted proteins | sample Leawel6488metaG_FD_119754 | JGI IMG/M metagenome (GOLD analysis project Ga0172381, IMG submission 119754) | Leachate microbial communities from a municipal landfill in Southern Ontario, Canada - Leachate well 64-88 metaG | ecosystem: Engineered > Solid waste > Landfill > Unclassified | place... | reverse complement strand
ATTTTGTCTCGAGCATGCATAATACTGGTATGATCTCGACCACCAAGAAGATGTCCAACCTCTTCTAAAGGTAAGTTTATTTGAGTTAAGAGTAAATAAGCAGTAATATGTCGAGCGGTGACTAATTCTTTTTTTCTACTTTTTCCACAAAGTTCACTAGTTTTTATATTGAAATGTTTAGCACAAACAGAAATAATATGACGAGGATTTAGTTTAGGGGTTAGGTCGTAGGTGTTAGATCGTAAGTTGGGGTTGAAGAAGTTTTGGACAAAAAAAAGATCAATTTCTTCTGTTTGGTTAGCTAAAGACTGAACCATTATTTGTTGAAGCTTACCTTCTATTTCACGAATATTTGATTCGACATTATTAGCAATAAATTCAACAGCCTCTGGGGTAATTTTAATTCCTTTTTCTTCTATTTTTTTACTAATAATAGCGATACGCATTTCATAATCTGGAAGTTGAATATCGACTGTTAATCCTCCCATAAAACGAGAAACAAGACGATCTTCAAGGTGGTTAATTTCACTGGGTTTACGGTCGGAAGTTAAAATAACTTGTTTTCCATTCATGTGAAGAGAATTAAAGGTGTGAAAAAATTCTTCTTGGGTATATTCTTTGCCGGCAATAAACTGAATATCATCAACTAAAATACAATCTAAATTACGATATTTGTCTTTAAATTGGTTCATATTTTTAGTTTTAAGAGCATTAACTAATTCATTGCCAAAAGTTTCAGCAGAAAAATATTTTATTTTTAAATCAGGATTTTTTTTGAGAAGTTCGTGACCAATAGCTTGCATAAGATGAGTTTTACCTACACCTACCCCACCCCAAATGAAAAAGGGATTATAGGAAAGACCTGGGTTTTTGACAATACCTTGGGCAGCAGCAAAAGCAAAATTATTACTGTTTCCAACAACAAGGGTATCAAAAGTGTATTTAGGATGGAGAGAAGAATTAGAAACTTTGTTTTGAGTGTAGGAAAAAAGAGGAGTGTTGCTAGTGTCGGTTTCTGTTTTTAAGGTTTCTTGAACAATAAAGGTTAAGGTGTTGTTGTTTTTAGTTTGATTATCAAGAGCATTTTTAATAATGTCATAATGACGTTTACGATTGAAATCAACGGAATAAGTGTTAGGACAACCAATGGCAGCAATATTATTTTCAAGGCTAATAAGCTGGGTTTTTAAAACAAAAGTTTGAAAAATAGCTGGAGCTAGGCTAATTTTTAACTCTTCTTGAGTGTTTTTCCAAATTCTCTCAATATCCATTTTTAAATTCCTCTTTCCGCTGTCGCGGAGTTTTCTCCCTTTGATGAAAGGGAGATTAAAATCATAATAAATAACAGTTAAATAGGCAGGAATTAGAAATCGAAATTGTGGAAAAATCGATTGGGTAATGTCTATATTAAATGAGTTTTCCACAAAATGAAAGATATCAAATTTTACTAGTTTTAAAATTATTTATTTAAATTTTCGTTACGAATTTTTTATGTCTGGTGAATGTGGTCGCCCACGTTCAAGGACACAAAAATTGCAACTTCAAAATTTCCTTTTTATTAAGCTTATTGATATTTTTCATGATAAAATATCAGCTATGGCAACAAAACAAACACTACAAAGAAAAGCAAAAAAACATGCTCGTGTTCATGGATTTCTTAAAAGAATGATGGATCATGACGGTAGAAATGTTCTTAAAAGACGAAGAAATAAAGGTAGAGCAAAAATAACAGCTTAGATTAGATCTCAGATTTCAGTTCTCAGATATCAGTTATAATTGAGTTGTGTTGAAAAAAGAAAACAGAATTAGATCTAAAAAGGAATTTGCTGAAATTAAAAATAAAGGGGAAATTTTATATTCCCCTCTTTTTGGTTTTTTAACTTGCCAAGAAAATGATGATTTGAAAAAATTTGGTTTTATTGTTTCTAAAAAAATTTCTAAAAAAGCAGTTGAGAGAAACAAAATTAGACGAGTTTTGTCGGAAGTTGTTAGAAAAAATTTAGATCGGTTTAAAAACGGAACTAGAGTTATTTTTTTAACTAAACAGGAAATTTTGGGTAAAAAAATGATTGAAGTGGAGAAAGAGGTTAAGAAATTTCTAATTTCTAATGACTAAAAAAGTAATTTTAAAATTATTGGTGTTTTATAAAAAATATATTTCAAGGGGAAGTTACTGTCGGTTTGTGCCGACTTGTTCAGAATATACTTATGAGGCAGTAAATAAATATGGAGTCTTAAAAGGATTGTTTTTGGGTTTTAAAAGAGTTTTAAAGTGTAATCGCTTTTCCAAAGGTGGTATTGATTTGGTACAATAGATCTTAGGTTTTCGATCGTAGATCGTAGATTAATTATTTTTTATTTAAATTAAATGAATTTATTTATAGCTCCATTTGTTAATGCTTTGTTTGCGGTTTACAATTTGGTGGGTAATTTTGGTTTAGCCATTATTTTAGTAACTATTTTAATTAAAGTGATTTTGTTGCCGTTGGTGATGCCAAGTTTAAAGTCAGCCCAAAGAATTAGAGAATTACAGCCTAAATTAAATAAATTAAAAGAGAGATTTGGAAAGGATAAACAAGCTTTGGCTAAAGCACAAATGGAACTTTATAAAGTGGAAGGTGTTAACCCAATGTCTGGTTGCTTGCCTCAAATTGTACAAATAGCAGTGTTGTTGTTGTTTTTTTCAGCTTTTAACAAGGTGACTTCTTTTTCTGAAGGGAAATTACCATTAGAACAAATTAATAGTTATTTAGCTCAACCTTTAAGAATTGATCAAAATTTTAAGTTTGATTTGAATTTTATTGGCTCTAATCTGTTAGAAACTCCATCAAAGTTATTTTCTCAAGGGTTTAATATGGGATGGATACTCCCTTTTGTTCTTTTGATTGGTTCCGGAGCTTTGCAATATTGGAGTGCTAAATTGATGATGCCAGCACCAACAGTTGATAAATCAATTGTTAAAGAAACTAAAGATAAAGAAGACGATATGATGTCGGCAATGAGAACTCAATCAACTTATTTTATGCCATTAATGACGATTTTTATTGGATGGAGTTTTTCTTTAGGATTATTACTCTATTGGTTTACAACTTCAGCTTTGATGATAGCTCAACAAGTAGTATTTAATAAGATCAATAAGAAATAAATCCTTCATGTTAAAATAGCCACTATGGATAACAAAAAAAGAAACGAAACTATCTTAAAACTTACTTGTGAACTTTTAGAGAAAATGAATTTTGAGGTAGAAAAAGCCTTTGTGGAAGATACTGACAGTGAAGAAAATCAAGTATTGGTGGGAATTACGGTCGGCAACCCAGCTGGATTAATTGGTTTTAGGGGTCGAAATTTGGCTTCAATTCAGTTTGTTTTGTCTTTGATGGTGCGATCACAAATTGGTGAAGGAATTAGAGTTCTTTTAGACGTAAATAATTATCGATCTGAACAAAAGATAAGATTAGAAGAAATGGTAAAAAATTTGGCAGAAAAAGTTTTAACAACTGGAAACCCTGTGTCTTTGGCTAATATGAGTTCTTACGAAAGAAGAATTTGCCATATGGTTTTGACTGAAATAGAAGGATTGGTTGGTGAATCTGAGGGTGAAGGTGAAGAAAGACATATAGTGATAAAAAAAGCTTAATTTCCAAATCTAAATTTCTAATTTTTAAAATAAATTTAGAGAAATGGTATTATTCGGTTGAATGTTTGTTTCTAAATTAATAAATATTTTATTGTTTTTATTTTTACTTTTAATTCCAACTCAATTGGGGAGACATTTTTGGCCGGAATGGAGTTATGTTTTGGGAATTAGAGTTGATTATTTATCCCCTACTTTGTATTTGATAGATGTTGTTTGGATTGGGTTTGTAATTTCTAATTTCCAATTTTCAATTTCCAATATAAAAAAATTTTTTAATTTTAAAAATCTTTTGATATTAGGATTTGTGGGAGTAAATATTTTAGTGGCGGTAAACCCGATGGTTGCGATTTATAAGTGGCTAAGGGTTGTTCAAATTTTAATAACATTTTTCTATTTTAGAAAAAATAAAGAATTAATTAAAAGTTTTTTTAAAAAAATTATTCCCTGTTGGATTGTTTTTGAAAGTTTATTGGCTTTGGCTCAGATAATTAACAATGGAAGTTTGGGTGGAATTTTTTATTGGTTTGGGGAAAGAAGTTTTAGTTTTAATACGATTGGAATCGCTCAGATGTCGGTTTTTGGACAAGGTTTAATTAGAGCTTACGGGACTTTTTCTCACCCAAATAGTTTGGCAGGATTTTTATTGGTAAGTTTATTATTATGGTGGTGGATAAAATCCCTCTCGGCTACGCCGCTTCTCCCTTTGACAAAAGGGAGACTAATAAATAACACTTGGTGGTGGTTGGTATTTTGGTTTGGGTTTTTGGGAATATTAATATCTGGGAGTAGGACAATTTGGGGTTTAACCTTGATTTTAATTTTAGTAATGGTTTTAGTAAAGAGAAAAAATAACTTTAGTAAAATAGGTTTGATTTTGTTGTTTTTGGGAATTTTGGTGTTTGGACTAAGAATCGTAAACAATGAATATCAAATGTCTAATTTTTTAGGTGGATGGGATTCGGACGGAATTGAAAAAAGAATTCAGTTAAATATATCTGGTTTAAAAATGATTAAAGAATCTCCTTGGTTTGGAATTGGTTTGGGAAATTTTTTAGTAAGATTGCCAGAGTTTCAAAAAAATAATGGAGTTTTTTGGTTGCAACCAGTGCACAATATTTTAATTTTAGCCTGGAGTCAGATAGGTATTTTGGGACTAATGCTTTTAACTTTAAATTTACAATTTCTAATTTCTAATAAAAATAAAAAATTAAATTTTATTTTTAAAATAATTTTTGGAATTATGATAATAACTGGAATGATGGATCACTACTGGTTAACACTACCTCAAAATGTTTGGTTGTTAGTATTAGTCTTGGGAATTGTTTAAAATGGTTTATGTTGAAGAAATCGATTTTTAATACTTGGGTTCAAATTGTAGCTAAAGCAATAACTATTTTAATAAGTTTGGTAACTACTGGACTATTGACTCGAAAATTGGGAGCAAGTGTTTACGGTAGTTATACTTTAGTAATTTCAGTTTTTTTACTTTTAGATTCGATTTCTGATTTTGGAACAAAAGTTATAGGAGTAAGAGAGGCTTCTAAACAAGAAAGTGAAACCCGAAATAGATTATTTATGCAAGTGGCCTGGACTAGGCTTTTGACGACTTTGTTTGCATTTATATTGGGGATAGTTTTAATTTTTACTTGGAACGGTTTTGCTTTAATTAAAAGCGAAGCAGTGGTGGCTTTGATGATGATTTGGTTTACTTCAGTAGCAGGAAGTTTGGAAATAATTTTTCAAACAGAAATGAGAATGGGATTGAAAGTAATAATGGATGTCCTTTTTCCTTTAATATTTTTAATAGTTCTTTTGGGTTGGGGTGGACCAATTAGTTTAATGTGGGTCTTTGGGGTTTATTTAGCGGCTAGAATTTTGAGTTTGAGTATTGGGTGGAAGTTATTGAAAAGAGTTTTGGCTTCATTTAAATTACGGGTTTTAGATAAAGAGTTTATTTTTAAATTCTTAAAAGAATCTTGGCCAATGGGTGTTTATATGTTGGTTTTTACTGGTTATGATCGGGCTATAGACTCATTGATGATTGACAAATTTGTGGGTATAAAAGAAGTGGCTTTTTATGGTTTGGCTTATAAAATTTATTCAAACATGATTCAACCAGCCTATTATTTTGTAAATAGTATTTTTCCATTACTTTCCGGTAAGTCAGAGAATAAGAGAAGTTTATTTAAATGGTCGATATTAATTGTTTTAGGAACATTATTACTACTAATTCCCCTCGCCTATTTATTTGCTCCTTTGATGATAAACGTATTAACTGGAAGTGGTTTTGAAATGTCGATAAAAGTTTTAAGAATTCTTTTAGTAGCTTTATTTTTTGCTTATCTTAGTCACCTGTTTGGCTTTACTTTAATAGCTAAAGGTGGGCAAAAACAAATCTTAGTGTTAGGTTTAATAACTTTAGTTTTTAATTTTACAGGTAATCTTTTTATGATTCCAAGGTTTGGAATTGTTGGAGCAGCCTGGGTGACTGGATTTAGTGAGGCTTTAGCTTGCGGATTGATGGTTTTCTTTTTGAAAAGAAAAACGAGTATTTAAATATTTTAATTTTTCAATACAAATTTTTTATGTCTGGTGAATGTGGTCGCCCACGTTCAAGGACACAAAAAATTGCATTTTTAAAATTAAAATATTTATTAAAATGATATATTCCCCTGTTTAAAATTAGTACAGATTTTTAATAAAATTTTAATCACTTGGAATCGGGTTCGGACTATTTTTTAGGTTTTTTATAGGTACAAATCCTTTGTCTCGCTTCGCTCACCATCTCTCTTGATAGGGCGATTATCTTTAATCTGGTTATGACGTTTTTTCACGTTCCTACCACAACAAACTCAAGGTTAGGACGTATTTTTGATTGGCAATAACCGCATAATAACCGAAATATAACCGCACACACTTAAGGATTAGATCGTAGATGATAGATCGTAGATAAAACACGATGTTTTTAAGTTAAAATAAAATATGAATTCAGCATTGCCTTTCGCTTTAATTATTGGAATTGAACATTTTGCGGCTAAAAAATTGGCTGAAGAATTGTCGAATAAAGATATAAATGTGATTGGAGTGGGGGAATATGTGGCCGGTCTAAGTGATATTAAAAACTTTGAATGGTTGATGGATTTGTCGGAGGTTAATGGAAAATTTAACTATGTTTTTGATTTTAAAGGTGATAAAGATTTGTGGAAAATGGATCAATTTAAAGGTGAAAAAATAACCTTAGTTTCTGTTAACGACAAAGAAAAAGCAGTTAAAACAAAAAAAGAATTAAAAGAATTAGATTTGAATTGGAGGTTTGTAGAAGCAGAGGGAGTTTACGGGCCAGGGATGGATGAAGACAATTTTTTGGCCCAAGCTATAAAATTGGCGGTAGTTAATAAAAATTTAGTCTTACCAAGTTTAAAAAGTGAGTTTAGGATTTTAGCGATAGAGGATTTGGTTGAGGCTATTTTGAGGGCAAGTTTTTTGTCGGGGACAGATAGAGAAAAGTTTCTAGTGCTGGGAAAAAAAACAAATAGTCAGGAAATAGCAAAAGTTTTGATAGAAGAAGCAAAAATGACTAGATATAAGGTTTTGCAAAAAGAGATTGAAATTGAAGATATAAATGAAGAAAAACTGACAGAAAGTAATAAAAAACTTAGATGGGAAGCAAGGGTTGATTTTAAAGAAGGAATAGTGGAAACTTTGCAGTATTTTTTTTCGAAAGCGGATGAAGAAAATAGAAAGAAAAAAGTAAAACCCACCCATTCCGATAAATCGGAATTTCCCTCCCTTGAAAATGGAGGGCTTAAAAATCCTATTATTGATGAAGGGGAGGTCTTAAAATCAAAAAGAAGAATGGAGGTGGTAATAGAGGAAGATAAAGAAGATGAGATTAAAAAAGAGGAAAAGATAGAGGAAATAGAGAGTTTTTATAAGCAGAAGAAAACAACTTTACGAGTGGAAAAACCCTCCGTCCCGATGGATCGGGACACCTCCCTTGACAGGGAGGCTTTAAAAGAAGATTTAGTAGATGAATCTTTTGAAGAAGAAATAATAGATAAGATTTCAGAAAAAAAAGAAGAAACGAAACCCACCCAACCCTCCCTTGAAAATGGAGGGCTTAAAAATCCTGTTGTTAAAGAAACAAAAATTCCGAGAAAGTTTAAATGGAGGTTGGTGTTGTTGTTTTTAACTATTTTTATAGTTTTAGTGGTGCCAATAAATTGGACAATATCGACCGTGTTAGCAGTTAAAAACATAAAGAACAATTTAACCTTGATTGAGGCAAAAAAATATCAGGAAGTCGAGAGATTGTCAGAAAAAAACTTATTAAGAATTAGAAAAATTGATCAAAATATTGACGATTGGGGGCTTAATAAAATAAAGATAATTAGAAATTATCAAAGTTTATTAAAAATAGGAGAAGATGTTTTAAAATTGGAGAAAAAATCGATAGAACTAAGTCAAGGAGCGGATTTAATTAGTCAAGCAATTTTTAAAGAAAGAAAAATAAATTTTTCAGAAGAATTAAAAAAAGGGGAAGAAAACTTGACTAGTTTTGAAAATGAAATGGGTTTGATTTTGGCTAGATTAAACGGGGATTATGATTGGTTACCAGCAAGATGGAGACTGTCTTTGCAGAAACAGGCTCAACAAATGAAAGATATAAAAATAAAAATAGACTTGATTTCTAAAGGAATGAAAATACTACCAGAAATGCTGGGAATTGATGGAAAAAAAAGGGAATATTTGGTTTTATTTCAAAATGAAACAGAATTAAGAGCAACAGGTGGTTTTATTGGTAATTATGGGATATTAAGTTTTCAAGGAGGAAGACTTTTAAATTTTGAAATAAAAGATGTTTATGAAGCTGATGGTCAACTTAAAGGTCATGTGGAGCCACCAATGGAAATAAAAACTTATTTAAACGAAGCTAAATGGTTTATGAGAGATGCCAATTGGAATCCTAATTTTCCTAAAGCCTCAGCTGATATTCAATGGTTCTTGGATAAAGAAATAAACCGAAAGGTAGATGGAGTTTTTGGGATTAATTTGGCAGTGGCAAAATCGATTTTGGGGGTCGTCGGAGAAATTTATGTGCCAGATTTTAAAGAAAATATTAATAAAGAAAATTTATATGAAGAAGCTGAATTTTATTCAGAAGATAAATTTTTTCCTGGTTCAAACCAGAAAGCTAGTTTTTTAGGTTCAGTAGGAAGACAATTGTTTGAAGATATAAAAGAATTAAAAGTTAAAGAGCAATTAAATTTAGTGGTGGTGTTGATTGATTTATTGGAAAAGAATGAAATTCAATTGGCTTTTAATGATAAAAATACAGCTTTAATAACTGAAAATTTGGGTTGGAATGGGTCTATTTATAACGGAAAATGTTCTAAAGAAAATTGTTTTTCTGATTATTTATTTGTGGTTGAGTCAAATTTTGGGGTAAATAAATCAAATTATTTCTTGTATAGAGATATGGAGCAAATGGTGGATATTAGTGCAAATTCTGTTGGTAGAGTTTTAAAAATTAATTATGAAAATACAGCCAAAGATAACAAACTTTCAGGTGGTGATTATAAAAATTATTTGAGGGTTTATTTGCCAATAAATATTAATTTGTCACAAATTAGTTTAATTGATGGAAATAATAGTAGTTTGAAAAAAGTTTATTCTTTTGATGAACTTAGAATTAGAGATGTCGATGGAAAGAAAGAAATTGGATTTTTAGTGACGGTTCCGGTTTTGAGTAAAAAAACATTAGAGATTAGATATTCTAGTGAAAATAATTTGACTAAAAGTAATCAATTTTCTTATTTAAATTACATTCAAAAACAATCAGGGTTTGGGGATACAGGTTTGGTTACTTTGGTGTCGTTTCCTAATGATTGGCAACCTTTACAAGTGGAACCGCAGGCAAGTATGGTGGGAGGAAAATTACTTTTTAATCAAAAGTTGGATAAAGATATTAAGATGGGAGTGGAGTTGGGGAAATAAATTAAACCCACCTGCTCCGATGGACATCGGAGCACCCTCCCTTGAAAAAGGAGGGCTTAAAAATTAAATATAATTAATAATGAAAAAAGTTGTGGAAATTTTAAGCGATTTAGATCTAAAACAAGTAATAGAAATTCAAAAAGATAGTTTGTTGGATTTTTCTAAAATTGATGAGTCGAGTTATGTTGATGAAATTAATAAAAAGGGATTTTTTATTGCACCATATAGTTTTGATGAATTTAAAAAAGATAAAAATAAAATATTATTAGGAATAAAGGAAAAAGATAAAGTTTTAGCTTATATTTGGATTAGTGTGGTGGTTGATGATCATAAATATAATAAATGGATTAATGATGAGATAAAAAAAGAAATTTTTAATAGAAAGATTTATAAAATTAAAGGGATTGGGGTGGAAAAAAATAAATTAGGTCAAGGTTTGGGAAGTAAATTGTTAGAAAGTTTAGATAATTATTTACTTGATAAATCAATTAAATATTTAGTTTCTTCAATAGCATTTAACCCAATAAAGAATTTGGCTTCATTAAAGTTTCATAAAAAATTAGGATTTAAAAAAATAGCCATATCGCCAAAGGTTAAATATTATGGTTTTGATAATTATCAGTGTGTATTGATGGCAAAATTAGTTAGGTATAATTAATTATGAAAAAAGTGGTGGAAGATTTTGTTTGTGAAGTTTGTGGGGAAAAAGTGACTGGGAATGGAACAACTGATCATTGCCCAAATTGTTTATGGGGAAAACATGTTGATGAAGCGGTTCCTGGAGATAGGGCTAGTGGTTGTGGAGGGTTAATGAGACCAGAAGCGGCAGAGTATCGAAATGAAGGTTTTAAAATATTTTATAAATGTGAAAAATGTAATCATGAATTTTGGGTTAAGGCCGCCGAAGATGATAGAGGTAAAAAGGATAATAGGGAGTTGCTTTTGGAATTAAATAAAAATCCTTATTCGGTTGCGGAATAAAAACGGTTAATTTACGGTAAATTTTGATTTTTTGAACCTTTTATTTCAATTTAAAACTCTCGTTACGAATTTTTTGTGTCTGGTGAATGTGGTCGCCCACGTTCAAGGACACAAAAATTATAACTTCGAATTTTAAATTTCAGTCTAAATTAGCTTTGTATAATGGTATAATGTTGAGATGAAAAATTTGATTGATTTAATTAAAAAAATAAAAGGTTTTAGTTTGAAAAAAGACAAAAAGACTGATAAAAAAGAGGAAAAAAATACCATTCCTAAGGATATTTTGAATAAATTGCCACCAGGAGTAAAAATTACAAAAATTGAAATTGGACCAAAACAGATTGTTAAATTGATAATTTGGTTGATCTTGGGTTATTGGGTTTTGTCGACTTTAAAACAGGCTTTAGTGCCAGAATCTATTTCTAATGTGTCAATTTCGGAGGTAATAACAGCAGTTAAAAAAGATGAAGTGGCAAAAATAATTGTGGCTGATAATCAAATTTTAGCGAATTTGAAAGATAGCGATAAAATTTTAGTGGCTTCTAAGGAAACGGCTATTTCAATGACGGAGATTTTGCAAAAGGAGGGGGTTGATTTATCTAAATTTAATTTACAGATAGAAAACAGACAAGGATGGAAAATGATAGGGGAGATTTTGAGTGTAGTGTTAACCATTGGATTACCAGTACTTTTGATTTTATGGTTATTTAAAAAACAAAGTGGAGGAGCTGGCGGTGGAATGTTTGGATTTGGAAAATCGACGGCTAAACTTTTTATAAAAGGTAAACAAAGCTTGACTTTTAAAGATGTGGCGGGAGTTGAAGAAGCTAAGAATGATTTAGTAGAAGTGGTAGATTTTTTAAAACACCCTGAAAAGTATCATAAAATGGGAGCTAGGGCTACTAAGGGAGTGTTATTGGTTGGCCCAAGTGGAGTTGGTAAGACTTTGTTGGCAAAAGCAGTGGCAGGTGAGGCTGAAGTGCCATTT
>Ga0172381_10006585_pt1 | contig 11603 bp, 16 predicted proteins | sample Leawel6488metaG_FD_119754 | JGI IMG/M metagenome (GOLD analysis project Ga0172381, IMG submission 119754) | Leachate microbial communities from a municipal landfill in Southern Ontario, Canada - Leachate well 64-88 metaG | ecosystem: Engineered > Solid waste > Landfill > Unclassified | place... | reverse complement strand
GATTCTTGTTCATCCTGTAGTTGTGGGGATTAAAATTTAAATAGGAAAACATTATGGGATTTCAATTAGTTTTTACAGTTTTTATAATTTTTATGCTTATTTGGTCTATCCTGCGTTTTATAGTACCAATGTTTTTTTCAGATGAAAAGAAACAAAGATTAGCTGACGAAGAAGCAGAAAGAGTAAAAGCAAAAAAGATGGCATTAGCTAAAGAAAGAGAAAAACTTTCAACACTAAAGGAGGATTTGGTAGTAACAAAAGATCTAAAGGAAGTAGTTAAACAAACAAAAGAAGTAAATTCTGAATTAGAAACCACTGAAGAAGAATTAAAAAATTTAAAAGGTAATTAAGAATATGTTTAAACGAGATCGTTATGATAACATTGATCCGGAAGCAACGCTGCAAGCTGCAGCAAACAACCTAAAAGCAATAAAGGAAACCTTTAGCATGAAAAAATATTATCAATTGCACTAGTAGTAGTTTTAAGTATTGTAGTTGTTATTTCTGCAGGTAACATTGTAGAAACTGTACCTACTGGGCATTATCAAATTAAACAAGCTGCTGTTACTGGGCAACTAACTGCTAAAATGTCTCCTGGTCTTTGGTTTCAGAATTTTGGTGATATCTTTACATTTCCAAATAGTGAAACTTTCTTTTTTACAAAGGAATCTAGTGAAGGCGGTAAATTTGATCAGTCAATTAAGGTAACATTTGCTGATGGTTCTGAATGTCAGATTTCTGGCACTGCACGTATTATTATGCCATCTACCGAATCAGAAGCTATTTATCTTACTGATAAGTTAGGTTTCAGACGTTATGAAGACATTGAACATAAGTTGATTCTTCCAACTATTCGTAGAGCACTTGTACTTACTGCTACTATGATGACTGCTCAAGAATCTTATAATGTTAAACGACCTGATTTTCTAAAGTGGGCATCTGGACAGATTGAACATGGTATTGCTGCTACGACTGAAGAAGAAAAAGAAGTTGTTGATCCAATAACTGGAGAGAAAGTAGTAAAAATCTTCAAGAAGATTAAAACTAATGCTCAAGGAGAAACAATTTACGAAAGTAATCCTCTTGCTGGTACTGGTATTCGTCTTCAAAACTTTGAAGTTAAAGATTTTGATTACTCAAATGAAGTAAAAAAGCAAATTGCTGAACAGCAGCAAGCTATTATGGGTGTTGCAACTGCTAAAGCTAATGCACTAAAAGCTGAACAAGCAAAGATTACTGCTGAGGCTAATGGCCAAGCTAACGTAATGACTGCTAAGTATGAAGAAGAGCAGAAGAAAATTCGTGCAGTTGTTGATGCAGAAAAAGAAAAGGAAGTAATGCTTATTGCTGCAAAGCGTGACAAAGAAAAGGCAGAATTTGCAAAACAGACTGCTGAATTTACTAAACAAGAACAAATTCTTCTAGGTCAAAGTGAAGGTGAACGTAAGCGTCTAGTAATGGAAGCTGATGGTGCTCTTACTCTAAAACTTGAAGCGTTTAAATATGGTATTGATTCTGTGTCAAAAGCTTGGTCAACTCGTCCAGTACCAGCCTATAATGTTGAAATGGGCGGTGATGGTAAAAGTGGTGGAGCAGATTCTGCTAACCTTCAATTCATGAATATGATGAATTCAATGGTAGCAAAGAATCTTGGTTTAGATCTTAGTATTCCTGTACAAACTGGTAAAGCTCATAAATAATTAAATATTAGTAGGGATAGTAGTACAATACTATCCCTACTAATTTACAGAAGAGATTAAAATGAATATAAGAAGTATTTTAATAACCACTAATCATGATTTTCTTCCTAAAAATGTAAAAGAAATAGTACCAAAACAAGCAATTGTTATTTTAAATAGTTGGGAAACAGAACTTGATGGTGTTAGAAAATTCTTATATTCCTTTTACTCTACATCTGAATGGTTTAAAAAAGAAGAAATAAATAAAACAATATATTACTTTTGTCCAACAGTAATAGGGGGAGAATGGAGTGCAACAATATGTATAAATAATGATTCTGTAGATATATCTGGTATTTTAAAAAACATTTCTTACGTTGTATTATAGGAGAATACTATGAGAAAAGTAACAGAAGAAGAAGCAAAGAATATACGTTGTCCATTTAAAGTAGCCACACAGCCTAATACTCATTTTAAACTCTGTGATGGTAAAGATTGTATGGCTTGGTCTGTAACAGAAAAAAGAGTAGAGCGAGAAGACCATTCAGGAGCAAAACAACTAATGTACGACTTATCCCGTACACGTGATCAAGAATTAAAACGTAAAGGTCCTCCTGGTTCTCTTGGAGTGTGGGTGTTGGAAGAACGTGGAACATGTCTTAGGTTATCAACTGGGGTGTAGTGGTACTGGTCGTTTGGGTGTTTGGTCTCTTTTATATGAGGAAAATAATGCAAGATACTTGTAAATATAAGCGTAGAATTACTATTCTTCTACTACTATTTGCTTCAACTTTAGTAACATTTTATTTTATAAGACACTATACGTTGTTAAACCTATGTATAGAAGATTTTTTTAGAATACACCTTTTGTTGTTTGAGAATTTAAATAAGGTTTTATAAATGAAAAAGAAAAAATTTGGTGGTACAATTACAAATTGGCAAATTCATACTTTGTCAACGAAACAAGAAGATATTGACAATATGTATCCTGGTGAAGGATTACAGCCTTTAGTAATGACTGGTACTGTTGTTGAGGATAAGTTGGGAAGATGGCGACCTGGGTATCATATGCGATCTTCTTTTATTAAAAAAATTGATAGACAAAAAGGAGAAATTGAAACAAGAAATACAATCTATAAAGTAGAAGGTAAAGAAAACGCAGATATTTTTCCAGATCTTGGTGATGCAGTACTAAATATTTTTTATTAAGATTTACTAAATATTAACTTCTATAAAAAAGGATTTCATCATGTTTAAACAATTTTCTGTTTTTTGTACAATTGCCCTGCTTGTATTATCTGTGGGATGTGGAGATGTTTTTTCTAAAGGTTTTAGTAGTGGTGGTGGTGGAAGATCATTTAGTAGCAGTAGTGGTGGCTCTTTTAGATCATCTTCCTCTTCAGCATCTAAACCTTCCTCAACAAGCAGTGGTTATAAAGCAGCAGCTGTAGGTAGTACCGTTGTAGCATCAACACCGTCATCATCTAAAACTTCAACATCGTCTATTTGGAGTACTTCTGGTACTAAAAGTACTACAAGTACTAAAAGTTTTTCAGGCCCATCAAATCAATCATCTGTTTTTAAATCAGAAAAGGCTAATCAAGCAAAACAGGCTTATTCCACTAATGCAAGTAAATTTGCAAAACCGGCTACACCTGTTTATAAATCAATGTCTGATGTAAAATCTTCTCCAATTTTTAGTGGTGTAAGAACAAGAAGTACAGATAATCATAGCACCTATTATCGTGGAAGGAATACTTATTACGGTAATTCTGGTTGGTCAGCACCACAGTATGTATATCAATCAAGCCCATCTTTTGGTATGTGGGATGGTATGATGTTATGGATGATGTTGGACCACATTAATGATGATAAATATGCTAAAATGGCATATAATCATGCAAATGACCCTGGTTTTCAGCAATGGAAACAAGAGGCTACTAAACTTTCTGAAAGTAACGCTGAATTAAAAGCAAAATTGGCTGCTATGGAAACTAAAGTAGCTGGAATGTCAGGCGAAAAAGATCCAAAATATTTACCAGATGGTGTACCAGCAACAGTGGCATTATCAAACGAGGCTCTTAGCGCCGCAGATAAAACAAAAGTACCTTTCATTATGGCAACTGGTGGAGAAGGTAACAACTATGCTAGAACAGGTAATCTTACCAAGGCTGCCGCTGATACCCTTGATGTTTCTGTTGTTTATACGAATGGTACAGTAGATAATTTACAACGATTCACCAATAAAGAAGTAGATGGTTTTATTGCTCAAAATGATGTTATGGATAGTGCTGCTTTAACTAACGGCGCTACTATTTCTAAAATGAAAGCAAAATGGAAAGTACTCTTCCTTGAGCCTGTACAAATGATTGCAAATAAATCAGGGAGTATTAAAAGCGTTCAAGATCTATCAAAGAATAATATTCTTTATGTAGGTCCAGCTGGTTCAGGTACAGAAAGTACTTGGCGTAGAATGGTATCCGCTGATAAATCATTAGCAACAATACCAGTGGCCAATGCTTCTTATGCAGACTCTTTAGATAAAGTGGCTAAAGATCCAAAAGCTGTTATGATGTTTGTATCTGGTTTAAATTCAACAACAATTAAATCAGCTGAAGCAAGAGCAGAAAAAGACAATCTGCGTTTAGTTAAAATTTCTAATGACGCCTTTACAAATCTAACAGACATTGATGGTAATAAACTATACGAAGAGACTGAAATTTCTTCAGATGTCTATCCAAATCTTCAAAAAGGTTTATTCTTCCATAAGGATATTCCAACAATTGCTTGTAAGGCAGTATTTGTTGTTAGTCCAGAGTGGATTGACAAGAATGGTGAAGAAGCTTTTGTAGATCTAACCGCTTCTGTTGTTGAGGCGCAAGAAAAAATGCAAGCTATCTTAAATAAAACTTCGGAGAACTAACATGTTTGAAGGTTTAAAAAAAGCTATCTCACAAGCATTACGAGATGAGCCAAAAGAAGTAAAGACAGAAGAGGTAAAATTCGATTTTGCCAATCTTTGTGTGAGACTTGGTAGTGAATTGGTTATAAAAGATAATACTGGTTTAATTTATGGTTCTTCTTGTACAAAACCAAGCACAACTATCATTACTGCAATCGGTGTTATTAAAATCCATAGAAGTACTTTATATAGATTGTATCTTGGTAATGCATATTTTGTACAAATCATTATTCTACCAGATAACACTATTGAAGAATGTCGATTGTATAAACTAGTAAAAATTGAACAGCCAAGTACCTCACAAGAATGGGAGAAGTGGCTACTAAGTGAAAGTCGTGCTAACAAAGAGAATAAACCTGTTGGCATAATTGGTAAAGATGAATACATTCTAAATGATACATCATATCTTCGTTTAGAATCTTGGGCCAGCCCAGATCCTGAATGGGTGGAACCAATAGAGACGTTTGAAAAACGACACTGTTTAGATAATATTCAGGAAATTAACAGTGTTGCGATGGCTTACGGTAGATGGCTTAATGAAGAAAATCAAATAGCGGAATATCTAATTATTTCTTCTGAAGAGCTTGCTAATTCTTCCGAAATGCATTATAATACAAATAAAGATTGTTCAATACGCTTTTATATTGGTATTGATATTTCTTTTGATAATCTTAGTAGTAGTTTCTAATAAACCATTCATAAATAAAAGAGGAAAAAACCATGTCAATTTTCGGAATTAAGAAGTCTTTTGGTGTAAATTATGCTGCAGTTAAAGTAGAGAACGTCTTCTCCAATCTCAAGAATACCATTGATGGTTGGGACCCGGAAGGTTCCAGTGAGGCAGAGATTCGTGGTATTGATCAGCAACTTAGTGAGCTTACACTTGAAGCAGGTCAGGTAGAGCAAAAAGTAGTAAAAGAAAAAGCTGATGTAGTACGAGTACGTAACGACTACAATCGTCGAGTAGGTGGTTTGGGAGTTCTACAGACTCAACTTGATGCAACTACAGACGCAGCTCTGAAAGCAGAAATTGAGAAAGTAATGGAAGAAGAACTTACTACTCTTGCTGAAGTAGAAGCACAGTTGGCTGTAGAAGAGCAAGAAGAAGAGGAAGCTGTAGCAGAACTTGCACAGATTAGCGACTTGTGTAAAATTGTTGCTGACAAGCTTAAAACAGCTAGAAAAACTGTAGAGCAGGGTAAAGCTGCTGCGGAAAAAGCAGAGCGAAGAGAGCAACTTGCTGCAGAAAAAGAAGCACGAGCAAAGAAGATTGCTGGTATTACTAAGGATATGGGGGCTGTTACTGGCGCTCTTAATGCTTACACAAAGAAAGCAGAAAAGGCTAACGCTAGTGCTGCTTCTATGGAAATGAAGGCTAAACTTCTTACACCTGTTGCAACAAGCAATCTAATGGAAGAAGCTATGAAAGCTGCTGATGCTGGCGTAACTTCTCCTAAAATGAGTATTGCTGATCGTATGGCTGCTTTGAAGAAGAAGTAATTTGATAGTGTAACAAAAGTAGTACTCCTAGAAATAGGGGTACTACTTTAAGTAAGTGAGGAAGATGCCAGAATATATAATTAAAATAAATGAAATGTATTTATTGTACTCTTCTGTAGTAGACTCACCTACTACTTGGGGTATGTCTTATAATGAACTACAAACATTAATAAAAGTAGAACGTGGTAATGAAGGTATTCGTGAGCTTAGTAAGCGAATGGTTCGTGTAGAAGAAAAAGGAACCAGCTGTCATCTTGATACTTCTGCTAGAGATACGCTTATAAATAATCATGCTGGTCCTGATGGTATCGAGTTAACTCTTGATGAAATTTACGAAGCATATTGTTTAAGAAAACCTATATTAAATAATTGGAAGCCGAAGGAGGCTTAAATGAGTGAATTAGGAAAACATTACCAATGTCAATGTACACATCCAATGTGTGATGGTTTAAACGCTGCTGGAGATATATGTACTCATGCAGCTCCTCACGCTTATGATGAAACTGAATGTCATTGTATTAATTGTGGTGTATTGGAAGAACCCTCTTCTTGTGCTATAATTTTTACGGAAGATGGTGGAACAACCTATAAGTTCCATAAATTCCTTTAGGAGAAAATATGTCTGTTTTTGTTTGTGGTAATACACATTGCCCTATTGATATTAGTAAACTGGGTATGAAACTTTGGTCTGAACAAAAAGAACTTTATGAAGAAGACCTACTTATTGTACTTGGTGACTTTGGAGGGTTCTGGTACAATAAAAGAACTAAAGAAGAACAATATTGGTTAGAATGGCTTACCTCAAAAAACTGTACTGTCTGTTTTCTGGACGGTAATCACGAAAACTTTGACATTCTTAATTCTTTTCCTGTAGTAGATTTTTGTGAAGGTAAAGCAGGTTTAGCTTACCAGGATGACAACGGTATTATATTTCATTTAAAACGAGGTGAAATATATAACTTTGAAGGTAAAAAAGTATTAACTTTTGGGGGTGCTGACTCAGTAGATAAGGAACATAGACTTCTTGGTCAAAGTTGGTGGCCTGAAGAAGTTCCTAACTTTGCTGATGTTACAAATTTGGATAATAATCTTAAACTTCATAACAACGAAGTAGATTTTATTCTAACACATACTTGTCCAAAGTCTATAATTGTTCCTATGGGTTTAGTAACAAGTAGAGATTGTGAAATGTTTGGATATAAACAACATGATCCAACCACTGAAATCTTACAATCTGTGTTAGAAACAGTAAAATTTAAAGAATGGCATATGGCTCATTTTCATAAAGTTCTTTCTTATGAGAAAAGATTTTTTTGCCATTATAATAATGCACCAGTAAAAATAATTTAAAATACAAGGAAGAGACACTAAAATACATTAGAACGGTCTTTAATGTTAGGTGGCCATCGCATTGAGTAGTTGCAACACTACCTTCCTTGAATAAAAGTATTAAATGTGGCGGAATAAGTAGACGCTAGGAAAGTCGTATGGGGAATAGTAACCTACCTCTCTAATAAAGAGTAGATATGAGATTAACGCACTCTTGCGATGAACAAAAAGAATCCGAGGCATGTTAAAACCATGTATAGTGTAAATCTATACCATTTAATAAAATAAAATGATGGAGGTTTATGGACGAAATAGTATTATATAAAAAAGCAAAAACGGGTAAAATACAACAATGGTCTGTAAGAGTTGAGATGATGCCAGATTTAAATAGCGCAGTACTAATTAGAAGTTCTGGCTATGTAGGACAAAAGATTACAACAAATCACAAACTTATAGATAAGGGTTGTAATATAGGTAAGAAAAATGAAAAGTCTCCATATGAGTTAGCAGTAAGTAAAGCTGAAAAAATGGTTAAAGACCAGTACGAGGATAATTATCATTATTCAATTAATAATGTTGATAATCCAATAGTATTTATAAAGCCAATGTTAGCTGAGCCTTATGATCCTAAACGAGTAGTATTTCCTTGTTATGCTCAACCAAAGATGAATGGTGTCCGCTGCTTCTCACTAAGACATATAGATGACCATACAATGTGGTCTAGAGAACGTAGAGAATATACTGCAATATCTGAAATAAAAGATGGTGTTACTAAATTCTTTGGAAAAAGATCACCAGATGGTGAAATATATAACCCAGATTTTACATTTCAAGAAATAATTAGTGCTGTTAAAAAGAGAAGTGATAATACTAAACATTTAAAAATGTGGGTGTATGATCTAGCCTTACCTGATATACCTTTCGCAGAAAGAAGAGACATTATTTCTAGTATTTTTGCGAATGCTAATAATGTAGGAATACTTGATTATTTTTACGAAGTACCAACATTTTTAGTACATAGTTTAGCAGAAATACAAAAATTACATGACTATTGGGTACAACAAGGCTTTGAAGGTTTAATTCTACGAACACCTGATGGTGTATATGAATTTAACGAAAGAACTTTTAGTTTAATGAAATTTAAACAATTTTTTGATAAAGAATTTAAAATAATAGGTTTTACCACAGAAGTTTGGCATGACACACTAAAAAATGTCTTTAGAAATTTAGTAATTTGGAAATGTACAACGGAAGATAATAAAATATTTGATGTACGACCTGCTGGATCATTTTTACTACGTGAAAAAGCTTTAAAAACAGCAGAAAAACAAGTTGGAAAAGATTACACAGTAAAATTTCAAAATTATTCAGATGATGGCGTTCCTATATTTCCTATAGGTGTTGCTGTTAGAGATTACGAATAATCTACTGTAGAAGAGAAGTAACGGCCTTGTTAATAGTTTATATGGTATAAATTATTTTCGTCGATTCAATTATCACCTCTTCTAAATTTATAGGAGCAGTACAATGCGTATTGAAGAACTAATTATTAAAAGATTATCAGAAAAAGGTTTTGAAGTGTTCCTTGTAGGAGGAGCAGTACGGGATCAACTATTAGGATTAACTCCTAAAGATATTGATTTCGCAACTAATGCAAAACCAGAAGAAATTATAAAACTTTTTCCCGACAGAAAAATTAGTACTGTAGGTAAAAGTTTTAAAGTAGTATTTGTAGAAGATATACAGATTGCTACGTATCGTAAAGATGAACAACGTACATTCTTTAATGCTAAGCATTGTGAACCAGTATATGCAGATTCAATACAAGAAGATCTTGGTAGAAGAGATTTAACTATGAATGCTATGGCTATAAATGTAGTAACTAATGAATTTATAGACATATATAATGGAGTAAACGATCTACATAATAGAGTGATTAGGTTAGTAGGCGATCCTTTAAAAAGACTTCAAGAAGACCCTAACCGTATTATTAGAGCTTGTAGATTTTTAGCAAAATTTGAAGGAATTTTTGCTAAAGACACATTAGCTGCATTAACAGAATGCTCTGTTTTTGTTAAAAGATATATTGAAGTTGAAAGAATTCAGCATGAAATTCTAGAAGCTATGAAAGTTAAAACACCTTCTATATTTTTTAGCGCTTTACAGACTATAGGTGCTTTAAAATATATCTTCCCAGCAATGGCAGATTGTTTCGAACATATTGGTGGTGAGCATCACAAAGAAACAGTTGGAGAACATATAATGCTAACAGGTGATATTATATCTCCAAGGTTTCCTGTACTACGTTTGGCAGGTTTTTTACATGACATTGGCAAACCTAAAGCATTTAATAGAGAAAAAGATGGAAGTTTTAAAGCTCACGAAGCATACGGTGCTGACATGGCTTCCGCTTATCTAAAGCATTTAAAATTTTCTAATACTGTTACAAAAGAAGTCGTGGGATTAATTGATTCTCATATGCGTGTTTGTCGTGGATTAACACCAAAAGGTATTAGAAGATTAAAAAAGCATTTATCAGATAGTGAAGTAAATCCACGTTCTTTTTTAAGATTGAAGATAGCTGATAGGTCTGCAAACATGAGTAGGTCTAGAAGTGAAATTCAACCTATAAAAGAATTAATTGTAAATGCAGGTATTAGAGCAGTAGAAGCTCCGGTATTAACTTTAAAAGACTTAGCTATTTCTGGTGGAGATCTTATCAATGACTTTAATCTTTCTCCTGGGCCAGTGGTAGGTAAGCTACATAAAACTTTGCTTGAGTTTATAGTTGATGAGGGTGAAGAGTTTAATGACTACAACATTCTCAAAACTAAAGCAGCGTTAATACTATCGGGAAATGATCCTATCTATACAATTTAATAATCAATAAAATATGGGAGTAGTATAATGCTACTCCCATATTATGAGGTATTTATGCAAAAAGAAAAAGAAAAAGATTTAAGAGCTTTAACAGATCAACAATTTTTAGGCTTTCAAGAACATATTAAAGATTCCACTAATAGAATGCTTCATAATTTTATAGTGATGTTCTTATTCGCTGGAGTGTATGAGAAAAGCGACAAAGATACAAAACAACATATATTAAATTTTGTTGAAGTAATTAAAGAAGATATTTTAAAAGTACATACTACGAAAGCTTCAACAGCTTTTGATTTAACAGACAGACAAAAAGAAATTTTAAATAATGACATAAATATTATTTTAAATAATTGTCTTGCACCAATTTTTAATTTAGTTAAGAAAGAACAAAATAATGAATAAGTATTTTTACTCTTGACAAACAGTTTATACATAAACTAACCACCATATAGTATAATAATCTATTATGGAGGTCAGTTATGAAAAAGGAATACAAATGTACTAACTGTAAAAAAGTTATATATAGATATGAGTCTACTGTAAGAAATAGTGATAGAATATTTTGTTGTAAAAAGTGTGTACATGAATATCAGAAGTATGCTCTTATGGGCAAAAATAACCATATGTACAAAACTGGTAAATATTGTAATAAAAAATGTGCTTGTGGTAATATAAAAGATACAAGATCTATCATGTGTGCAACATGTGCAGGAAAAAGTTTTACTTGTAATACACCTAAAACTTCTGATGGTTGGGCATTAGAAGTAAGAACAGATGAAGAAATAGCAACAGCAGTAACTAAATTTAGTAGTATTAGTGAAGTAGCAAAATACTTAAAAGTATCCAGAAGCTGGTTAACAAAGAGAATAAAAAGATTAGAGCTTAACATAGAGCATTTTAAAAAATGTTCTCATAGACCAAATAAAAAAGAAAATATATTGTGTAAAAATTCTAAAGTTACCCATGGTACTTTAAGAGCTTTTATACTTAAACATAAAATAATAGAATATATTTGTTGTGAGTGTGGTCAAGGAGACAGTTGGAAAGATAAAACTATTATATTAGAATTACATCATATAAATGGAAATAATAAAGATAATAGAATAGATAATCTTGTATTTCTTTGTCCTAATTGTCATACACAAACAACTACATATAGAGGAAAATTATGAACACATACAATACAGGAGATACAGCTCGTCGAAGTAATTATTTTTTTACTTCAGACGAGCACTAGTTATTACTTTCATAAT
>Ga0172381_10006584_pt1 | contig 11604 bp, 13 predicted proteins | sample Leawel6488metaG_FD_119754 | JGI IMG/M metagenome (GOLD analysis project Ga0172381, IMG submission 119754) | Leachate microbial communities from a municipal landfill in Southern Ontario, Canada - Leachate well 64-88 metaG | ecosystem: Engineered > Solid waste > Landfill > Unclassified | place... | reverse complement strand
CGTTTTGCCAGCAACACCCTGCGCGTCTCACATCGGGATGTGCTGATCCCGACCCTGCAGGCCGTCACGCGCACGCGCAGCACCGCGCAGTGGATCGCGCTGCTCGAAGACAAGGCGGTGCCCTGCGGCCCGATCAACGACATGGCCCAGGCCTTTGCCGATGCCCAGGTGCAGGCGCGCGGTTTGCGGGTCGATCAGGCCGTCACCAGCCGCCATCCATTGGCGGGCGCGGTGGCATCGGTCGCCACGGTGGCCAGTCCGCTGCGCCTGATGGCGACGCCGCCGGTGCTGCAGCGCCCGCCGCCCGCTTTGGGCGAGCACACCGATGAGGTGCTGGCGGAGCTGGGCCTGGATGCGCTCCAGGTGGCGGGCTTGCGCCTGCGCGGCGTGGTCTGACAGGTAGGCGCGCCACCTGATCGCGTGACAACACGCTGGCAGCCCCGTCGACAAGCCCTGCGCTGCGCCCCATCGCGGCAACCAACGCCACGGGCACGACGACCGTGGCCTGACTCGAAGCCAGGGCCGGCCCGCAAAAGCATGCACCGTCCCTGTGCCTCGATGCGCGGGCCGCTGGCGGTAACGGCGACGCAAAAGGCCAGGGCCAAGTCAGCGCTCTGCTGCAATTCAGAAAGCGGGCTTGTCAATTGGCTCATGCCGCCACCTCTGGTACCGGGGCTGCCACTGGGTTCATCCCCCAAACATAGGACTCCATTGACAGCACGCCGTAGATGATGTCGTCGGCAATGACCTGCGCGGCTTCGCCCTCAACGCTGGCACCCAGCGCCACCAGCAGCGGCAAAAAGTGCTCTTGCGTGGGGTGGGCGCGCTCGGCATGCGGCGCCAGGCGGCGATAGTCCAGCAGCGCATCGACTTCAGCACGGTGTACGGCCTTGCGAATCCAATGGGCGAACTCGACGGCATAAGCCACAGCGGGCGTGGCGGGAGGCTGAATGTCGTACAGGTTATGCGTCAGGCTGCCGGAGCCGACGATCAGCACCCCTTGGTCGCGCAGCGGTGCCAGGGCGCGGCCCAGCGCCAGCGCACCGGCCGTGTCCAGCCGGTGCGGCATGGACACCTGAAAAACCGGAATATTGGCTTGCGGCAACAAGTGAAACAGCGGCACCCAGGCGCCATGGTCCAGACCCCGGTGGGCATCCACCGTGACCGGCCAGCCGGCTTGGGTCAGCAAACGCAGCGCCTCCAGGGCCAGCTCGGGTTGACCCGGCGCCGGGTACTGCAGCTGGTACAGCGCGGCCGGGAAGCCGCCAAAGTCATGAACGGTCTCGGGCTTGGGGGTGGTCAGCACCTGCAGCGCGCGGGTTTGCCAGTGCGGCGACACCACCAGCACCGCCTTGACGCCCGGGAGTTGTTTTCCCAGCGCCTTCAGATGGGCACCCAGCGGCCCGGGTTCCAGGGCAAACGTGGGGGCACCGTGCGAGATAAAAAAAACGGGGGCGCGCTGCAGGGTCGTGTTCATGGCAATTTCCAGAATGTTTCGGTGGTATGGCCGCCGAGTATGCAAGAACACACGGCTCCATCATTGAAATTAATCGAACTACAACGTGAATCAGGTTGAATTGATTTGGATAGTCCGGGCTCTAGACTTCTCTCAAGCCAACAGGGGCAAGCCTGTCCACCTCATTTCCGGAGAAGCACGTTGACCTCAGCCCTGCCTGACCACGCCGCCCGGCCCAAGCGCTACAGCACGGTCGCCATCGTGTTGCACTGGCTGCTGGCGCTGGTGATCCTGACCATGTTCGGGGTCGGTGTCTACATGACCGACCTGCCTTTTTCGCCGCAACGACTGAAGCTCTACAACTGGCACAAATGGGCGGGCGTGACATTTTTGGCGCTGACGCTGTTGCGCCTGGTCTGGCGCATGACGCACCGCCCACCGGCACTGCCTGCCACCGTGACCCGGACCATGCCGGGTTGGCAAATCCGCGCCGACCATGCCACGCACCATCTGATGTATCTGCTGTTTTTTGCCGTGCCGCTGGCCGGCTGGGCCTACAGCTCGGCGGCGGGTTTCCCGATTGTCTGGTTTGGCCAACTGCCACTGCCCGATTTGCTGGCGGTCGACAAGGAGCTGGCTGAGCTGATCAAACCGTCGCACAAGCTGCTGGCGCTGGCGCTGGTGGCGCTGGCTGGCCTGCACCTTGCCGCCGCACTCAAACACCAACGGGTGGACCGTGACGGACTACTGGCACGCATGCTGCCCAGCCGTTCCTGAACCCATCGCCTTTTCCGGAGTCCACACCATGAATTTTTTTGCCCTCATTCCCGCCGCCCTGACCGTGGCATTCAGCGCCGCCGCCCTGCCCGCTGCGGCCCAGCAAAAGCTGCTGTCCGCGCAGAGCAGCATCGCTTTCGAGATCAAACAAATGGGGGTGCCGGTGCAAGGGCATTTCAAACAGTTTGACGCCCGGATCAGCTTTGACGCGGCCAAACTGGCAGCCAGCAAGGTGAATTTCACTGTGGACATGGCCAGCGCCACGCTGGGTGCGCCAGAAATGAAACAGCGGCACCCAGCGTGGCGCTGGCTCCCAACAGCCATCGGCCCGAGGGCGGGCCTCCTACAAGCGCAATCCCCTGTAGGAGCGGCGCCCTCGCCGCGAGGGTGTTTGGCCCATGCGGCAATCCATGCCTGAAGCCGCGACGTGACGGTGCCGCTGGCCATGTCACAAAACGGCGCCACCACCACCACGGCAATCGGCGTGCTGCCCATCAAGAGGCTGGCCTTCAGGATCGGCGAAGGCGACTGGGCCGACACCTCGATGGTGGCCGATGACGTGCAGGTCAGGTTCAAGCTGGCCTTGAGCGGAATCCCCAAGCTGCCCTGATCAAAGCAATCAAAAGATTTTTCAACCCGTCCCTTCACCATTCCAGGAGTTTTCCATGCGTTTATCCCTCATCCCTGCTGCCACCCTGACCCTGCTCGCGCTGGGCTCCCAAGCCCGGGCGGCCAACTACGCCATCGACCCGGCCCATACCTACGCGACGTTTGAGATCGGCCACTTCGGCACCTCGACCAACCGCGGCCGCTTTGACAAGAAGGAGGGCAAGATCGAATTTGACCGCGCCGCCAAGACCGGCAAGGTCGAGATCGCCATTGACACCAAGTCGGTCAACACTGGCTATGGCGCCTTCAACGAGCACCTGCAAAGCGCCGAGCTGCTGGACGCTGCCAAGTTTCCCAAGATGACCTTTGTGTCGACCCAATTCAACTTCGCAGGCGACAAGTTGGTTGACGTTGCCGGCAAGCTGACCTTGCTTGGCAAGACCCAGCCGGTCACGCTCAAAGCCACCAACTTCAACTGCTACGACAACCCCATGCTCAAGCGTGAAGTGTGCGGTGGCGATTTCGAAGCCACCATCGACCGCACCCAGTTTGGCGTGAACTACGGCATCGACTGGGGTTTCCCGAAGGACGTGCGCCTGCTGATCCAGGTCGAGGCCGTCAGGCAGTAAGCGCGCAAAACTCGCGGCCAAAGGCCTCCACGCGGGCCCAGTCGGTGAACTCAAGCACCGCCTTGGGGTCGGTCGGGCCCTTGGTGATGAGCATGATCAGCCGGATCATCTGGCGGTCAACAAAGCCATAGCTGGGGTAGTCCAGCTTGCCCGCGAACACCGCCGTCAGACGCGGTTGCCAACTAATGCTTTTGAGAAACTTGCGGCAATAGGGATTGGTTTCAGGGGTGTTCTTGTTGGGCTTGCGCGCCACGATGTTGACCGAAAAGAAGGCGCTGGGCCGACTCTCCAGCAGTGCCTGGTGCTGCTTGATGAACTCGGCCACGATGGGCTGGTGGTGGCCATAGCGAATGCTGGCACCGATCAACACACGGCCAAAACCGCGCAAATCCAGCGCACTTGCATCTGACAACAAAACCACCGTGACCTGCCGCCCCAGGCTTTCCATCACCTGCTTGAGCCGCTCGCAAATTCGCCGCGTGTGACCGTCGGTGGTGGCATAGGCGATCAAAACGTGTTCTGCGGAGGGGTCGTTCATGGCATGCCTCAGGTGAAGTCTTGGGCACAAAGTCTAAACGCCTGGCGGTCACCTGCATTTGCGCCAGGTCACATCAGACCAACACGTCACAAGGGATGTTCAGTGTAGAACTTGCCGCCGTGGTAGAGCAGCGGCGAGACGCCGGTGCGATGCGCGCAGTGCTCCACCTCGCCCACGAATATCACATGGTCACCTTCGGTGTAACGGCTGCGGTTGAAACATTCAAAGGTGGCCACCGCACCCGCCAGCAAGGGTGCGCCGCAGGCGCCCTCGACAAATTCCACATCGGCAAACCGGTCCAGGCCGCGCGTGGCAAAACGCAGCGCCAGCGCTTGCTGGTCGGCCGCCAGAATGTTGATGGCGTAGTGCGAGCCTTTGCGAAACGCCTCCATCGAGGTCGCCGCCTGTGACAGGCTCCACAACACCAGCGGCGGCGAGACCGACACCGAGTTGAAGGAGTTGGCGGTCAGCCCCACCAGGAGACCGTCGGGCGCGCGCGCCGTGACAATGGTCACCCCGGTGGCAAACATGCCCAGGGCAGTGCGAAATTCGGCACCCGAAAAAAGGGGGGGGCGGGCGCTCAGGCCCTGGGATTTCAAAAACATCGCCCGCAATTTAACCGATAACGCATCCACGCTGCGCGAGCAAGGCCAATATCGGGCAAAAATCTGAGGCGCCTGAAAATCCCCAGGTCTGGAATTGAATTTGTTCAAATACAATGGCGGCACTATTCTTTTTTAGCGATCAGAATGGCAAGCGAGTTGGAGCCCTTCGGGGCTCCTTTTTTTATGTCTGCTCGTTTTTGGGCAGGCGCTGCAACTGCAGCTGCGCCAGCGCACTGTAAAGCGGCACGCACAGCAAGCGCGACACGCCGCTGGCTACCACGGCGGTGGCCATCAGGCTCAGCACCAGGCCGTGGCCCGCCACCATTTCCATGACGATGATGAACGAGGTCAGCGGCGCCTGCGTGACGGCGGCCAGAAAACCCACCATGCCCAGCGCGATCAGGGTCGGCGCGTTGGCGTAGCCCATGAACTGGGCCACGTCGTTGCCCAGGGCGCCGCCAATCGACAAGGCCGGGGCAAAGATGCCGCCGGGCACACCGGCCCAGGCGGTGATCCAGGTCGCCATGAACTTGAGCAGCACATAAATGGGTGAGGTGTCGTCGTTGCCTTCGAGCATGGCGCGGCTGTGCGCGTAACCGGTGCCGAAGGTATTGCCGTGACTGACCAGCCCGATGACGGCAATGACGAGCCCGCAGGCAGCGGCAAAAGCCACCGGGCTGCGTTTGCGCCAGCGGCTGAAGCGGTCGCCTGACTCACCCCGGATCGACAGCAGCAGCAGCCGTGAAAACAGCCCGCCGGCCAGACCACTGAGCACCGCCACCACCAACCCCGGCAACAGCAGCGCCATGCCCAGGTTTTGCACCCGGATCACCCCAAAGTAGGTTGCGTTGCCGTAAATCGACACCGCCATCAGGCCGCTCAGCACGATGGCGGCCAGCAGCAGGCCGCTGGAACGTTGCTCCGGCTTGCGCGACAACTCCTCGATGGCAAACATGACGCCGCCCAGCGGCGTGTTGAAGGCTGCCGCAATCCCGGCGGCACCGCCGGCCATCATGAGGCCGTGCTCCGACACCTGCGACTTGTCGGGCAGCCAGCGCCGCGCATGGTGCATGACGCCCGCGGCAATTTGCACCGACGGCCCCTCGCGCCCCAACGACAGGCCCGCCAGCAGGCCCCAAGTTGACAGCGCCATTTTTGCGAAGGTGAGTTTGAGTGACACAAACAGGCTGCGATTGGCTGGCGTCACGCTGCCATCAAGCGCGGCCATCACCTGCGGAATGCCCGAGCCGGCGCTGCCCACGGCATAGCGGCGCATGACCCAGACGATGGCTGCGGTGCACAGGGGCGTCCACAGCAATGGGCTCCACCGGTAACTTTGCTGCATCTGCTGAAAGAGGCCAAACGCCAGTTCGGTCATCCAGGTCAAAGCCACCACGGTGAGCCCGGCCAGCGCGGCAAAAACCATCACCAGCACGCGCCCGGCCCAAGCCCGCCAGTCCACCGCCTCCTTGTGAATGGAGTGCAGGATTTCGTCGCGATTGACATCAGGATTCATGAACTTGCTTGGGGACAGATATCAGCGCTTGGCAGCATGGATTGTGTGGGCAAACTACATTGAAGCAAACATATTTGAGGATAATGCCTGCAACTCGAAGGCTGTGTCGGACAGTCGCCACAGTCAACCCAAAGGAAATATTTCATGATCAAAGTGGGTCTGGTAGGTTTCGGCAAAGCCGGGCAAGCAGTGGCACAGGTGCTGCAGGATGATCCACGCTATGAATTATGCTGGATTGCGCGCCGCTGCGCTGTCACCTCTGCAAAAGCCGCGCCCGAGCCCGAAGTACCGATGGCAGCCCTGGCCACGCCCGACGACTGGGGCCAGTGGCTCGATGCGCATCCGGTTGATGCGCTGGTGGACTTTTCGCGCCCCGAGAGCCTGCATCTCTATGGCGAGCAGGTTCGCTGCCGGGGGCTCATGCTGATCAGCGCCATCTCGGCTTATAGCGATGCCGATCTGGCTTACGCCCACTCCCTGGCCACCAACGCCCGCGTGATGTGCTCGCCCAACATCACGGTGGGCATCAACTTTTTGATCATGGCCGCGCGCCTGCTGCGCAAGATCGCGCCGTTCGCCGACGTGGAAATTGTCGAGCAGCACTTTCGGGAAAAACCCGAAGTCTCCGGTACGGCGCGCAAAATAGCGAAGACGATCGACGTCGACGAGAACCGCATCACCTCGCTGCGACTCGGCGGCATCGTCGGCCATCACGAGGTGATTTTCGGTTTTCCGTACCAGACGGTGCGCCTGATTCACAACTCGATCGAACGCCGCGCCTTCGGCACCGGGGCCGCTTTTGCGCTGGCCGAACTGGCGCATTGCGAGAACGGGTTTTACACCTTTGACGACCTGATGATGCGCATGGTGCGTCATGAACTGATCAGCCAGCCGGATTGACGTCCATCCCGATCGTAAACCGCCGCGTTCGGCCCTATGATTCCGGATTCTTTCATTCTCAAGAATCTTTATGCCGCGCAGCCATGCCAACACCCGTCAGTCAACCCAGTCCAACCAGGTCCTGCGCCGCTTTCGGGTGGTCTTCAACGCGGTACGAACCCACTTCAAACAGATTGAGAAACAAGTGGGTTTGGGGGGTGCACAGGTCTGGGCCCTGAGCGTCATCCGCGACCAGCCTGGCATTGGCACGGGTGAACTGGCCAGGTGCATGGATGTGCACCAGTCCACCGCCAGCAACTTGGTGCGTGCCCTGCAGCACAAAGAGCTGATTCGCATGGACAAGGACACCCATGACAAACGCCATGTGCATCTGTACACCACGCCGGCGGCGCTTGAGTTGCTGGCCAGGGTGCCGGGGCCGCTTGAAGGCGTGTTACCCGCCGCGCTCGAGCTGCTCAGCCCGCAGACCCTGGAACGACTCGATCAGGACCTGGCCGAATTGATCACCCTGCTCAAGGCCGACGAGACCGCCGGCCAGTTGCCGCTGGCGCAACTTTACTAAACCGGCGCATTCAGGTCGGCGAACCCAGCGCCTCCCAGCGCTCCAGCGCGCTCATCAATTCTTCGTCAATCTGGGCGCTGCGGGTGGCCAATTTCAAAGCGCGGGCATTGTCAATGGCGTACAGGCTGCCGTCGGCCAGCAAATCAGCTATTTCCTTTTGCTCGGCCTCCAGCGCGGCAATCCGCTCTGGCAGACCGTCGAGTTCGCGCTGCTCCTTGAAGCTGAGCTTGCGGGTTTTGGCGGGGGCAGCGCTGGCAACGGGCGCTGCCGGGGCCGAGGGTGCGGGCGCAGCGGCGCTGGCTGACAGCACGGCCTGGGCCTTGGCCGCCGAATCGCGCTCGTAGTGAAACGGCTGCGCGCCTTTCTGGCCCTTGCTTTTGGCGATCTCGTTGGCGCGCCGGGTTTGCGTCAGCCAGTCGGTCACGCCGCCCTCGTACTCGCGCCACCTGGCGTCACCCTCGTAGGCAATGGTGCTGGTGACCACGTTGTCGAGGAAGGTGCGGTCGTGGCTGACCAGGAACACCGTGCCTTCAAAGTTTTGCAGCAGCTCTTCGAGCAGTTCGAGCGTGTCGATGTCGAGGTCGTTGGTGGGTTCGTCGAGCACCAGCACGTTGGCGGGGCGGGCAAACAGGCGCGCCAGCAGCAGGCGGTTGCGCTCGCCCCCGCTGAGCGAGCGCACGGGTGAGTTGGCACGCGCCGGCGAGAACAAAAAGTCGCCAAGGTAGCTTTTGACGTGCTGGCGCCGGTTGCCGATCTCGATCCACTCGCTGCCCGGGCTGATGAAGTCTTCCAGCGTGGCGTCCAGGTCGAGCGCATTGCGCATCTGGTCGAAGTAGGCCACGGTGATGTTGGCGCCCTGGCGCACCGTGCCCCAAGCGCTTTCGCCCGGGCCGGGCTTGGGCGCGTTGGCCGGGGCCGGGTCGGGCTTGAGCTCGCCCAGAATCAATTTGAGCAAAGTGGTCTTGCCGGCGCCATTGGGGCCGAGCAGGCCGACCTTGTCGCCGCGCAGGATGACCGTGGAAAAGTCGTCGACGATTTTGCGATCACCGAAGCTTTTGGAAACATGCGTGAGTTCCGCCACCAGCTTGCCGCTGACGGCACCGCTGGCCACGTCGAGCTTGACACTGCCCAGCGCCTCGCGCCGCGCTTCGCGCTTGGCGCGCAGCACGGCGAGCTGGTTGATGCGGCCCTGCGCCTTGGTGCGGCGGGCCTCGACGCCGCGGCGGATCCACACTTCTTCTTGCGCCAGCAGCTTGTCGGCGCGCGCGTTGATCACCGCCTCCTGCGCCATTTGTTCTTCTTTTTGCACCAGGTAGGCGGCAAAGTTGCCGGGATAGCTTTGCAGCTTGCCCCGGTCCAGCTCGACGATGCGGGTCGCCACATTGTCGAGAAACGAGCGGTCGTGCGTCACGGTCACGATGCTGCCCTTGAACTCGCACAACAGGCCCTCCAACCACTCGATGCTGTCGAGGTCCAGGTGGTTGGTGGGTTCGTCGAGCAGCAGCACGTCGGGCGCCGCCACCAGCGCCTGCGCCAAGGCCACGCGCTTCTTGTTGCCGCCGGAGAGCGTGCCGATGCGCGCATCGGCGTCCAGGTGCAGCCGGTGCAGGGTCTCGCCCACACGCTGCTCCCAGTTCCAGCCGTCCAGCGACTCGATTTCGCTTTGCATCGCGTCGAGGTCGCCGTGACCCTGGGAATACTCGTCAATCAACGCCCGCACCCGGGCCAGGCCGGCGCTGACGGCCTCGAACACCGTGGCGTCAGAGTCCAGCTGCGGCTCCTGCGCCACATAAGAAATGCGGGTGTTGCCCTGCACCTGCAGGGTGCCGTCGTCGGGCTTTTCCAGCCCGCCCAGAATCTTGAGCAAGGACGATTTGCCCGCGCCGTTGCGCCCGATCAGGCCGACGCGCTCCTGCGTTTCCAGTGAAAAAGTGGTGTGATCCAGCAGCGGGACGTGTCCGAAAGCCAGTTGTGCGTCAAGGAGTGTGATGAGTGCCATGTGGCGCGCATTATCCTCTGCCCTGCACGCCCTCCAGCGTGGCTCAGTTCAGCAACGAATCCGCAGGCACGTAGGCGTAGCCCAGCGTGCTGGCCACCGCCTCATAGGTGACTTGGCCGTGGGCCACGTTGAGGCCGTTTTTCAGGTCCGGGTTGTTCTTGAGCGCCTGCCGCCAGCCCTGGTCCGCCAGCGTCAGCGCATGGGCGATGGTGGCGTTGTTGAGGGCAAAGGTGCTGGTGCGCGCCACCGCACCGGGCATGTTGGCCACGCAGTAATGCACCACACCATCGACCACAAAGGTGGGCTCGGCATGGGTGGTGGCGTGCGAGGTCTCGAAGCAGCCGCCCTGGTCAATCGCCACATCGACCACCACGGCACCTTTTTTCATGCGGCTGACCATGCTGCGCGTGACCAGCTTGGGCGCAGCGGCGCCGGGAATCAGCACACCGCCCACCACCAGTTCAGCGTCCAGCACCGCCTCTTCGACGCTGTGGGCCGTGGAATAGAGCGTGTTGATGCGGTTGCCAAACACCAGATCCAGCTGGCGCAGGCGGTCGACGTTTTTGTCGAGCACCGTCACCCTGGCGCCCATGCCCACGGCCATTTGCAGCGCGTGCGTGCCGACCACACCGGCCCCCAGAATCACCACATGCGCGGCCGACACACCGGGCACGCCGCCGAGCAGCACGCCCATGCCGCCCTTGGACTTTTCCAGGTGCGCGGCGCCCGCCTGCACCGCCATGCGCCCCGCCACCTCGCTCATCGGCGCCAGCAAGGGCAGGCCGCCACCGGGGCCGGTGATGGTCTCGTAGGCAATGCACACCGCGCCCGACTTGACCAGCGCCGCCGTTTGCGCCGGGTCGGGGGCCAGGTGCAGGTAGGTGTACAGCATTTGCCCCGGGCGCAGCATGGCGCACTCATGGGCTTGCGGCTCTTTCACCTTGACGATCATGTCAGCCACTGCAAAGACCTGCGCCGCATCCTGGGCCAAGGTGGCGCCGGCGGCCAGATACTGGTCGTCGCTCAAGCCGATGGCAGCGCCGGCCCCGGTTTGCACCAGCACCTGGTGGCCGTGGTGGACCAGTTCGCGCACGCTGGCCGGCGTCAGGCCAACGCGATATTCATGGTTCTTGATTTCCTTGGGCAGTCCGACCAGCATGGCAATCTCCTTGAAATGAAAGATGTGAAGTGTGCGCCAAACACCCCGACAATGACCGCCTTTTGTCAACACCACTTCAAATTTTGTCTTCCACCCTGCCACCTGCTGCGCTACCAGCACCGGCGCGCCCCCGCCGACTGCGCTGGGCCTGGTTGATCTGCGGCATGCTGTGCCTGCTCCTGGGTGCCATCGGCATCATGCTGCCGCTCTTGCCCACGACCCCGTTTGTGCTGCTGGCCGCCTATTGCTTTTCGCTGGGGAGTGCGCGCTACGAGCGCTGGCTGCTGGCGCACCCGCGCTTTGGCCCGATGGTGCGGGACTGGCGCTGCCAGCACGCCGTGCCGCTGCGCGCCAAGCAGGTCGCCTGGGGCACCATGACGATCAGCTCCGGTATCGCCTGGTGGTTCATGCCGCCCGGCATCGGCTGGGTTCCCGGCGCCTGTTGCGCGCTGGTGGCGCTCTGGATGTGGCGCCTGCCGACGTCTGGCAGGCACTGATCCCTTGACCGTTCACAACAGCAGCCGCATCCAATCCCTGTGCCGTTTGTGGGCCCATGGAGCAGAGCCTCGGAGCAAGCCAGGCCACCCAAACCGGGTTGACCAAGTCCCTGGTGGAAAATGCCGTTTAGTCCTCTTTAACCGCCCAAAGGCAACACCATGCTTATCAGCAACATCAGATTGAAAAACTGGCGCAACTTCCAGTCGCTGGATTTACCTCTGCGCGATGTGTCCTATGTCCTAGGCCCTAATGCTTCTGGCAAGTCCAATCTGTTGGACGCGTTGCGATTTCTGCGTGATGTCAGCAAAACCAAAGGCGGGGGGTTGCAGGCAGCCATTGCGGAACGGGGTGGTATT
>Ga0172381_10006583_pt1 | contig 11604 bp, 13 predicted proteins | sample Leawel6488metaG_FD_119754 | JGI IMG/M metagenome (GOLD analysis project Ga0172381, IMG submission 119754) | Leachate microbial communities from a municipal landfill in Southern Ontario, Canada - Leachate well 64-88 metaG | ecosystem: Engineered > Solid waste > Landfill > Unclassified | place... | reverse complement strand
ATGTCGGCGTATGAGCATGCTAATGAAAATGCAAAATTTAAGCGTAGCGAGAGTATGTACAATAATAAAGAGAATAAAGAACTGAGAGCTAAGTGGAAGAATGAAAAGAAGACAGCGGAAGCCAAAAAGAAAGTGGAAGATGCTGCCTATAAGAGTGAAGGGCAAGTCAACGTGAAGTTTTAAAAACAAACAGTGCCTTCTTATAAGAGAGGGATATATCAATCAAAGTTAGAAAGGAATGTGTTCTATGAAAGTAAATTACTTGAAAGTGATCGTTGCCGTTGTGGCTGTCATATTGTTTGCGGGTATTTCTGTATTTGCTCAGGCGCCGGATGTGCGTCACATCCCGGGAGAAATTACGTGGGTAGACATGAAGCTCGGCAAATTGCAGCTCGAGGCTGATGTCTCTCCGCGCACCGGAGAAATAACAGAGTATAGGATCACAGAGAATCAGACTCGCGTGACTGATCCAACGGATGAAAAATTTCTCACCATTGCCGACTTACAGCCAGGTCAGCATGTCATCATCGATGTGGTTAAGGACAAGGAAGACTTGATCGTCGAAAAGATCACCGCTAACCCTAGGCCGTCATCTGAATTCCAAGAGGCCTATGGCAGGGTTGAGTCCTTAGATATCACAGGCGGAACACTTGTCTTGGCAGAGAGGCCAAGAGCCGGTGAAGCAGGAGAAAGCAATCTAGCTTATTTCGTTTTTTCACCTCAAGCGATCGTTGCGATGCACAGTCCAAGCAGTCAGCCTGTTCAATTAGTGCTGAAGCCCGGTGATCTAGTGAAGGTTGAGTATGTCCTCAAAGATGGAAAGCAGTGGGCACGCTCTGTTACGCTGTATTCACCGCAGGTTATCAGTACAGTTACCACAACGACAACAACAACCATGACACAATAATGGTAAAAATGAAAAAGGGTCGTGCGTTGCGTCGCATAAAGAAGGGAAAATAATATGGCAAAGAAAAGTCGCGGAGGAAGAATGACAGCAGCAAAAAAGAGAGCTGCCAAAGCACCCGGTGGGCGTGGAAAAGTAAAGAATAGGCCAGCTGGCAAAAAAATTATGGCCACGTAAATTTTGACATCGATCATCCTCCGCCCAAAAGCGGGGGATGATACGTGCCAAAGGAAAGGGTTCTCTTATGTTATCTTGGCTAGCTGTATTTTTTGGGCAAAACAATGACAATAAAAATAGAACAGAGCAATATCAAGAGCGAGAAAATAACGAGGAACTATTTGAACGTGTAGGAAATAATTGGGGAGCGCAGTCGATGGAGCAAGATTCAGACTGTTGGAGCCATTTACGGCAGTCTATTAAAGTCAAAGCCTCTCGCTTTTCTAACAGAAGAACGAAGCACAAAAAATTTTGTGATGAAGCTTGCGTCTTGCAGCGATCTTCTGGCCGAGGTCGCTATGGTTACCCAAGTGAAATTTCTCACTGATTTTTATATAGGAAAGATTGAAAGGCAGTTAGCATAAAGCTTTTTCTAGGCAGAAAGGTCACCATGCTGGGTTTTAATATCTCTTTTGTTGGAAGAGGGCAGCAGGGCAAGATCTAAAAAGAAGGAGAATATATGGGCGGGATATTAGGGCTACTTATTTTGATTTTAGATATTGTTGCTATCATTGATGTTTTGAAAAGTTCGATGAGTACAGATAAAAAGGCATTATGGATTGTCTTGATACTTCTTTTGCCTGTTATCGGCATGGTGCTTTATTTTTTGATGGGCAAGAAATAATGATGTGTAAGTAAGTTTTTAAGGATCCTACGAGTTTTTTAGAAATTCTTTAAGATATAAATGATCATGGTAAAAGTTAATATGAATACTAAAAAAGAAATTATTCGATTTTTTATTGCCGGGATCGTGGTCGGGGCAACAGACTTTGGTGTTTATTTTTTTCTCATTTTTTTCTTGCCTTTTAGCCTATCAAAAGGAATTTCTTTTACGTGTGCGGGGATTACTGGGTACTTGTTTAATAAATATTGGATCTTTCAATGCCTTAAGCCATCACGCGCTGAAGTGGATCGATATATATTTATTAATTTTTTAGCCTTAGGAATTAATGTCGTAGCAAATCAAAGAATTCTAAACGCGTGGCCAGGCTCTGTTCTTGCGGCTCTTTTCATCGCTTCGATGTTGACAGGTTTATTTACCTTTATTTGTTATAAATGGTGGGTTTTTAGGTCCCTTTTGAAAGGAGCGGTTTATTTTGCGTGGTGGAAATGGCTTCCGTGGAGATTTTTATTAAGAGATGTTGCGCGTAAACAAGGGTTTTTAGATCCTGTTAAGCTTCTTGCACAGTTGCAGAATTTTGCGCAACCTTCAGAGGTGACGGCACCCATGGAGCTGGTGCGTTCAGGCGCTGTCATGCACGCTCGCGGCTTGATCAATAGTTTAGCCATCCAACATAACCTTGATTGGATCTGGCCTTATTGGGTGAAATGTCAGTATGATCCTCGGAACGAGGCGTTTATTCCGAGGTCTTTTTCCTTAACGCAAATTAATCTTACTCACAGAAATTGGACGGCGTTGGGCGTTCCCGATAGTATTGATTTTCCCCTCGTAGATCCTCGCGGCCTCGTGACTCCTTATTATGATGGCTGGTCACTTGACGTCTGGATTATTCCAAAAGAAGGAGAGCCATTGATCCCATCGCGACGCGATAACGTATCGCAAAAGATGGGGCTAGACGGTAATCTTTGCGTGACAACAGAATCATACCTTGGCCAGTTAACACTTCAATTGAAGGCACAAGTTATTGGCTCGGCTCAAGCGCCTCTTTGTCAGGTTAAAATTACGGGATCTGCTCCTGTTGATGCACAGCTAGTTGTTTCCCTTAGACCTTATAATCCTGAAGGCGTGAGTTTTATTCACAATATTGCTCTCCTTGAGGATTCGTTGGGTTGGCAAGTCAATCGAGAACATTTTGTCTATTTTAATAAACCCCCAGAACGATATGTATTTTCAGATTATCATCGAGGCGATGTTTATAGTCGTTTGTCCTCCCTAGAGATCATTGAGCGGACAAGGCGAGAGGACGGCGTAACCTCTCAGCTGGTTCATTTGTCAGAGGATGAAAAAGAAATAATATGTAAAGTTGGTATGGCTAGCTCTGCAGCCGTTTTTATACTGAAGGCAGGACAATCACAAGAAATTATCGTTTCCGTACCTTTAACAAAAAATAAGAATGAAACAGAATCTTACGGGAACTATCATGAAACGGCTAAAACTGAGTGGAAGAAAAGTCTTCAGGGTGTGTGTTCATTGCAAATTCCCGATGAGCATTTTCAGTTTCTTTATGACGCAGCCATCCATACCATGGTTTTGCATTCTCCCAAGGAAGTTTATCCAGGGCCTTATATCTACCGACGTTTTTGGTTTCGGGATGCTGCTTTTATATTGCAGGCTTTGTTATGCGTTGGGCTTAAAGGACGTGTTCGAAGGGCCTTAGATTGTTTTTCTTCCCGCCAGACAGCCCAAGGATATTTTCTTTCCCAGGAAGGAGAATGGGATTCAAACGGTGAGGCCTTGTGGATCATGCGCCAGTATTGTGAGATGACGGGAAATGTTCCCCCGCAAGAATGGAAAGAACCCATTATCAAAGCGGGTCAATGGATCTGTAAAAAACATTTGGATAACGATTTAACATGTGTTCATGCTGGTTTGCTGCCGGCGGGTTTCAGCGCCGAGCATCTTGGCCCCAACGATTTTTATTATTGGGATGATTTTTGGGCTGTTGCGGGATTGAAAGCGGCGGTTTCTTTGTGTACGGATTACAAGGAGAAGGATGAGGCTGTTTATTTTGAAAAGGAATCACAAGGTTTGCTTAAGAGTATTAACCAAAGTTTAAAGAAAGTTGAAGAACGGTTAAAAAGATTGGCGATGCCAGCTTCTCCTTATCGGCGCTTGGATTCGGGAGCGATCGGTTCTTTGGCGGCGAGCTATCCGCTTCGTATTTTTAAGCAGGGCGACCCCAGGATTTTAGGGACAGCTGATTTTTTGATGGAAAATTGTTTAGTTCATGGCGGATTTTTTCATGACATGACGCACTCTGGCATTAACCCTTATTTAACGTTACATTTAGCTCAGGTGTTATTGCGAGCAGGTGATCAGCGGTATTTCAGCTTGATGACCGCAGTAGCTAAGCTTGCGACATCAACAGGGCAATGGCCTGAGTCAGTACATCCGCGCACAGGTGGAGGATGTATGGGGGATGGGCAGCATGTCTGGGCCGCAGCAGAATGGGTTTTAATGATAAGAAATTGTTTTGTACGCGAAGAAGGCAATCGACTTATTTTGTGTTCTGGAATCCCGCGTGCCTGGCTTCAAAAAGAACAAATGATGTCTTTTGGTCTGGCACCAACAAGTTTTGGGGATGTTCACATTTCCATAAAATTCCAAAAGCAGAAGATCCTTGTTGAATGGCAAGGTCAATGGTTTATAAAAGAACCGTTGATCGATGTTCAATTCCCTGGTTTTACAAATGTAAGAGTTTCGCCTGGAACGAATTCTCTTGAGCTGAAAGATGAGATGAATCAATGACAGAAACCCTTACAGTGAGATCTAAAGATTTTATCAAATTGAATTCGGGGGAGAAAATCAACCCCCAAGAGATCGAGGAGGTTTATGCCAAGGCTGCTCCTGTCAAGGAAATGTGCGTCTTTGCAGTCTCTAAAGTGGACGGCGTAAAGAGATCGGAAACTCTTTGGGCAGTTATTCAGCCGGATCTTGATAATTTTAGGGAATTTGGTGAGGTGAATCTGCGTTCTGTTCTCAAAGAGAGATTTGACAATGCCGCGCAATCACTCCCTTTGCACAAAAGGCTTAGAGGTTTTACGATCACGCTTGAGGATCTACCGCATACTTTGTTCGGTAAGCTAGAAAGAAGCGCAGTTAAGAAAACATATGAACCTAGGGTAGCCAAAGGTGTAGAAGGGTCTCTTCCGGTATCAAAAGAGCTTTTGCCAGAAGACCTTCAGTTGATAGGATCTGAGGTAGGCATAAAAGTTTTAAAATGTTTAAAAGAACAAAGTGGTATCAGTGGCGCTATTATTCTTGAGAATTCTTTGGAGCTGGATATCGGTATAGATTCATTAGGCAGGATAGAGCTTGCTTCGTGCCTCGAGGCCGCATTTAACGCTGATATAAAAGATGAGGCCATTTCGAGAGCCTTTAGCGTCAAGGATCTTATTTTAGGGATAACGGAAGCGCTAAAAGAAGCTAAAGACATTCCCCTGAAGAATCAAAAGATAGCTTTAGGGCCAGACTATTGGCAAGAAAATTTACGCGTACCGCCAAAAAAAGAAAATTTGGAGATGATCGAATTAAGTACTGGGTATTTTGCCTGGCTGTTTCGATTTGTTTTAACAGCTATCGATTGTTTGATCTTCAAAGTGTTTTTCAGTATCAAAGAAGAAGGAGCAAAGAATGTGCCTGAACAAGGAGCTTATATTCTCTACGGCAACCACACCAGTTTTCTCGACGGGCCGGCTATTGCCGCGTGTCTGCCTCGCCGGCCGGTGTTCCAGCTTTTTTATTTTGTATTCGGGCCGTATTTTTTCAGGCCGTTTGAAAAATCCAGTATTTTATGGAATCTTGTCAAGATGGGAAGATTTATTCCTTTTGATTTTTCAACGCATTTCTTAGAAGCACTACGCAGCTGTTATCTTGTCTTGCAGCACGGCAAGGGGTTGTGTTTTTTTCCAGAAGGGTTGCGCAGCGCTACTGGAAAAATTGGGAAATTTAAAAAAGGATTCGGCGTTTTGGCTAAAGAAACAAAAGCAAAACTCGTGCCTGTGGCCATCGAAGGAGCTCATGAGGCGTGGGCTAGCACGGCAACGTATCCTAGGCGCTATCCGATCAGAGTGCGATTCGGCAAGCCGCTTTTACCTGAAGATCTAGAAAAAGAAGGGCTGGCCATGGGGGCAAAAAATTCTTATGACGCGATTTGCCTTGCAGCGAGAAAAGCGCTTGTGGAATTAAAGGAGAGAGTATGAGAATTCTTATGATGACCAATACCTATTTTCCGATCGTTGGAGGGCTAGAGCAATCGGTTTATTCTTTCAGTGAAGGATTTAAAGCTTTGGGGCATGAAGTTTTGATCGTTACCCCCACGTTTGAGGGGGCGCCGGTAGAGGAGACGGGTGTTATTCGTCTTCCCGCCTTTCAAAGATTTAATAATACTATTTTTTCCGTTAACTTTCCGGTCTCAGGACTCTTAACAAAATTAATGAAAGAATTCTCTCCTGATATTGTGCATAGCCATTGTCCTTTTTTCATGGGAGATTTTGCTTTGCGTATTAGTCGTCAGCACGCGATACCGCTTGTTTTTACGTATCACACGATGTTTGAGGAGTATATCAATGATTTTCCTGTCCAGAATGAGGGGGTCAAACGTTTTATTGTTAAGCTTGCTGCTGGGTATGCCAATTTTGTGGACCGGTTGATCGTTCCATGCGAGAGCGTACAGGAAATTTTGCTTAAAAGAGGTGTTAAGACTCCTATGGAAATTGTTCCGACAGGAGTGGAATTGAAACGTTTTTCAACAGGGGATAGAAAGGCTTTTCGCGAGCAGAATCAAATCCCTCTTGATGCCTTGGTGATCGGCCATGCGGGACGATTGGCGGCAGAGAAAAATTTGGACTTTTTGGTTAATTGCATGATCGAGGTTTTGAAAAAAGAACCAAGGGCCCATGCCCTGATCGTTGGCAAAGGGTCATCACAAAAAATGATCAAGGATGCCTTTCAAGAAGCTGGCCTTCAGGAGCGATTGCATTTAGTGGGGGTTTTAAAGTATCAACATTTGGTCGATGCATATTTTGCTATGGATGTCTTTGCCTTTGCCTCATTAAGCGAAACGCAAGGGATCGTTCTTATTGAAGCCATGGCCTCAGGCCTTCCGGTGGTAGCATTAGACGCGCCAGGAGCACGAGATGTTATTAAAGATGGTCATAACGGCCGATTGCTTAGCGAGATGGATCAGCAAAGCTTTGTTGATGCGCTTTTGTGGGTCATCCATCGTTCTCCTGAAGAAACTCAAAGCATCAAAGAGGCCGCAAGGACGACGGCACAGAAATACACGATCGAACTTTCCGCTAAACGCATGTTAGAAATTTATGAAGACGCTCGATCAAGAAAATCTATGTCCGTGGGCAAGAGAAATAGTTCACAATATCTTTTCACATGGCGTTTGAGAGCGGAGTGGGATATTTATAAAAATCATATTCGATCCGCACTCACATCGGTGTTTGAAGGGAATTTTCAGAAAACAGAACCTGTAAAAATTGTCGATACGTCGATCATAGAAGAGCCCGTCAAAAGTAATGATGTGGTGGTAGAAGCCAAAGACGTTCCTCTTAAGAACGCAAACGGCGATCTTCTCGATGGTGCAACACCAGCTCCCGTGAAAGAGTGTGAGCCTGATTGCTACGTGATGACCGAGGATGGGAAGCGTATTGCCCTTTCCCACATGAAAGGTGGATTTTCCAAAGTGGTTATTATTGCGCCAGGTTTTTATAACAATAAGGATACGGTTTTGTTTAAAGGGATGGCGCAGGCTTTTAGCAAAGAATACGATGTGATCGTGTTTGATTTTCGCGGGCATGGCAAGAGCAGCGATGTGTTTACGTGGACGGCGCTTGAACAAAAAGATCTACGGGCGATCACGTCCTACGCAAAAGAGAATAAATATGAAAAGGTCGGAGTGATCGGTTTTTCACTTGGCGCGGCCATTGCCCTTATTGAAGCAAGTTTTCATCAGAACATTGATAGCGTGATCGCTGTCAGCTGTCCGTCCGATCTAGGGAAAATTGATTTCCATTTTTGGGAAAAAGACATGTGGAGAGATCTCATGCTTAATTTTGGGATCAAGGGGCGGGGCAAGGGTGTCAGGTCAGGCAGCCTGGCTTTGCAAAAGACCAGACCCGTTGATATCGTTGATAAGATAGCTCCTGTTCCGGTTCTTTTTCTTCATGGTGAAAAAGATTGGCTTGTTAAGCTAAGCCATAGTCAGCTTTTATTTGCAAGGGCAAAGGATCCAAAGCTTTTGACCATTATGGAAGACGGCGGACATGCGGAAAGGATGTTTGATGCTTTTCCTGAACCATTTATGAAAATATGCTTAGATCGATTTAAGGAAACGCTGTAAAGAGGTTGCATTAATGTCACCGTTTTTTATCATTGAGCTTTTGGGAATTGGCTTGTTGGCGGCCTTGCTCTTTTTTGTTGTCCTTCTTTTTGTAAAACCCATTTGCACGCAGCATCTCGTTTCAAAAGCTCATCCATCTTGCAGTTATCTAGAAAGCGTTATGCGTATTGATCGATTGCGTATGCTCGACGGAGAAGAAGTTTCCCCTGATGGACGCCTCCTTTTCTTTGAACATGGAAAGAAGGTGCAGAGGACAATCGTATTTTTCCATGGAAATACTAATAGCCCCAGGCAATTTGAAGCGCTGGGAAAGATCTTTTATGAAAAAGGATATAATGTTCTGATCCCCCGGGTTCCTCATCATGGCCTTAAGGACCGGATGACAAAAGATCTCATCAGGCTTACTGCTTTAGAGCTCACCAAATTGTGCGATGAATCCGTGGACATTGCCTTGGGACTGGGGAAGCATGTTACAGTTGTTGGTTTTTCCATGGGAGCGAATATGGCTGGTTGGCTTGCACAAAAAAGAAGTGATGTTGATAAGGCTGTTATCATCGCGCCTTTTTGGGGATGGAAGGGGTTGCTGATAGGTTTTTTTAGACCATTCATCAATCTTTTATTCATTTTGCCGAATAAGTTCGTGTGGTGGGATCGAAAGGGAAAGATGGCGCTCACGGGGCCTACGTCTTCCTACTACCGATTTTCGACCAGGGCTGTGGCTCAGATCATGTGCCTTGGCTGGTCAGTCATGAAAGAAGTTGGGAGTGTCGCGCCCAAGGTTCGGGCTATTGTTGTTATCACAAGCGCCATTGATGATGCGGTCAACGAGAAGAATCTCAACAGGATTGTTGATAAATGGCGTGGGCATAATGGTGTTAAGATAACACGCTTTCAGTTTGATAAAGACACTTGCGCTTTTCATGACATGATCGACCCCCAGCAGCCCTATCAGAAGACCGCAGTGGTTTACCCTAAGCTTATTGAGCTGATAGAGGCCTCGTAAGAGGCAGCGGCCTCTTTCGCATTCTTAAAATAACGCCTTTCTTCCCGTCGAGATAGCAAGATCCGCTGTTATACCTCGGTACAATTGATATAACTTCGCATTCCTTTTAGAATAATACCATCAACCAAGAGGCCGTATCGTTTGTGGTGTGTGGACAGATGCATGAAAAATAAGTTGGCTGTTTTTTTAAGCTCATTTAAAACAGCTCGCCTAATTCATTCAAGTGAGCACAAGGAGGATGTGAAAATGTCGTTAATCTCATTAGTAGCAGTTTTGGCTGTTGTTGGGTTGATCCTGTGGTTAATTAATACCTATATACCTATGGATGCCAAGATCAAAAAGATCTTAAATGTGGTCGTGCTTATCGTTGTGATCGTTTGGCTGCTGCAAGCATTTGGTATTTTAGGCAGCGTTGGCGAGATCCGCATCAGATGAGAAAGTTTTAAAATAAGATCACAAAGTAAACAAAGAATAATTATTAACAGAGAACAAGGAGATATATGAAAAAGACAATAGTAGTTTTCGCAGGGATCGCTGTTGTGATCCTCGCGACGGCGCTAAACTGTTTTGCCTTGACAGAGCAAAAGACGTTTACGCTTTCCGCGACTGTTCCAGCAGTGACAAGCATCTCTATCGATGCGTATAACGTAAATACTGTATCAGGTGTTGCGACGCTTGAGTCAGGGACCTCTTTAGGCTTTGACCCCTTGACCCTTGACCCCGTCAACAACATCTATACCGCAGACCATTATTTTTATGTGAACGTACAAGCAGTCGGTGGGACGCCTACCACAACGCTAACGTTTACACAGGGAGCCAATCCTAATAGTACGGTGGGCGGTAATGGTCTTGGATGGAAAGGTGCGTTGACCTATACCAAGGTCGTAGGAACTACGGTGACGGATCTCACCGCGCATCCTAAGGAACTTTTTGCGAATGTTGCCGGGGATGTCGTGGCGCCTAGCGAAATCACAGGAGGATTCTTTAGAGCGTATTTAGGACTCAATACGGGAACAGCCATGCCAGCTGGTGGTGAAATCTTTAATCCGGCTGATAAGCCTGGGCTCTATGATGGTACGCTGCTTGTTTCAGCAACAATACCATAAACAGTTATATTTTAAAGAGGGAAAAGGCGATCTTCGCCTTTTTCTTTTTTAGTATCGTCAAGAAAGGAGAATGATATGAGAAAGAGCTTTCTTTTAATACTCACAGTTTTATTTTTAACAACTCTTGTTTTGGGTTGCAATATGTTTAGAGGTGCGGGAAAAGATATTGAAAATGCAGGAGGAAGTATTCAAAGAACAGCCGATCATAATGATTAAGGGGATGCTGGTAAAAATGAGGAGGCTCATATGCAAATTCAACTGCAAAAATTAGAAGATGAACTTACAAGAGGTTTTCGTGCAGGCTTCCTTTTATTCCTTTTTGTTGTGATGGGCGCAGGGTGCACGACTCCTAAGCCGCCACCAGAGCAGGGGCCGTATATTAAAATTCAAGGCGGCCAAGATAGCGGAGGGGTAACGTGGTCTAAGTGACGGTTACTTATCGGCAGACCAAGGAGGGAGTATGGCAGAGAATCGTAAGATCAAGGAAGAGCCTGCGCAAGAAATAAAGATCTTGAAAGAATGTATTGTAAAGCTTGAGGCAGTCGATGTTCAGCAACAGATAGCAGCGGGAAAGGTTGAAAACTCTGAGATCCGATATCGCAGGTTATTTGAGGCGGCCAAAGATGGAATACTTATTCTTGATTTTTATACAGGAATGATCTTAGATGTTAACCCGTTTCTCGTCGACTTACTCGGCTGCACCAAAAGCGAATTATTAAAAAAGTTTGTCTGGGATGTTGGTTTTTTAAAAGATATCGTCAAATCAAAGGATGCTTTTTTAAAATTGCAGATCAAAGAATATGTTCGTTATGAAGACTTGCCCCTTGAAACCTCGAACGGAAAAGCAATCTATGTGGAGTTTGTTTCCAACGTGTATCTTGTCAATAATGAGAAAACAATTCAATGCAATATCCGCAATATCACTGAGCGTAAGGAAAGAGAAGGCAAGGAGAAAAAGGTATTGCATGAGCTTGAGGTTTTTTACAGGGCCAGCATGGGCCGTGAAGAGCGTATTGTTGAATTGAAAAAGGAAATTGAAGAACTCAAAAGAAAATGTGAGAGAACGAGAGAGGATGAATAGTGTTGGAGAAGCCCTATGATCAAAAGAAATGATGTTTCGGAGGCTATTGGTATTTTTATTTCACTGAGCGGTATCGCGGTTATGGTGGGGTGGTTTTTGGACATCGGAATGCTTAAGAGCATTCTTCCTTTTTGGGTCACGATGAAATTTTCAGCCGCCGTATCTTTTCTTTTTAGCGGTGTTATCCTTTATTATATTACGCGCTACCATAGGCAGGACCGCTGTGTCGCGCTTATGATCCTGCCCATATCAAGCATGGT
>Ga0172381_10006582_pt1 | contig 11604 bp, 8 predicted proteins | sample Leawel6488metaG_FD_119754 | JGI IMG/M metagenome (GOLD analysis project Ga0172381, IMG submission 119754) | Leachate microbial communities from a municipal landfill in Southern Ontario, Canada - Leachate well 64-88 metaG | ecosystem: Engineered > Solid waste > Landfill > Unclassified | place... | reverse complement strand
GAACTATAAAGCCTTTTATATTTAATAACTCTTTTTCTTCAATATCTTTTACATTAATTCTTGCAACGGAGGTCTTGTTTTTGTTTTCTTTTATCTTTTCAATTGTTCCAAGAGCTATTTGCTTTCCAAAATCATCCACCAAAATAACTTCAATCCCTTCTTGAGCTTCATATTCAAAAGGAAGATATACTTGTTTCTTCTTAGTATTATATCCAAAAATAGCTAAGCCAGGACATTGATTGATGCATTCCATACAGCCAATGCATTTATTATAATCTATTTCAGGAACAACAGAGGTTGAGCTTTTTGTTATTGCTCCATACTTACAAGCAAATTGACAAGGATTGCAGGCAAAGCCATACAAACATTCCAAACGAACAAAACTACGCTTATCCATTCTTTCTTGGTAAGGAGTGTAGGCTCTTTCTATTACTCTAACGGGATGTTGTTGGGATTCAATGTAGCTCTTGCTGATATTGAGATAGTCATCGTAATTATATCTTATGTTAAGCATTTGAGCTATTTCATAAGCACATTGCTTTCCTCTAAGAACGGCAGAGGTTCCTTCTCCAATTCTTACAGAATCACCAACTCCATGACAATTCTTTCCAAATAGAATATTACCTTTAGTTAAGAGTTGGTTGTCTGGAATTAAACCAGTGCAAACATTAATTACATCAATTCCTTCAATCACTCTTTCGGTTCCAGGAATTGGTTCAAAGTTTTTGCACTCTGCAATAATTGCTCCCTTAATTCCGGTTCCATCTTCATTTGGAATTGCTTCTAAAAGAATGGTAGAAGTAAGAATAGGGATGCCTAAACGCCTTACTCTATTTGCTTGAACAGGGAAACCCCCTTCGTTAGGCATTGCTTCCAGAATTGCAACTACCTTTGCTCCGGCTTGAATTGCTTGGTAGGAAGTTAGGTAACCAATATTCCCAGCCCCAACAGTTAATATGTTTTTACCTAAAAGAGTCAGCTCAGAATTCATCATCTTTTGAACAACAGCAGCTGAATAAACTCCAGGGAGGTCATCATTTTTAAAAACAGGCATAAAAGGAACAGCACCAGTAGCAACAACTAAATGTTCTGCATCAATATAAAATATCTCTCCTGTTTCAGTATTTTTTAATCCAATTCTGTTATCTTTCAAAATATCCCAAACACTTGAGTTAAGCAATATTCCATCATTGGATTCTCCAGCTAATGTTGTAGCAATATCAAATCCTCTCATTCCCCCAAATTTCTTTTCTTTCTCAAAGAAGAAGAATTGGTGGGTTTGCATTAGAAATTGTCCTCCAATTTTATCGTTAGCATCAACAACAATATTCTTAATGCCAAACTTATTCAATTCTTCTCTAACAGCCAATCCCGCAGGACCAGCTCCAACTATTAACACTTGAGTCTTGTAAATCTTAGTGTCTTTTTGTTCTTTTGAAGATTTGTTAGCTAAGAAGTCTTTTGGGATTTCACACACTTCTTTAATGCCATCAATCTTTGTAACACAAATTCTTCTAACAATTCCATCAACCAACATTTCGCAGGCTCCACATTTTCCAATTCCGCATTCCAAAGATCTATTACGTCCTTGTATGGAATGAGAATGTATTGGAAAGCCAGCTTGGTGGAGGGCAGAGGCAATGGTAAAGCCTTTTTGACCCTTAACTTCAACGCCATTAAACTTAAATGAAACAAGATTATCTTCAGGAATATCGAGAATAGGATGAGAGTTTATTTTGAACATATTTTTATATTATTACTTGTTAATTTAGATGTTCTTTAAAAAAAAATTATCAGCAAAAGTAATTAATATTTTTTATCTACATAGTCTTTTTAGAACTAATTTTATTAGTGTATCCATTTCATTATGATAATTTTCTAAGAATTCCCCTCTTTTTCTATTTGCAACAACAACACAAATGGTTAGGCAATCATGGCCTAAATTCTTTCCTAATGCATAAAGGGCTGAGGTTTCCATCTCATAGTTTGTTGTTCTGTAATCTTTATATCTATAATCTGAAATTCTATTATTTATTTCTGCAAAAGCAAGTGGGAGACGAATAACTCTCCCCTGAGGACCATAAAACCCAGGAGCGGTTATTGTTACTCCACAATCCATATCATAAGCAATTTTTAAAAAAAGGCTATCCGATACTTCAACTCCATAAGGTTTGGGCAAGGATTCGTCCCAATTCATAAAAGAAACAAAACTATCAGCAAGTTCTTTTTCTAAAACGTTTTCATTGTTTTGATAGAAATACATTAATCCATCAATTCCAATAACATATTTTGAAGCCAGAAAAGCTCCACAAGGAATATCTTCTTGTAATGAACCAGATGTCCCTAATCTTATAAGGTTAAGTTTCCTATGATTTGGATTAATTTCTCTTGTTTCTAAGTTAATATTTGCACAAGCATCAAGTTCAGTCAGAACAATATCAATATTATCTGTTCCCATTCCAGTTGATATTACAGTTACTCCAACTCCATTATATATTCCTGTGTGAGCATTTATTTCTCTATTGCTTACCTTATAATCAATTTCATCGAAGTGCTTTGAAACCATATCAACACGGTTTGGATCTCCAACCAAGATTATATTATCTGCTAATTGATGAGGTTTTAAATGAATATGGTAAAGACTTCCGTCGGGAGCTAAAACTAATTCTGAAGCTGCTAATTTTGTATTCATATTATTAATTATTTGATTTTATCCAGCGTATTAGCATTGAAAAACATTCGTTTGTTGTTCTATTGATAAAGTTTTCTCTGCTTGAAAAGAAATTATGCTTTGATGCTACACATTCTCCTTTATTGTTTGCAATAGCAATCCAAACGGTTCCTATTGGTTTCCCCTCAGTCTCTCCAGTTGGTCCTGCTATTCCGGTTGTTGAAATTGCGTAGTTGGTTTTCATTTTCTTAATTGCACCAATAGCCATTTGTTTTGCAACCTCCTCACTAACTGCACCATTATTTTTTATAGCTTCTTGACTAACTCCCAAAACATCAATTTTTGCTTCATTTGAATAGGCAACAACTGAACCTTTAAAATAATTTGAAGACCCTGCATTAATTGTAATTGAATGTGCAATATTGCCTCCCGTACAGCTTTCAGCAGTTGATAGAGTTTCCCCTTTTTCTAATAATAGTTTTGCAAGAACAAGACTTAAATCTCCTTCATCAAATCCAATAAAGTAGTCTTCAATTAAAGGCATTAATTTATTAATTTGATTCTCTAACTCTTGTTTAACTTCCTTTTGGTCTTCTCCTCTTGCAGATAATCGAAGTCTTAGGAGATTTGGACCAGGGAGATATGCTAATTTGATAAATTTAGGGAGTGCTAATTCAAATTCTTCTATTTTATCAGAAAGAAAACTTTCGCCAACACCTTGAGTAATTATTGTTTTATGAAATATTGCTGATGGTTTATAATGAGAAAGCAAGATTGGGATTACGTGTTTGGTGAGCATTTGTTTCATCTCAAACGGAACTCCTGGCATAGAAAAAACTAACTTATTATCTTTCTGAAAGCACATACCAGGGGCTGTGCCAACTAAGTTTTCTATAACCTTACATTTTTTTGGAACTTGAGCTTGCAAGCGATTTGTTGGAGTAAGAACATATCCTCTATGGTCAAATATTTTTTTTATATTATCCAAAACAACCTCATCTTCCACCATTTCACTCTCAAAAAGCTTTGCCAAAGTATATTTAGTTATATCATCCTTTGTTGGTCCTAAACCTCCTGTTATAATAACTGAATCAGAGTTCTCCAATGCACTTGAAACCGATAATTCAATTTCATTAACATCGTCAGCAATTGTTGTTATCCTAACTACGTTTAAGCCAACTTTGTTCAATTCTTGAGCAATAAATGATGCGTTTGTGTTAACAACTTGTCCAATTAGGAGCTCGTCCCCAATATTTATTATTTCTATATTCATTGTGTTTTTGTAAAATAGTTTCTCTTTTTTTGAATATAATATTTCTTATATTCTCATAACTTGATTAGTAAGGTGCAAAGTTAAATATTTGTTTCTTTTAATCTTAGTTTTTAGCAAGAAAATAAAATAGATGTAAAGCCATTGGACTAATTTTTGTACCTTTGTCCACAAATTGAACTAATTATAAGCGGAAATCATCAAATGAATATGTACGATTTAATTCCTGAGCAATACCTTTTGAATCATATTAGATTAGCCTTGGATGAGGATGTTAAAGATGGAGATCATTCTTCTTTGGCTTGTATTGCTAAGGATACATTAGATAAAGCAAAACTTGTTGCCAAGCAGAAAGGAATTATATGCGGAATTGAAATAGCTAAAAAAGTTTATTCTTTAGTTGATAATAAAATTATTTTTACTTCCTATCTTAAGGATGGAGATAAAATAAAAAAAGGAGATATTGTTTTTAAAGTTGAAGGACCTGCAATAGGAATTCTTACAGCCGAAAGAACTGCCCTAAATTATATGCAAAGACTTTCTGGAATAGCCACTTCAACAAATAAGTATGTTGAATTAATAAAGGAAACTAAAGCTAAATTGCTTGATACCAGAAAAACCACTCCCTCAATGAGATTGTTTGAAAAATATGCAGTTAAAGTTGGTGGTGGATATAATCATAGGATTGGACTTTATGATATGATAATGCTTAAGGATAATCATATTGATTTTGCGGGAGGAATTAAAGAAGCAATAACAAAAACGCATCACTATTTAAAAGAATTGAAAAAAGATTTGAAGATAGAAATTGAAGTTCGTTCAATGGAAGAATTGGAGCAAGTGATGGAAATAGGGGGTGTAAATAGAATTATGTTAGATAATTTTACTCCCGAATTATTATCAATTGCAATTGAAAGAATAGGAGGCAAATACGAATCAGAAAGTTCTGGAGGTATTAATAAAGAAACAATACTAAGTTTTGCAAAAACTGGAGTTGATTATATTTCTGTTGGCAGCTTAACTCATCAAATTCAATCATTAGATTTAAGTTTGGTTGCAGAACGCTAATAGGTATCTTATTAATAATTTAGGAATTGATGGTTAAGAAAACTGAGAAATATTTTAGGAGATTTTTGTATTGGAGACCAGTTCGCAGCACAATACATTTATCAAAATTGATTGTATTGCCAGGATTTCAGGGAGTGCCGATTTTTGATGTCTTAAATTTCTTTTTTAGTGGTTTAATAAAAGGATTTATTAACCAAAGAGCAGCAGCATTGGCATATCATTTCATTTTAGCTATGTTCCCACTTCTGCTTTTCTTCTTCACTTTGCTACCCTACATCCCTATTGATTCTCTACATCTTCAAGTAATTGAGCTTATTTATACAATTGTTCCAAGAGTTATTTCCGGAAAAGTAATAGATACAATTAATGAGATATTTCTACAAAAAAATCAAGGTTTGATGTCATTAGGGTTTTTAACTTCAATCTATGTAGCATCAAGTGGTATTAATGCAATGATAGATTCTTTTAACAACACAACACATGCACTAAAAGAAAGAAAATGGTATAAAGATAGATTAATCAGTATTGGATTGGTTTTTGCGATAGGATTCGTAGTAATTTTGTCTTTCGTACTTATAATTGGCTCGCAAACCTTTTTTAATTTTCTCCTAACTAATGGAATAATAGAAGAAGGCTTTATGTTATTTCTATTGAAAACAGCTAAATGGATATTGTTGATTGCCTTAGTTTATATAATGTTTATTGTAATTTATTACTATACACCAACTGATAAATTGAATTTAAAATTCTTTTCAGCGGGTGCAACTCTTGCAACAATACTTTTTTTGCTTTCAATATCTGGATTTAATTTCTACATTACTCATTTTTCTAAATATAATGCATTATATGGCTCAATTGGGGCACTGATAATATTCTTTTTATGGTTCTATTTAGTTTCCTTCATATTGATAATAGGATTTGAACTAAATGCAAGTATTGCACATGCCATTAAAGAAGGTCACAGAAGAGAAAAATATAAAAAACTAGATCCATCAGAAACACCATTGCACATTAGTAGAACAGCAGGAAATAAATCGTCTTACAGGAGGTGGAGAAGGATAATAAGACGTATAAAATTAATTTTTAAAACAAGAAAATAAATAAAATAGTATGGGAAAAATTGTAGCCATAGTTGGTAGACCAAATGTTGGGAAATCAACACTTTTTAATCGTTTAACCGAAACAAGAGAAGCCATAATTCATGAAACAGCAGGTGTAACACGTGACCGTCATTATGGTAAAAGTAATTGGAATGGCAAAGAATTTTCAGTTATTGACACTGGAGGTTACATTATGGGTAGTGATGATAAATTTGAAGAAGAAATTCGTAAACAAGTTGCTTTAGCAATTGAAGAAGCCGATACAATTATCTTTTTAGTTGATGTTAAGGATGGACTAACTCCAATGGACGAGGATGTTGCTCAAATGCTAAGACGTTCTGAGAAAAAAGTATTGCTTGTAGCCAATAAGGTAGATAACACTAAAAGAGCATATGACGATGCTGAATTCTATTCCTTAGGACTTGGAGATATTTTTAGCATTTCATCAATAAATGGCTCTGGAACTGGAGATATGCTTGATGAATTAGTTAAGGATTTTGAAATAGAGGAAGAGGAAAACATTGAATTAGGATTGCCTAAAATAACTGTTGTTGGAAGGCCAAATGTTGGGAAGAGCTCTCTTATCAATGCATTAATAGGTCAGGAAAGAAATATTGTTACCAATGTTTCAGGCACAACACGTGACTCTGTAAATACACGTTATAACCTTTTCGGATTTGATTTCATGATTATTGATACTGCAGGAGTGAGAAAAAAAGGTAAAGTTTCTGAGGACATAGAATTTTACTCAGTTATGCGATCAATACGTTCAATTGAAGATAGTGATATATGTATTCTAATGTTAGATGCCTCTGAAGGATTGGAGTCCCAAGACCTTAACCTCTATAGTCTAATTCAAAGAAACCATAAGGGGTTGGTTGTTGTTGTGAACAAATGGGATTTAATTGAGAAAGACACAAACACTTCTAAAGATTTTGAAGCAAAAATCAGAAGAAAAATAGCACCATTTGATGATGTGCCAATAATATTTACATCTGTAACCAACAAACAAAGAATTTTCAAAGTGCTTGAAACAGCAAAAAAAGTTTATGAAAACAGAATACAAAGAATTCCAACTTCAAAACTTAACGAACTAATACTTCCAATTGTTAAAGAACAAAATCCACCACCTGCCTACAAAGGAAAGGTTATCAAAATTAAGTATATTATGCAACTAAAAACTGCTTATCCTCAATTTGTGTTCTATTGCAATTTGCCTCAATATATTAGAGAACCGTACAAACGCTATGTGGAAAATAGAATGCGTGAGATTTATGACTTTAACGGAGTACCTATAACACTTTATTTTAGAGAAAAATAAATAGATAGTTTTTTCATGAATGTAAGATTAGATAAATGGCTTTGGGCGGTAAGGCTCTATAAAACACGTGCTTTGGCAACAGACGCATGTCGTTTAGGGAAAGTTATTTGTGGAGATGTTGCCGCAAAAGCTTCAAGGGAAGTAAAAATTGGTGATAAATATGAAATTAACATAGATCAGTTACATAAAACAATTGAGGTAAAAGATCTATTAAATAATCGTATACCAGCTAAATTTGTTGAAAATTATATGTTAGACCTGACTCCAAAGCAAGAATATGAAAGGATTGAATTTGCAAGAAAATTCGCATATGAAAAAAGAGAGCATGGAGTAGGGCGACCAACTAAAAAAGAGAGAAGAGATATTGAATCATTTAAGGATTAAATCTTAAAATAAAGTTTTTCTTTCTAAGAATTGTGTTTTTATCTCTTTAAAAGGAATTATTATTATTAGCGGATTAATTGTAAGCATATAATATATAGTCTATTATAAAATAGTGAGAATTGAAATTTAATATATATGCTATTTTTTAACAGTTTTATTTTGGTATTGACTGAAAAAGTAGTACTTTTGCACAACCAAATAGGACGCGGGGTGGAGCAGTGGTAGCTCGTCGGGCTCATAACCCGAAGGTCATAGGTTCGATCCCTATCCCCGCAACAAAGGTTAATTATAATTGTTTTGAAAAGGATGACTTCGGTTGTCCTTTTTCTTTTTATATTACTTTCCAATTAGTTTAGTGATAAAAATAGATAGAAAAATTAGATATAAATTAATAAATCACGTAATTTTGCACTTTCTTTTTATAATAATGTGAATATAATATGAGTATAGAACTTAGCGAACAGGAAATATTGCGTCGTCAGGCAGCTGAACAAATGCGTCAATTAGGAATAAATCCTTATCCAGCTCCACTCTTTGAGATTAATGCAAAAACAACAGAAATATTAGAAAAATATCCTAACGATAATTCACTTTTTCAACAGGTGTCAATTGCCGGGAGAATAATGTCTCGTAGAATTATGGGAGCAGCTTCTTTTGCCGTTATTCAAGATGGTGTTGGAAAGATTCAACTCTACATCAAACGCGACGATATTTGCCCAGAGGAAGACAAAACCATGTACAACACTGTTTTCAAAAAATTATTAGATATTGGAGATATTGTTGGCATTAAGGGTTATGTGTTTGTTACTCAAATGGGAGAAACCTCAATTCATGTTAAGGAATTAACTGTTCTCTCAAAATCCATACGACCACTTCCAATTGTAAAAGAAAAAGATGGCGTCCTATATGATGCCTTCACCAATCCAGAACAAAGATATCGTCAACGATACTTAGACCTAATTGTTAATCCAGAGGTTAGAGATGTATTTATTAAAAGAACAAAGATAATAAATACTATGCGTGATTTCTTTAATGAAAAAGGATACCTTGAAGTTGAAACTCCGGTTCTTCAACCAATTCCAGGAGGTGCAGCAGCAAGACCATTTACAACGCACCATAATGCACTCGATATCCCACTCTATCTTAGAATTGCAAATGAATTATACCTAAAACGCCTAATTGTTGGTGGTTTTGATGGGGTTTATGAATTTTCCCGTAATTTCAGAAATGAAGGAATGGATAGAACTCATAATCCTGAATTCACTTGTATGGAAATTTATGTTGCCTTCAAGGATTATTTTTGGATGATGGATTTCACTGAAGAAATGATTGAAAAAGTTGCAATATCAATTAATGGTAAAACAAATATAACAATTGGAGATAAGGAAGTAGACTTTAAAAGGCCATACAAAAGAGTTAGAATGAGCGAAGCTATTTTAGAATACACTGGCTACGACATAACAAAAATGGATGAAAAGGCTTTGTTTGATGCATGTAAGGAAATGGGAATTGAGGTAGATGCCACAATGGGAAAAGGAAAACTAATTGATGAGATTTTTGGAGAAAAATGTGAACATCATTATATTCAGCCAACATTTATATATGATTATCCAAAAGAAATGTCTCCACTAACAAAACAGCATCGCCAAAGTGAAGACCTAACCGAACGCTTTGAGCTATTTGTTAACGGAAAAGAACTTGCAAATGCATACTCCGAACTTAATGACCCAATAGACCAATTAGATCGTTTCCAACAACAACTTAAACTACAAGAAAGAGGAGATGATGAAGCAATGTTTATAGACTACGACTTTGTTAGAGCACTTGAATATGGGATGCCCCCAACCTCAGGAATGGGAATAGGAATAGATCGTCTAACAATGTTTATGACCAATACCCCTTCAATTCAAGATGTACTTTTCTTTCCTCAAATGAAGCCAGAAAAAACAATAGACAACAATAATCAATAGTAGGAAAATTATTGAATATGAATAACAAGGCAAGAACTCCACTAATAGTTGCAATTTCAATAATACTTGGAATAGTTTTGGGCTACTTTATAATTCCAAAACAAGACTCTTCAAACAACTTTTTCAACACCTCCAAATCCCAACTTGCCCAAAAACTTGCCCTAATCATCGAACTTATCGACAATGAATATGTTGATCAAGTTGATATAGATTCAGTCTCAAATAATTTCATCCTTTCATTCCTACAACAACTCGACCCACATTCAACCTACCTGACATCAGAAGAATTCAAAAAAGAACAAGAGTCACTTAAAGGAGGATTTGATGGAATAGGTGTTCAGTTTAGAATAATTTCAGACACCATAGTAGTTATTCAACCAGTAAAAGGAGGTCCTTCCATAAAAGCGGGAATTATGGCTGGGGACAGAATCGTAACAATAAACGATACAATCAGAGCTGGCAAGAAAATTGAAAACGAAGATGTCATGCGACTTCTAAAAGGCAAAAAAGGAACAAGAGTTAAGCTTGGAATCAAAAGAGAGGGAGTTTCAAAACTAATAACATTTGTTGTAAATAGAGAAGAAATTCCAACATATAGTGTTGACTATTACGGAATGATTGACTCAAAAACAGGATATATTAGGCTAAGCCAATTTTCTCAAACCACCGACAAAGAAGTTAATGATGCTCTTCAAAGCCTAAAAAGCAAATCAATGAAACAGTTGGTTTTCGATTTAAGAGGAAATGGAGGAGGATACTTAGAACAAGCATATAAAGTGGCAGATCAATTTCTACCATTAGGCGATTTAATTGTTTACACAGAAGGGAGAAAAAGAGACAGATCTGATTTAGTTGCAACAGAAGGAGGACTTTTTGAGAGAGGGAAATTAATAATTTTAATTGATGAACTATCAGCCTCAGCCTCCGAAATTGTAAGTGGAGCAATGCAAGACAACGACAGAGCAATGATTATTGGCAGAAGAACATTCGGAAAGGGATTAGTTCAAGAACAAAAACTGCTTCCAGATGGTTCAGCCATAAGATTAACCGTATCACGCTACTGCACCCCATCAGGCAGAAGCATACAAAGACCATATATATCAGGAGACCCCGACCAGTATTTTGAAGATTTCATCCAAAGATACGCAAATATGAGTAAGGGAGACAAAGACACAATTTCACATCCAGACAGTTTAAAATTTAAAACCAAAAAAGGTAGAATTGTTTATGGAGGCGGAGGAATTGAGCCAGATATTGAATTACCTTATTACAACTACAAGAAATCCGAGTTCTATTCCCAACTCCTTAAAAAAGGACTACTCTACAAATTCTGTTTCGATTATGTTGATAAGCACCGAAACAGCTTTAAGCAATATTATAGAGGAGAAGATTTTATTAAAGAGTTTAATGTTAGTGAGGCAATGTTTCAACAGATGAACCAGTATGCAGAAAAGAATGGAGTCTCAACCCAGTTGCCAATAGGTAATGACAAGGAAGAAATCCTCCAACTAATGAAAGCATACATTGCACAATCCCTTTTTGAAGACAAATACTATTATTCCATATTCCTACAATTGGACGAAGACCTACAAAAAGCCTTACCCTATTTTTCAAATATCAAATAAATACCAGCCCAAAGCCAACCGAAGTTTAAATATTCTATGTCTTACGGATTATAGATTTTTATAATAATTTAGTGCGGGAGTAGGAAATCCCGCACTCCTTTATTATTAGGATTTTCACTCCGATACTTATTCATTATTAATCTTTCATAACTTCAACCTTTAATATTTCTTTACCTTCGGAATAATCTATTGCTG
>Ga0172381_10006581_pt1 | contig 11605 bp, 18 predicted proteins | sample Leawel6488metaG_FD_119754 | JGI IMG/M metagenome (GOLD analysis project Ga0172381, IMG submission 119754) | Leachate microbial communities from a municipal landfill in Southern Ontario, Canada - Leachate well 64-88 metaG | ecosystem: Engineered > Solid waste > Landfill > Unclassified | place... | reverse complement strand
TAATTGAGATTGAGTGCGAACAACCAGCCGGTAGGTACGCCACTATCGGATACAATGGGAGCGCCTTTGTGCATGATATTTCTCCACCCGGCCTGTACCATCGTATCGTTGGCGTATCTCTGCTGAGGATGCAGCGACAGTTCGTAGGCGTCTTTTAAGATGGTCGTGGTGCAACAGAAATTCGGCAGTTTGCTATCAACATCGCCTGCGGCCGGAGCCCTGAAAATGCCCTGCATGGTCTCAAAGTTGATGTTTTCCGCCGTTTCAATGACGTTGTTTATCCAATTTGCCTCTTCGGAACGGGCGATACATCCGTATTCAACGCTTGTCGCACCGACAACTCCGGCAGCGGTAATGTTGAATAAATCCAACAGACCGTTAATGCCGTCTCCCGTGCCTTTTGTGCTTAACACCTGAGCTGCCAGATCGACACGGGCAGACTCTTTGATGTTCTCCATATACTGATTGGTCAAACGGATAACAGCCTCAGCGCCGGAATTCTTGATTTTATCGTCAAGATTCAGGGTGTTTGAACCGTAAGCGCCTCCCCATCCGAAACGTGCGGCAGTCACAAGATCTTTCTTGGACTGGTTAATAACAGTGGTAGCTCCGTAGGTTCCATGATTCGAGTTTGCGTTAATCAACGGAACTTTAATCATCGAACCGCCGTCAACCGTCTCTTCCGGCTGAACAATCAGGCTGTCTTCCGCTTTCGCCTTTCCGCACAATGCCCAAAGCAATGCGGATGCCGTATTAAAAATATCTTCCGGTACTACTGAATTCCAGTATACCGCTGTGGTCGCATTTAATTGATCTTGAAGAGCCATAATCTATCCCCTTTCTATGTGAAGCAAGGAGTTACCCGCCACTTACCTTAGCCAAAGCCTCGGCCATGGCAGCGTCACGTTCCTTGCCGGTTAAAATTGGTTTATTGGTGATCTGTCCGGGGCTCTGCCCTTTCACAATCACTTTCCCCGTTGAGTCCTTGCCTTGTTGGAGATCAAGGGCTTTCATCATTTCCGCGTTTTTTTGCTCAAGGTCGTTTGCTCTTGCCTGAGCGTCCATCGCCTTGATTTCAGCGAACGCCGACATTTTGTCGTGCATACCGGTTGCATCTTGAGACAGGAAATCATTGATTCTTGTCTGCATTTCCGGCGTGTTGAATGTGGGGTTTGCTTTCAGGAATTCTTTCTGTGACGTTTTCACGTCACGGTCCTGCAATTCCTTCTGAAACAGTTCGCCGGCAGATTTAAGGACGGTGGTTTTGACTTTTTCGGCTTTCAGGTCGGTAATCCTATTGATAAGATCGGCCTGTTTTTCCGCGAAATCGTCCTTCATCGGGTCGAGTTTTTTAAGATCGGCCTGTGCTGACATAATTTCCTTGTCAAAATCCGCTCCCGGCGCTGCGGGTTCCTGCTTTCCCTTTCCGAGAGTTTCTTTCAGGGTCTCGGCCAGTGTTTGCGCCTGAGTTCGCAACTGCCCTAACTCGCTTCCCTGCTGGCCAAGTTTCTTTTCCAGATGTGTTCTTTGCGACTGTTCGTTAACAAATGCAGCGGCTAACTCTTCTGGTGTTTTAAAACCTGTTCCGGCAATCCCCTTGTCTTCATTTTGATCATTCGCATTCTCTTCCATTTTTCTCTCTCCTTTTCCCGGACTCAGTATGATTTCGGCTGCCCTTGCGGACCGATGGCTGAGCTGCCCGATGTGTGGTAAAACAAATAAAAAAAGCCCGGAGGTACGGACACTTTCGTGTTTGTCGTACTTCCGGGCTATGATCACTTAATAAGCTCTTTAGCTTCCGTTATGTTACATTAGAATATTTTCTCCCTCGTCGTTCTCAGATTGTTTTCGATAAAAGCCGCTCCAATAAAGCCTTGCGACATATTAACCTCAATCGTTACGAGAACCTTACCACTTACCTTATTCAAAACTAAGGTTTTTATTTTGTCCCGCACAGAGGATTTTATTTCTTCAATTTTCTGGTCTCTTTCGTCCATTAATTACCCTACTGAGGATAGATTATTTTCTTTGAGATACCTTCTGTGCTCTGATCGTGACTCGATATGTTGAGCATTGCTGGGTAAGGTCGCTAAAGACGACTTTAACCATTTCACATCATTGATACTGTCGCACCGTATCGCCCCACTTCGGGGAATTATTCGCCTAGCCATACGCCCGCATCCCTTTGTTTCACACCGCGCTTTTTTAGGAATGCTGTCAATCCGGTGGATCTTCTCAGTTATCTTTTTACATCGTGGGCACTCGTATTGATAAGTTGGCATAAACTATTTATCCTCCTCCCCTAATCCAAAGGACGCTTAAGATCGACTTTCTTAAACGAATCAGTCACTTCACCAGCATCTTTTTTCATCTGTTTTGTCTTATCCACGGCGGCCTCTGCCGTTTTATTCACACTGGTAAAGACCTTATCAATTCCGGTTGCCACCTTATCGGCAGCCTTGTTGTTTAGGTCTCTCAATGCGTCCATCATACTCCTATCAAGCGCCTTTCCTCCTTTTGAAGCCATCTTACATTCCTCCTATACGGTCGGCACACTCTTGGTGCCCGACACTTTCTTTTGATTGTTCTGTTGATTCTGAATTGATGAAGACAATAATAATTGCCTCATGGCAACCGCCTCTTCTTCCGGAAGTCCCGCATCGATCAATATCTGGAGAGCTTGATCAAGTTGAGACTCTGCCGTTCTTTCTATTTCCGCCTTCCAATTCGGCCAGTTCAGGGCTTCTAAAAGTCCGCGCTGCCCGATTGCGTTGAGCTTAAAGAGGCTGAACGCTAATTCCTGATTCTGCAATGACGTTCTCGGTGTTGTTGATCCGGATTCCACGATATAATTAAATTTGCGGCCGGCGTACTGAACGCCCCTGAAGGCTACTGTTTGATCGTTGACGTTTACGGATTCCTCTCTGGTCCCGAAGTTCTGCATGAGGCCGATCATCCACTTGCTCCGTTCTTCTGCCAGATAGTCAATCGCGCTTGTTTTCGCCTGCATGAGTACCTGATTGCGTTCCTGGAGGGCTACAATTGCGCTTGCGGCAATAATCCCTTTGGGCGCATTGCCTCTATCAGCGTCTTCGATCTGATAGACACGATCAAAAAACATGATGAGTAATTCCAGGACACGAAAGAATGTCTCCGGAAGGTTGGGAATTATCATAAATTCAATTCTCGCATTAGGAATCGACGGCATTAAAATCAGGCGGCCGGATTGCTGAATGGAGTTGGTAATCATTTCCTTGGTGATCCCGCAGTTCTTTTGCACGATGAGAGGCGGAGCCATGACATTAATCACATAGGCAACCAGCTTGGTAAAGATAACATTGATTTTTTGCAGGAGGTCTCCGACCTGCTCTGCCGCGGAGAATCCCCAAATAGACATACCGTCTTTATAAGAATTCGCATAATAGCAGGGTATTTTTCCCCATGGATACGTTGTGCGGGCCTGTTCATCCGCCAGCGCGGGATTCAGGTTCGGGTTTGCGCTATCATCCAGCACAACAAATCCGCTATTGCTTTTGGTGTCTTTGGTTTTTGTGAAGGTTATCTTCCGTATTCCGTCACGGTAAACAGGAATTTTATTGGATATTTCTTCAAAAAGAGGTTCGCCGGTTATCGGATCGGCTGCCTGTTCTCCGGTGGCCTCATTAATAATCGGATTGGTGACTTTTTCTTCACGTTTGCGGTTATCCCTTACCCATACCTCAATCACGAGACATCGCTCCAGTGACTTAATATCACTGTCTGAATGTGATTTTATCGTCATGGGATCTGAGTAATTGCCTATCGTCTCTTTTGTTCCGTAACCCTGAGATTTATAAGTTTCTCTTTCGAGCCCTAAAAGATCATACGCTTCTTCTTTGGCGATATCCTTCACACCGTAAAAACCTTCAATCAGGGAAACAAACCCAACATAGGCGAATGCGACATAGGGCGGTTCTTCAGCCAGGTTTTCCCAGTTACCTGGGGCCGGAAACAGACAAAAAGGGTCGGTCGGCATGATATCCGGCCGGTCTTTGTCCTTATCCCAAAACGGACGTTCAGGCGTTATGCCGTATATTTCCATTTGACGGGCGGATTGGCGGGTTTTCTGCTGCTGGTTCGCGTCTTTCCACCACGTTTTCAGTTTTATGCTCAGAATGTTTTCAGTTGTGATTCCTGTTTCCTGCTCAATTTCGCTCTGACCATCCAGATCCACAACTTCACCTACCGGATTGCGGGCGGTGATATTGGATACCGTTCTCTCGACATTAGCGAAATACAGATTAATCGGCGTGTTTATCCTGCTTTTATTACCGCCAAAACCTTTTCTCGACGTTTGGGCCTGCGGCTGCTGTCCTTTATACATAGAGAAGTTGTTCAGGAAATCCTTTGGCTTCCCGAGTCGTTCCCTTTCGGCTTTCGCGGCTTCGTAGAGAGAATTGGCGAATTCCGCTACATCAGGATCATTCTGCGGCGGTATATTTGACAAATTCCAATCATTCTTAAGCATGGTGTCTCTCCTGTTACGGGCAACAAAAAAACGGCATAGTAAGCGTAGGCTGCCTACTAGCCGTTAATTTTGTTCTCGTTTGAGTTCCCCCTTGTGATCAGCAAAAGGAAAGCCCTTTAATTTTTTATTATTGCAATTCTCTCCCGTTGCTATCAACGAGCGGCGGTTTCTTTACCAGCGTCAATCCGCTGGTAGCTCGTTTATAAGTGTCTAAAATAGTTTCATCGGTCACATCGTAATTCAGGAAGTCATTGCCAATTTCCATTCCCTTTGGCTTGCCTCTAAGCTCGGCTATAAAAACATTTACTTGTCCCGGTTGATTTTCGATAGGTTGCACAATGAGCAAATACGGATTCTTAAGGGCAATCACATTTTCGTTGCTGGCGCCTATCTTCTCGCCAATAATTATTCCTGCTGGACTATAAACCATTCTGATCATTACTTTCCTCCCTTGTGTGATTTCTTATGACTGTTCAATCCAAATTGATTCTTACATTCCTTGCCGCATACGTCGCAGACAAATTCAGTTTTTGGTTTAACGAAAAAATCATCCATTAAATCATTAAATGCTTTCTTTTCTTCCTCTGTTTTCGGATTGGGGATTTGAATTCCTCCGTCCGGCCTCAGAACGGCTGTCTTTATCGTTTGGCCTCCATCAATAACTTTTTCGTCTTTAAACGCTTCTCCCGCCTCACGAATAGGCATCACAACATTCAGAACGCCACCTACCACCAGGGGAGCCAGACATTCAGGGCAGCACATTTCGCTGGGTGGTGTTGTTGGACTGGTCAGCCAATCGATTTGATATTGCAAAAGACAGCGAACCATGCCGCCGTGGGGTGGCAGGTCCGGGCTGAAACTATCCGTTGTTTCAAAGCATATTCTGGAGCAAGCTGGACATTTAACTTTCATAAATCCTCCGATAATTTCTTACTTTCTACACCTAAAACAATTCAAAACTAAGGTTTAGTTTCTCCGTCTCCAAAGATAGCATTAAAAATCCTGTTCTTCGCCAATACTTCTTTTTCGGCGCCATCAGATGAATCATTGAGAGAGTCGATTTCGTCCTTCATGGTAAAAACTTCACCCTTTGGCACCCCTCCGAACAGGCGTTCGCCAGGTACGGCGTTTCTGCTCTTGTAAACAAGCCACCCGCCGCCCATGACGCCACCCATAAGCAATACCGCGCCGAAACACATCAATGCGATAACTTCTCCGAGATTAAACATTTTAATTTTCCTCCAAAACAAACATATTTGATTGATGCTGATCCATCCACTCGCATGATAATAACAGCGTGTGAATCAGCCCTCCTACGGCCAGAACAGCCGGATCGTCACGCTTAAATAATCCCTGCAAGCGGTTCATCAAGATTGTATTATTTCCAAAGCCGAAACGTACACGCCCAGGCGTGATTACGCTCCGCAATGAATGACTGTAATTATCAAACGCTTTAGGTTCGTAGAAATCCACGGGCGGAGAAACGACTATTTCCTTACTTGGGATATGTGCATTGAATAGGGCTATTGTAGTGATAAACCGCTCCGGATCTCCCCACCATGAAGACAAAAGAGTTGGATGTTCACCGTAGCCATATTTTTCTCGGAAATTAATCGCATGGGTCAACAAAGTCGCTACGTCCTTGCTCTCAGCCTCAGCCATTAACAGAAATCCGGATTGTTCAATTGGTTTTGTCGTCTTAAGAACGGCAATAATTCCGACATATCCCGGCCTGCCGATATCCTTTTCAGTTACTTCCGTAGGCCAGGCAATACAGCCATAAAGATCGTGGTACTGTTCGCCGTTCTCGATATTTTCATAATAGAACGGGCGTTCAACCATGGGTTTGCCGGTAACGACGGCATGGTCAATGCGCGCCTGCCTGAGCGCATAGGCTTCAGGATGGGTTATTTTCTTAATAATACAGGTCATTGTGGGTACACTCCAAAGACGCAATCAGAAAAGAAACTCCCGCCAGCGGCAAAGGTCAGTGCCAAGGCGTCTAGCTTGTTACAAGAACGCTTTAAAATCTCTTTCACATCTTCTTTTTTCATTACTTTTATTTTACCTGAATCCGTATCATAGGTAAGCGCAGCCAGTTCTTCGAGCAATTCTTCATCTGGCGGTAACATAGCCGAAGGATCGGTGCGTAACCACTCTCGGACTAGCCAATAAAGTTGATCGCGCTTCTGTGTAAAATCGCCCATATCCGTCTTTAGTGTAGGCCTTTCAGCCACTTTAACGCCAAGGGCGACACATTCATTTCTTTGCATTTGCGGAGCCACGCCTGAGCCTACGCCGGTAGCATCGACATTAGCCGAGGATATTCCTATATGGGATTTATACCAAACAACCGCTCTGTCTCCGGTTACAATCGGATCAACGCCTCCCCATGAATCAAATGGCGTTAGATATCCACCGTAACGGCCAACCGCTACATTCAGATCGTCTCCCATTTCAGCAACATCAAGCCCCATGATACCGATAGTTCCCATGGGTGCCACTTCTCCGTGCTCCAAAACATACATATCGTAACGAGCTCTGGCCCGTGATATCCATTCTCTTGAGATTAACTGGTTTGTGCCCTGGGCCGGATACTGGCCTAAAACCATATAGGAAAAGGCAGGATTGGTTATTTTGCGCCTTCCTGCCTGTAATGGGGGATAAACACCGCCGCCCTTCTTTGGCGCCGTCACGCCGACCAGGAAATCAGGCACAGCAAAAAGAGAATCCTTTTCAATCTTCTCATTGGGATTTGCCGGTCGTGTCCATTCATTGATACGGCGCACTGTTGTATCTCGATCCACCGCGCCGGGAATAATATTCTGACCTGTAATGACATTCGGGTGCCTGAGTGCCGATAAATGCACAACATTAGCCGTTCCATCCCTCTGCATCCGGTAAACCGCGCCGGCTGCCTGACGAGGATTTAAGAATATCAATAGCCTTAATACATAACCGCCGGACATACAGGACTCAATACCGGCATAAACATCATCAGGTATGGCGTCGCCTTCATCCAGGACAAAGAGTAAATGCTTTTGATGTTTTCCTGAGAACTTTGCCTCGCGCTCTTTGGCCGTTCCTGAGCTTGGAATTGAAACGCCGGTTATGAAGTCTCTTGGACCGCGGCGAATATCCAAAGAGGTCATTTCATCATTGGCAAACATTTCAGGATGTTTATTAATAACGTCGCCGATTTCACCCCAAAGCAGGTTTTCAAGGTTGGAATATGGCGGAGCTGCGGCCGTAAACACTTCACAATCCTCATGGGATTTGTAAAACCAAACGGCCACCCGTGCGCCTCCATGAGTCTTCCCGGTTGCATTGGCAGAGACAGCGACCGTAACAAGATTATCCCTGACCGACTCCATCATGGTTGTAACATCATCGGTAAGGGTTTCGCCTAGTTCAGTTTTACAGAATCCAACCGGATCATTGGCATATTGGAGATAAGAACGCTTTGATTGGATAGACTTGATTGTTCCTGGTTTCATAATTGCTAATATACTAGCCAGAACATCGTTGGAAATCTTATCTATTTGTGCCGGTTGAAGCATTTATTATTCCTTGATTTGTAATAGCTTTTGCCTTACGGCGGTTGCTATTTCAGGGGGTAAGGCTGATAAAATCAATTCTATTGACTTTTCATCCAACCCAAATTCTCTCTTTTCAGTAAATAATTTAAAATACTTACCTAGCCGCTCAAGGTTCGCTCCTTTGTCTGGCAGTTTAATATCCGTAAGAATAGAAAGGCCGTCTTTTTCGTCTCCTACTATTTTGCAAGTAGTTTTGATTCCAGAGATAACCGCGGCATGATCAGGGTCAAGTTCATTTAGTGGCTTTAATCTTCCGTCAGAATTATGGAAGCTCCTGGGATCATAAAAAGATAATTTAGCCAATTCAGCCAACACTCTATCCGCAGTAATTTCTAAGCGCTTATTTCTTTCCTCGGCTAATTCTTTAATCCGCTTTCTTATGTTAGGTTTTGCAAATACTTTTGATGATTCAACTCTGGCAGAATTATAATTTTGACATGGGTAAACGTGCATAAAAGCCCTTACTTGATTACCCGCATAGTCAGCCACAAATTCCTTACAAAGCCATTCTTCCTTATCGTCAAGGGGTTCTTCTGCTACTATTTTTTTCACTTTTTTGACGGTTTTCTTCTTTTTTTTAGCTTTTTTCTTAATAGTCACTTAATCACCCCTTTAAAATCAGCCATAAACGGCTTTCTCGGCCTCGCCCTTATGATAACATTCGGCTTTTTCAATACTAAGGTTTATTTTGACCTCTGGACAAATCTCATGCGCTTTCTTAACTGTGGACTGCAAATCAAGATTTAATTTTTCGCATATCCAGGACAACGAGCTTTGCGATGGATAGTTGAAAAACCAAATTGCCTGCCTGCGGTTCCTCTGTCTTTCAATGCCACTGGACCATTTTGGATTTTGCTCATACCTGATCTTTAAATCATCGAGCGCGGTTAAAATTACAGCCGCCCATACATTCCGGTAGGGATTGCCAAACAAATTACCATCAACCTGCATATTGCCCAACTTGGTGGAACTAAATTATACTTATCCTCCGATATTATCGGGGCCCGCCATTATTTTTTCTTTTTCACATTTCGCGCCGTCCATTTTTGCCAGCTTATCGATAATATCCCGCTTCAATCCCTGCTGCTCCTCCAACTGCTCACCCGTCAACGTCAACTTCTGACCTTCCACGACTTCCACCACGATCTTTAAAATTTTCATAACTTCCTCCTGTTTTAATTTTAGTGGAGCTGCTCCCAAAATCAACGCTGATACTGTACCCCAATATAAGCGCGGCAAAGGTAGTGGGAGCCGCCCCATGTTATTTCTCCCATTTAGTCAATCTTGTCTTACTACTTTTCCTCCTGCTATTGGCACAAGCCGTGCAATTTTTTTGGGGCTTCCCGGGCTTTTTTAGCAACTCAAAAGGCTGTTTGCATTTCTCACATATTTTAGTTTCCATAATTACCCTATTATTTATTGCAATAATTTTGTTTTATTTATAAAACCTATCTGTACTATTTCAGTTTCAACTTCCTGGCCTGTTCTGAAATTTTCCTGTTCGTGTGTACCAATTAAATATTCGGGATGATTTCCGTTGCGTGATGAGATAACTTCATAAAGGCGCTCAAATTCTTTTTGTTTCCATTTCTCATCTGCTTTTTCCATCATACAAAGTTGAGGCCAACCACCCATTGCATTAATCACTGAATGAACTACAGGATTATCAAATTTAACCGACTGATAATTTCCTATTTTTGATACCGCGCCCAAAACTTCCAACCATGATTCTGTCGCCTTATTCGCTTTTTTACCTAAAAGAACTTCTCTAAAATCAGCAGGTTTGGGGAAAAATTTACTGTCATAAATAATCAATTTAAAAGCCTCTTCGCATTCTTCATCACTAAAAGGCTCCAATACTTTCCAATATAAATCAGTCAGTAATTTTGACATCGTGCGATCATGTAATTCACAAAGAGTCGCTAAATATTCCTTGAATTTAATTTCGTCTCTCATGCCGGCGGCCTCCATTGTTCAAGCATTTTTACTGTGCCTTTTGTTTTATCTGAAACAATCCCGTCCAGTGGGTGAGGTTCAACATCTTCATCAAGCCAGCGTTTATTATTTAACCATGTCGCTGGATGGGGAATAAACTTTCCCTTTTCTTTAATCCATTCTTCGGTTGTTTTTGATTTTTCTATTGCGGAAATTATTATTTTAAAAAGCGTTTCATCTGGGTTTATTTTTTTGAATGATTTTTCTGCTGATACTTTCGCCTTCTTCTTTGGATAAGACCTCCAAAATTCACTGAATTTAATTTCAATATTATTATTATCTTTAATTACATTTACATTTTTATTTACATTTTCCATATGTGAGGTCACATGACCACTATATTGATTTTTACCTTCTTTATTATTTGCTCTTGATTCACACCAATTTCTTCTTTTAATTTGCTCACTTTCAAGTTTTTGATTGTAAAACCTACCTTCAGAATCTTGAGTAAATTTAGATTTTAGTTTAGATTCCCAATATAGGTCATAGTCAGGTTGACCTAGGATAAAGACCAAATCATGCGAGGTCATATGACCATTATGAAATTGGCACATTAATAAGTCCATATAGGCTCCTTTAACGTGTCTTGAGAATAGTTTTGTGCCACCATCCCAATCACCGGGATAGAATAAAAATGCTGGGTCTTTAGCCATACCCTTCCCCTTAATAAGTAACTGTAAAAGTTAAAACAGCCGCAGCAATCCAGTAAATAATATGACGCCAATCACCAGACGAAACATACATTCCAGCCGCGCACACATCTAAAATAATTAAAATTGTCGGAAATAATTTTTCCATTAAACTACCTGTATTTTTATCCCATAAATCGCCTCAATTTCCTGGCGCTTCAATTTACCGACTGCGTGATCCATTCCCTTCACTTCGATATATTCAATCTGCCCATCTGTCCGGACCGCCATAAAATCAAGGAAGTGCTTTGTTCTGCTACCTCGCTCATTGATCCCCTTGAGCATAAAGGGCACCTGGCATAAAAAATATTTCAATTCGCCATTGTGCTGCCGCGCCTGAAGCTCCCGGAATACCCGCGCTTCTTTTTTGGAATGAAAACGTATCCCGTCCGCTTCTGTAATTTTGGCATGGAATTTATTGACGCCACCTACGCCTATTTTATAAGCGTTTGCGGCTTCAACCGCTGAACTGCTTCTGTTCTTCAGCGCCTCAAACTCCGCCATATTATTAAGTCTCATGCATCCAGATTTACTCATTCAATTTCCCTCTCCACCTCTGTAATAATATCCAGATCGTCCATGTGCTCTAATTTAAGTTGTGCCAGCGCGGTTGAATATTCAGTATCATTGAGTTCTTCTTTAAAATCTTTAATCCGGTGCTTATAAAACTTCTTCCTCTGCGCCCTGTATAAGGTTGCGTAATTTTTTTTAGGCTTGGTCATAAAGTAATAAGTTCTTTTCTTGTTTAACTACTCAATTTATATGTACTAATAAAATACGCCAACAAAATGCCAACTTGGTATATTATGTGTTAT
>Ga0172381_10006580_pt1 | contig 11606 bp, 24 predicted proteins | sample Leawel6488metaG_FD_119754 | JGI IMG/M metagenome (GOLD analysis project Ga0172381, IMG submission 119754) | Leachate microbial communities from a municipal landfill in Southern Ontario, Canada - Leachate well 64-88 metaG | ecosystem: Engineered > Solid waste > Landfill > Unclassified | place... | reverse complement strand
CGCGCTATATGGTTTTTCGAACTTTATTGTTCATTCTGGTTCGTGCTAAACAAGCTCCACAACAGTATCGAAGTCTATTCCTTCTTTTTCGTCAACGAATGAGCAAAATGATTGATGCCCTTCTACGTTCCCATTCCATTGAACAATTAACCCATTACCGCTTTCGTGCATTCCTTTTGGATATGAATTGATTTTTACCCATACAGTTTCCATATTAGGATATTTAAACCTTGCACCAATTGGAGCATCTTTAAATTTCATCTTTACTGTTTTCATAATTTTTATTATTTATCATCGTCTAACAACTCCTTCATATTTTCTTTTGCCCATTTCCGTACGGATACGAAAATCGTATCCAGATTTCCAATCTGAGTTATGACTTTAGCATTTTCCTTAAGCAGCAGCCATTCAACAAATTTGTGTTGAGTATTAGTCAATGGTGGAAAATTGGACTGCGCAACCCATTTTAGGTATTGTGAAGAGAATATTGTATCTTCAGGTTTATTCATACTTATATTTTATCAGTATATGATTAATCACCGAAAGCATAATTTCTATCTGTTGTCCATCTAATAACCTTTTTTCCTGTACGACCATATACCATTTTTTCACAGTCCACACAAAAACCATCGTAGTATTTAGTATTATCACCTGTTATTGTTGGTAAGTTATTTGTTTCAAAAATCTCAATAACAGAACCTTTTTTGTGTGGACAAGCATCAGCCGATAACAGCGTATTAGCGTTATTGCCTTCGTTTTTCAAATTAACATTTTCCATATCTTTCAAATTTAGTTTTTCAATTTAACTTCCGTGTTTGCAACAACGCCAATACGCAAAACGTTATAAGCCATTAAGAAAAACATCCCTTTGTTCAATAGTTGGAGCAGACCACTTTCTACCTTTTCTTGATGCAAATTTACCTTCATCATTATTCCAATTTGTAAGAACTGATGATTTTTCTAACTTAATACTTTCATCCACATTACTCGTGTAATAGTTGTGGTATGTTTTTTCTGTGAAACCAAGTTCTTTTAATCTTTTTGCTTCTTCAATTGTTACTATATTTTCCATTTTATTAAGAATTAACGGCTTATACGCCAATGAAGTGTCGTACTTAATTTCAAAATTTGTGGTTAGGCGTACAACACATATACCCAACCGTTATAAAACATTTAAACAAACCAATCGTTCTTCCAATAACCACCAAAAAGAGAAATTCTTATATCATAACCAAACGCATACCAAGTTTGTTTTATTTTTACCTTTTCCATCCAACGAATTTCTCTTATATCCCACCTCTTACAAACGATTGGAAACCACGCAAATTTCACAATTTCTCGTTCTTCTAAATGTTTCTGTTCAATTTTCCACTTCATAATAAACGTTTTATAACAAGGTATACAGGTATCTTTCCGCGCTGTCTTATTCATATGTGCAATATATTAATTTGGTATTTCACACCACCATTCAATGTTAATCAACTTCTCTACATCATCATTTGCAGGTATATAAACTTCTTCAATACCATTATCAAATGTTTGAAATACACCAATTTCCGGATAAAAATCATTTGTAGTTTTAAATACAATTATTTGGTCTTTAACCGGTTTAACGTCTTTAAAATACTTCTTTTTCATATTGTTGTTTAATTCGTTTACAAATATACACAATATTGGTATAATGTCAAAGAAATAAATTGTTAATTGAATGTTATATTCTGTGAAGGTATAGAGGGTGCCGCTTGTTTTACATAGTCGATTTCCAGTGAAAAAGAATTCGCTGTCACCACAAGAAGGCGCTTGGGACAAGTGGCGGTAGTCGATATTTTCCAAGTTTAATCAATTCGCCATTTCACACTATTCACATTCATACACCGCACTCCAGGTATCCTTCACCAGTACTCGAATGTTAAATTTAACATAAACCTATTAACATAAGGTTAACACATGACGGTTACGTTAATATTATGTTAACGTCAGCGATGTTAATATTATGTTAATATTCACTTAATCCTTATTTACTAAGATTAACATAAAATTAACATTCGACCGCAGGTGATTGGCGTCTGGGATATTGAATACACAATGCGAGGGATAGTATAAAGTCTATAGATTGTTCCAGACGATGCTTGTATATACGGTAAAATAGACTGAAGTGTGCAGTAGATTAAAAAAGCAACCTTGATTTATAGGCTGCTTTACTATTCTTTATTTAATTCGTATAGGCTGCTTTACTATTCTTTATTTAATTCGTATTTTAATTCTGTGAAAGCTGTTGGATATATAGTTCTTGTACAGCTTCATCTACTGCTTGTCTGACATTCTTAATAACATCTTCGTAGTAGGCATGTCTGTCAAATGCATTATTCCATGCGTCTTCGTCATCTACGGACTCTTTAAGATCCTCATGTTTCATTCGTGTAATGTATTCAGTACAGTATCTATTTCTGGCATTGATTATTAGATCATTTATTCCGGCAAACTCACCTCTGTAATCTACGTATCTGTTACCTATTTTAACCACAATGTGTGAGCGTGTTCCGATGTTTATAATAGTTGACCGTATTCCATGTTTTGCGAGTCTTCTATTAATCTCCAATGCAACTATTCCACATCCTCCACTATTAATGCAAGGAATATATTCTTGTTCTCCCAGTCTGTTGCAAAGTAATTCACTTAATTTTTCTTTATCAACGTTCATGGCTACTTTTTTTTATTAGTACTCGTGCTGAGGAAATCTGTTGTAACTTATTGAATTGTCTTCGGCATCCAGTCTGAATGTCCTGTATCCAATACTTGCGGGATTAAACATTCCTTTTGGTTGGGTTGTTTCTTCTTCCTCCCACTTGCAAATAATTGAAGCATCTGCATCATTTTCTTTATCCCACTTTGAGAAATTCTTCTTAATTTCATCCTTAATTTCTTCAAGAAATTTCATGGCTGAATTAAGTGTGAATGTTTTACCATTGGCTAACTTCTTAGCAACTTCTGGTTCGACTACTGTGTAAATTGTTTTTCGTGCCATAATGTGTTTGTTTTTTACTATACAAATATAAGAATTCTTAAGTCAGAAACAAAATAAATAGTGTTAATGCAATGTTAAATTATAAAGAACAACCACACTTTTTAGGGCGTGGTTGGTTCTGTTTTTTATCTGGGAGGGTTCTTTTAATCGCATATTGAGTCAGTTTAAATTGACAAAATTAATCGTTTACAATATTGATAATCTTTTGTTCTACGATAGTACAAAAAAACATCAACAAGGTAAGACTTTGGTTTCTTACAAGCATATGCAATATCTTTATCTAGAACATCTTCTTTACTGCCGTTTGATAAAATCTCAGTACATAAAACTTTTTTTGTCATCTTGGTTTTCATTGTGTTGTTTTTAATTACAATATAAAGTTACGAAATAACCAGACTGAAGTCAATAACAATATTGTTAATTTAATGTTAAAAATGCCACAACTTACATTCCTTGAGGTTTATTGAAATGTCTTCTCGTTCAAGATCTTTTTTAATCCACACTTTTAATCCATCAATAAAACTTCCAGCTTTCCCAATCAAAACACCAGGTCTGTGAGTTTCTATTAAAATTTCTAATCCTTTTTTAGTCTCGGATACTTCAATTTTTGTAATGGTTGTATCATATCGCCATTCCCAATAATGGAAATAACTGCTAATTGATCGTCTTACTTCTTTACTATCAATTTTGATTTTACAACCTAACCAAAGCAAAATTTTCTTTTTCATGTGTTTATTTAAGTATGATGTTCATTGGGTCAACCATAAAATAGCCGGCTTGAATGTTCGCATGTAATGCAATGTCCTCGTGTATATAGGGTTTTCTTGGCTTCTTTGCTGTATGACACACATACCTAAACTGTCCGCCAATAAACTTTGTTCCGCCCAATATGTTCATGGTTTTTGTATCTCCAATAACCATTTTAACTTCAATTTGTTTAAATAGGTTAAGCATTGTCATTTCGGCTTCTCCTACTCTTAAACGACTGTCAATTTGTGCTTCCATTGTTTTTTAATTACAATGTAAAGTTACAAATATATTGATTATAAGTCAAGACTTCTTTTGTTAATGGCATGTTAATTCTACTGACTGCAAATAATTTAGTACTCGCATATACAGTGAATGAGTAACTGTACCAAACCTGATGCATGACAATATTAAGTTGACAGTAGTTATTGCACACTGTTTGGCATCTACTTCCGAAATACCATTTTTTAAATGTTCATTAATAATTCGGTTTGATTCATCAATCGCATCTGTTTTGTGTTTCATAATTATTTCTATTGAAATTCAGCAACATCATTAGTAAATCTATTCATATTTTTATTTTAAATTAAATCTTCAATATTTTTCTTATTAGGGCATGTGTCTTTTAAATTACAATCTGAACACATAGTATCACAATGCTCACCACACTCTGAACAAATGTCGCTATGTTTAATTAATGCTTCGCAGCAATTTGAGTGTTCATAACCCTCACATGTTTCATTAATTTCTTCCACTTTTTTTGTATTATTGAATAATTTTTTTGCACGTTCAAATGTACAATCATGATGTACTAATTTAAAGGTAATAATCTCAAGAACTTTACCTAACCACCCAATTGGTTTGCCACACTTCTGACAACAGTGCTTTGGATATTTAACCTTCTTTTTTTCAGGTTCTTTTTTTGAAAGTTCACTCCAATGTGATATTATATCATGATATGCCATAAATTTTTCTTTTTTTTAAAAGAAGGGCAATACTGTAATATTACCCTTTCTTTTCATTAAAAACAACACAAAGCACAACTACAATTATTTTTCTGCGAACATTGAATTAAGTGTTTTGGCAAGTGGCACAATCTCATTAACGTCAATGTCTTTTGCATCACGGCCGTACATTCTTTTAAAATCTCCAAATGTACAATCTGAATCATCTTTGATAAAGTATGATAAAATCTTTATTCCTTTTTCCCTCATCTTCTCAACTTGTTTTCGTGTATGTTCAACAGCGGGTGAACCCTCATATCTCATTCCATCGGAAGTAGTAAAAAATGGGGCACCGTCTGAGAAGTTAATAAAATATTGATCAGTGTTTTTATCTTCTTTTATGTATTTTGAAATAGCTTCAAAACAAAGTCCTTCTGGTGTTATACCTGGGCATCCAATATATTGAAACAATCTACGTACTTTCTCAAATTTATCTTTACGACTGTCATAAGCAATTACAACCAATGGCACATTATAACCACTATTGTTATCTGTTGTCATTCTAAAATCAACTGATACATCTAAGTTACTTACCATACTTGCGGCCTTACAAATTGCAACAACAGCAATCATTGTCTTGTTCCATTTCTTTCCACTCATACTCCCTGATGCATCAACTGAAATATGTAAATAAACAGGATTAAATACATCTACGGCAGTCTGACTAAATATTTGTTCTGAACCGTATCCAAGTGAACTAACTAATCTCTTGTCAATTCTTCCATTTTTAAGTCGAGTGTATTTAGTTGTTCTTTCCTCATTTCTAATTTGAATCTTTCGACCCAACATATTTCCCAACCTTATACCGTTTTCAATATTTTCAATATTTTGTCTTTTCTTACCACTTTTAAATACTTTAAATGGATCTGCGTCAATGATTGATTGTGTTAATCTTTTAATTACAATTGCATTAACACCCTTAACTGAACATTCTTTACCAACAGTTTCCATTTCAACGCCGGCATCATCCATGGAATCAATGGCTTCATTTTTGTCATCTTCAACCTTTGTTTTTTCTTCATCACCGTTAATAAATTTTTCTTGTTCTTCTAGAGCTTCTTTTAATTTATCTAACAGTTCACGCGTTAGTTCTGGTTCAGTATCTTGGTCATAATTATCATCTGTATCAAGTGGATCATTTTTACTTGATTTATTTGAATCATTTTCTTCATTGCTAAATTCTTCTTCGTCTTCTCCGGCTTGTTCAGATCCATCTTCGTCTCCATCTTCATCGTTATTGTCTTCATCTCCTTCTTCATACTGGTTTGATGGGTCTTTATCTTCATCGTCACCATCAATTATTTCCCAGTCATCTGCATCGTCCCAATCTGGATTATCCTCCAGCTCTTGTTCATCCACTTCATTGTCATCGTTGTCAATATCACTGGATTGTCCGCCTGCAGCATCTATGTCTGGGTCTTCCTTAAACATTTTTGTTGCATCGTAATCAATAACTCTATTGCGTGTGACTAATTTTTCCATCTTCTTTGTTCTTTTTTCACAATACAAATATACAAATATTTTTCACAATATCCAAATATTTAGACAACTATTCGCAAGTTAAAATTGTTCTTTTTCTTTTTTTATTTCCATTGGAAACGTGGGCAGTAACAATGACTTTAAAATCTCCAGTCTCAGTTGATTTACCTGATATCTTACCAGTTTTTTTGTTAATCTTAATTCCGTTTGGTAATCCCTTAGCAGTGTATCCAATTATTTTTGGCTTTTTCTTTTCTTCTTCTTTCTTCTCTTCATCTACGATTGTCTTTGCAATGATTGTATAAATATCAATAGCAAGTTTCAATGAATCTTTGGATTCTTTCAGTCTATTAATATTGGCTAAATCAATCTTAACAAATATTTCATGGAGTTTTTTAAGTGACTTTAAATCTCGGTTTGGATTAGTAAGATTCCAAATTCTAAATTTATAAGAGTCCCAGTTTTCTTTTCGATATGACTTACTTAACAATGCTTTATCAATGACTGGATTTTCAAAGTACATCTTATACATCGCTTTATAATAAGTCATATATCCAGGAGAAGTACTAAAAATATAATAGTCAACTCGTCTATCCTCAATCCAGTTCATTAACCCTTTAATTCGTTTAACAACTTCAATGTCTTTTGCAATATTACTCTCACTTACAACAGGGTTTGATATGTTATTCAACATTGCTCTTTTATTAATGAACAATGATTCAGGAATCAAATCTGGCAATCTTATTAAAAGATTAAACTCTGATAATTTAATGTGGCTACCCTCATGAAGTGCAAGACCAACTGCTGCATCAAAGTTTTTTTCCTTTACTGCATCGGCACTTAATATGACGGTTTTACCATCAGTATAACTCATCTTTCCGGACGAATATTTAACCTTCAAATCTTCATTTGTAACAATCTTTACGAAGTTGGTAATTGCTCGTTTCACACTGGCCATCTTCATAATATCTGCACGTGTTCTGTCTTGAGTACCGTAAGAATAACCAGGGTTAAAAATGGAATCATCCATCCAGAACTTTGAACCACCTGTGTTGAAATTAATCATAATCTTTGTTTTCTAATATACAAATGTAAGAATGTTTTCCTAAAATACCTAATTTATTAGTGTTAATTAAATATTAAAAAAATGGCGCCGGGACCCAAACCCAGCAACCATTTCATTTAACACTAAAACACATACTATGAACAAAAAGTATTTTTAAAACGGTTTAACGTTACTTAAATCAGTGAATGATTCAGCTTCTCTTACGTTAAACAAATCTTCATCTTTATCTACTTCAATATACCTTTGGACTAATTGTTTCATGAAAGTACGCTCACTGTCAACTCCTCCTTCATCTGGGAAGAATGGGAATATGGCAACTTCGGCCGCCTCAGCAAGTGTAAATCCATCATTAAGCAAACCCGCCATCTCAACCGTTGCTCTTGTACTTATGATAGTTCCAATTTTTGAGCTCTCTGATTTAATTTCCTTTCGTGTGGCGTCTGCAATCTCGGCAATGGCAGTAATTTTTTTATCTGAAAGTTCGCCATACAATTCTTTGAGTAGTTCTATTTCGTCTTTAACACTAAGAACGTCCATTTCAATAATTGTAAACCTGTCAATCAATGCTCGGTCAAGTACTCGAGTGGCAGTGTATTCATTTCCAATATTGGCAGTGGCAATAAAACTTACACCATCAGCAACTTTAATTGTAGGTGAACCATCTGCTTCGTCAAGCCTCAAATAACGTTGTCCTTCATCAAGTACAGGCATCAAAATATTCATAGCTTCTGGATGAGCTCTACTTAATTCATCCATAAGTATAATTGCCTTTGGCGTTTGTATTGCTTTGACAAAATAACTTTCTGAAAAGTAAGTACCATTCTCTTTTGAAAATCCAGTATTTCCAATTAATGTAGCTCGAGGATCTTGTGTTGACCCAAGGTTAATTGTAAAAAGTTTTCTGTCTGGAAATGCAACTGCGAGGCTTTGTACTGCAAAAGTTTTACCTGTACCTGCAGCACCTGTCATCATAATATTTTTTCCTCTCATAACTGAACGTACAAGAAATTTCCATTTCAATTGGTTCATTTTGAGTTTCTGTGGCTTCAAACTAATTGAAGTATTAAGAAAGTTCAAAATTTCTTGTTTTTCAGTACTGATTTCCGGTTGTGCAATAATAGTAATATCTGCCATCAACATGGCAAAACCATTATCAACTGGTGTGTTTTTTTTGTCATCGAAAAAGGAAGCGTTACAAGCTCTATAACGAAGTTGTCCATTTTCCTCTGAGACTCTAATGGCGTTCCCTTTGGTCGCGTTGACTCTCAAGAATTCTTGTGGGTCACAATCTTTTCGTGTGCATTTGAAATTACGTCCACTTTTGTCTTTCAAAAAATAAGTACCATTAACTTCAACGGGAATAAGAATTGCAATGTTCATTTATTTGGGTTTTGTGTTTTGTCTTTTTCTACAATACAAATTTACTATGGTTTTTTATAATATCCAAATTTTATTTGTTAAATATCTATTAATATTACAAGTGAGTAATCAACTCCATTTTCATTAGCATGAAAATGTTTTGCATTTAAATTGCTCCATTTTTTTTCTTTTGTATTTTCTGATGTTGTGACATCTACGCTTACATCGTCTTTAAAATTAAATGTAACTTTATTGAGTGTTTCCTTATTAAATATAAAATATTTATCGGAATCAGTTAATATTAATAAAGATTTTAAATGCGATTGTGCAACTATAAATCTACGTTGTTGTTGCAAATAGATTAATTGTTTATCCCAAATATCTAACGTAATGCTATTATTTTCATTTGCCATTTTACTTGCCCTCGTCATTTTTGTAAAAAAATCTCGGTACATTTAGCCAACTAAAAGTTCGTAATATCCTTTCTCAGCACCATAATATTCATTCACTTTTTCTTCAATTTCACGCAGGTGAATGTTTTTATCAACATTCATGTTTACAACCATTTCAGCTTGTGTGACTTTAATGTCTGATGAGGCATGTGACGTTTTAGCTTCAATGATAATCTTTTTTGCTTCTTCAATATTCATTTCTTTATTTTTTAAATATCGTACAATGCTTCAATTTCTTCATACTCAAAATACTTGTCAACTTCAGAGTCAACTTCTTTGAAGTAAACTTCACTGTTGTCAAGTGATTTCAAAAAGTCTTCTGCTTCATGTAATTGTTTTTTAAACTCTTCACTGAAGTGGTAACTCTTTGGCATCGTTTTGAAACTTACAAGTGTCCTAATTGATGATTCAATCATTTCGGCTGAAATCTTTGAGCAAGGGTTCGATTGTGCGTTCATGTTTGTGTTTGTTTGTGTTAATTTCTACAATACAAATATACGAACGTTTGCATTAAAACCAATGCTTTTTCATGACTTTAACATTTATTTAAATAAGTGGTAGTCCGTATTTGATTATGTATGTATCAATCCACTTCATTAAATTAACATCATCAAATTTCAAAAAGCTTCGAGTTGTATCTTCTTCAAATTGATTATTAACATTCTCCGGAGATAGTGTTGTCAGTGTCATTCCTACATTTTCCATGTATGGTTCATCTAGAAAGATCACACACACGTTCTCACCCCCTGGGTTACCACCCCAATAATTTGCATTTGGAATTGAATACTTAAATGCGTATGTATTCATTCCTTTATATTCACTGTTTAGCATTGATTTAACAGGCATAACTCCTGAAAGAAGCTTTCCTTTATTTCTTTCTTCAACCCATTCAATTAAATTCATTTTTATTACGTTAAAATATCTGGTATATGGTAACTGTCAATATTGAATCGCGATGCGCCATATTCGTTGTCATATTTATCTAAGAACATTTCAAATCGAGGATCATCTATATTCAAAAACGATCGTTCAGTGTCTTCAACCCATCCACCTATTGTATCTGGATTTTTAGTTGAATCAGTAAAGCCAAAATTTAAATTAAATACGAATATGTATTCTTTATAATTGCGAAGATTAACATATCTAAATGCATACAATCGTAAATTGTTACGATATTGTTTTTTTAATACAGGCATAATTCCAGAACGTATCTTAATTGCATTTTTATATGTAAATTCAGCTAACTTCATCTTCCAAATTTTCTTTGCAATAAATTTATCCAAATTTCATTTAGTTCGTCTTCTGTCATTTCTTTGACACCCTCTTCCAATTTAGTTGTAAGCAATTTGACATAATTGATCCGATTGTTTACATCCTGTTTAGTAATGATTGTCTTTTCCCCACGTACATCAATACCAAAACTTATCATCTCTTGTACATCACTAAGATGTGACCAAATAACAGTTGACAATTTTAATTTTATCATGGCATCGTAAATTATTCTTCTGTTTCAATTTCAATGTATGCACCGTCATAATCATACGTGAACACGGCGTCTTCATCTTCAAACCGGATGGCAATAAGTTCAAGTTCGTTAAAATCTTGTCTTGACATACCGTATTGTGAAGGATCCATTTTCATATCCATAACAGCTCCGGATTCATCATACTCTGCGATCAGTGCAAAATCTTTACCATAACCTATGGCAAGTACTTCACCTTCTTCGCCTTCTGGGGTAGTTGCAATATCACCTATTTCAACTTCTGCAAATGGTTTCAAACTTGTTTTCATAATGTGTGTTTTTTAACTATACAAATATACGAACAATATTACTGAATTCAATGACATTATATAGGATTAACATTATATTAACATTCCGGCGTCACCTGCGGTCGAATGTTAAATTTATGTTAGAATTTACAAATTTATGTTAAATTTAACATTCGACCGCAGGTGACGCATTAACACATGATTAACATAATCAGATTATGTTATTATTATGTTAACATCGATGCCAATGAAAAAAGTGCCCATTGACTAGAATGGACACTTTTTAACCACTAACCCACAAACTCTTAAATATAATGTCCGTGCCCTTCCATGATCATTGTATCATGATAAGCTGCATCGGCGTTAAAAATATCATCTTGAATAATACTTATGAGATCTTCATCATCAATGTCTTCAACATCAATTCCGTTGATTTTATCAATTTCAACGTATTCTTCCGGGTCTGCGTCAAATTCAAACTTTTTAGTGTCATATATGACTTTGAACGTTTCACCGTTAATATAAACATTTGTGCTTTTCATGACTAAATAATTTTTCCAATGATGTAACTAAAAACACCCGCCATGACTACTATGCCTATGGTGAGTCCCAACATTAAACCTTCTGTAAATGCATGTCGTTCTTTTTGTCTTTGTTCTTTTGTTTCCATGACGTTGTTTTTAACTATACAAATATACGAATAT
>Ga0172381_10006579_pt1 | contig 11607 bp, 10 predicted proteins | sample Leawel6488metaG_FD_119754 | JGI IMG/M metagenome (GOLD analysis project Ga0172381, IMG submission 119754) | Leachate microbial communities from a municipal landfill in Southern Ontario, Canada - Leachate well 64-88 metaG | ecosystem: Engineered > Solid waste > Landfill > Unclassified | place... | reverse complement strand
TTGGTGGAAGCGGCGGGAATTGAACCCGCGTCCGAATGAGCAATCACAAATCTTTCTTCGTGTGTAGTCAGTGTTTAAAATTTCGCCTTATACTCTTACACTAACAAAATTGTACTTGGCTAGTTTGTGTTACTTTACTTGATTACAAACTTAATCAAGCTAGTGCCCGTTTAAATTGTTGCCCCAATAAATACAACGGTATTACTTAAAGGAACATATCGAGCCGTTAAGCTGCGACTAATTGTGCACCATAAGTGCTGTTGTCTGCGTTTATTGTTGTTCCCGTTTTTAATGCAGTCGAGCCTGCAACACGCTTAATTTGCCCTTGCACTCACCCGTCGAACCCTTGACGCCCCCATATTAAATAATTAATATGCACTCAAATTTTTGATTTCACGATCAGTTTCTCGTTTAATGTCTTTCTTTTGCAAGTCATCACGCTTATCATAGAGTTTCTTGCCTTTACATAGTGCGATTTCAATCTTTATAAATTCGCCTTTAAAGTACACTTTTGTAGGTATTATTGAATAACCTTGTTCGCTTGCTTTACTGCCTAGTTTTAAAATTTCGGCCTTGTTTAGTAGCAACTTTCTAGTTCTGCGAGATTCAGGAATAAATTCGGCTGCCTTTTCGTATGGTGCTATGTGCATATTTTTGATAGTTGCCTCGCCATCTCGTACGTGCACAAAACTATCATTTATATTAATATTCCCGCCCCTTAAAGATTTTACTTCACTGCCCGTAAGCATAATCCCCGCTTCAAAGGTGTCTTCAATAAAATAATTAAAGTATGCTTTTTTATTTGTGGCTATTATTTTCAAGATTATACCTCATTATATCATATTTGACAAATTATTTCAATATGAATTTTATGCCATATTTTAACATACTTTTTAAAAATATTCTAGTCAATTACCGCAAAATTTATTTCGCGAGAAAATTCGTCTGCGGAAACAACTTCAACTTTGACTTTTTGTCCAAGCATATATTTATGTGTTCTACCTACCAGTGCGTAATCTTCTTCGTTGTTAGTATAGTCATCTTCCGGCATATTTTCTAGTCTACACAAGCCTTCCACAGTATTAGCAAGTTCAACAAATACTCCGTAAGGAGTTACCCCACTGATTACTGCATCATATTTTTCCCCGATGTGCGCTTTCATATACTCTGCTTTTTTCATATCATCAACATCGCGTTCGGCTTCTGTGGCTAGCACTTCGCGTTCGGAAGATTGTTTTGAAGCATTTAAAACAAAAGTTTCAAAACTTTTTTGTTTTGCTCCGCCGTGTAACCAATTTTTAATAATTCTATGTATCGCTAAATCGGGATATCTTCTAATTGGTGAAGTAAAATGGCAATAAAATTCTGATGCAAGTCCAAAGTGTCCTAGATTCTGAGGTAAATATTTTGCTTTTTGCATCGACCTTAATAACACTTTATTTATAACTTGTTCGTAAACTTCACCATCTATTGAATGCAAAAAATCTTGTAATAATTTTGGGTTTACTTTTTGTAAATTCCAGTCAATAGAAATTCCTAGTCTGCTGACAAATAACATAAATGCTTGAAGTTTTTCTGTTTTTGGTTGCTGGTGCACGCGATAAATAAACGGCGATTTAAGTTTAAACATATGTTTTGCTACCACTTCGTTACACACAATCATAAACGATTCGATAAGTCTATGTGCATCATTACGCTGACGGTTTAATATATCGGTAACCTTACCGGCAATATCTAATACAATTTGCGCTTCGGGCAAATCAAAATCAATACTTCCCCGCGCCTTGCGTGCTTTCAATAAAATATTGGACAATTCTAACATCTGCAAAAACTTAGTTTTAAGTTCTTTATATTTTGCGGTAATTTCTCTGTTACCTTCCAAAATTTTGGCTACATCAGTATATGTCATACGATTGTGTGATCTTATAACGCTTTCGGCTATTTTATAATTAGTAACTTCGCCTTTTAAATTAATATCCATAATAACGGAAAGTGTTAGTCTATCTTCGCCTTCGGAAAGTGAGCAAATCCCATTAGAAAGTTCACGCGGGAGCATAGGCAGTACTCTATCTGGAAAATACACACTAGTGCCACGCTTATATGCCTCTTTATCCAAAACAGAATTATATTTAACATATTCGCTTACATCTGCAATATGCACGCCCAACCTGTAATTATTATCATCAATTTTGGCTATTGAAATCGCATCATCAAGGTCTTTTGCATCTTCGCCGTCAATCGTAACAATAAGTTCATTTCTTAAATCAAGCCTATTTTGAATTTTAATGGGTTGTGTAGCAATTTCTTCTGCTTTTTTTTGCACTGCTATTGGAAATTCTTCAAATAAATCATAACTGCGAATAATTGAAAGCATTTGAGCATTTACTTCTTCGGGTTTGCCGAGTACTTCGGTAATTTTTCCAACGGAATTTCGTTTTTCGGTAGCAAATTCTGTAATTGATACATAAACTTTGTCGCCTCCGATTGCATTTTTAGCGTTGCCTTTGGGAATAAAAATGTCTTTAAACATTCTGTTATCATCAGGAGTTACAAATCCAAAATTTTGCCCTACTAAACATGAATAAGTCCCGACAATAGTTGTAGCCCCCCGCGAAATTATTTTTACAACTTCACCTTCGGTTTTATCTTTTAATTTACTAATTAACACAATGTCATTATGCATCGCGCCATGTAAACTCCTAGCCGGAATAAAAATATCATTCTCTAAGTCATCACATATCGCAAACGCAAACCCGCGACTGTTGCCCATAAGTTTACACTTGATTAGTTTTAGTTTTTTGGGTGTTGCATACTGTCCTTTATTACTTTCTATCAATTCACTTTCATCTATAAGTTGATTAAGAACTACTGCCACATCTTGCTTATTAAACTCGTTAAACCTTTCAAGTAACTGCTTAAAATTTAAAAAATTATATTTTTCTGTTTTAATTTTTTTTAAAATTTCTTCTTTAATATTCATTTTTTATTCCTTTTAATCTTACATATTTAGTATTATACTTTGTACAACTTTTAAAAGCAAATAGATTATATATTATTGCTGTTAAAACAAATAAAAATCCGCTATAATTCGGATACACTCCAATTATAACGGATTTTGCTTTAAATAAACAAAATACTTAACCGGCATAAATAATAAATGACAAGAAATATAAAATTGTAATAACTAAAATCGTTGATGCTAATATAATAGTTAAGCGTTTTAATCTGCCTTCTCGTGTGTTGCTTTTATTTTGTGAGTAAAAACTTTCAGATGCCCCCGAAATAGCATTTGTTCCGCCCATAGCGGTTTCATCTTGAATTAATACTAGCACAATTATGGATAAAGAACACAAAATTAATATAATTACAAATGCTATTCTTAAAATAGGAAATAGCGTAGAAATCCAAGGTGCAACAGTGTTGCTTAAAAGCAAGCCATACAAATTTAACATAATGTAGTTAATCCTCCAAACAGCGAATTGTACCATAAAAACTATTAGTTAGCAAGCAATTAAATCACAAAAATATAAACGGTGGAAAGTGCTGCAAATAATAGTGAAACTATAAGCAAAGAAATTTTAACAAAAATCTTTTCATCTTTTCCACCTTTGCCAACTTTTAATGAATCAATAAAAAAATAGAAGAAAATAGTAGCAGTCAAAAACAAAAATATAGATATAGTAATGCGAGTATCTCGCGATAAATCTCTTATTAACCTATTAATTAAAAAATCAATTGCATTTCGTATAGAAGCCATCTTATCCTCCGCATGCCAATTATTATATCTAAACTATATTACATTATTTTATCGTTGTTGTCAATATTTTTATAAAATAAAGCAATCACAATTATTCTAAGTGCAATATATTACCATTCATTTCAGTTGGAACCTTTAAAGTTAACAAATTTAAAATAGTTGGCGCAATATCGGCGAGTTTTGGACTGTTAACATTACAAAACTTTTTGCTTTCAAATTTTTTACTTACTAATATAAATGGTACGGGATTTGTAGTATGAGCAGTATGTGGATTACCATTATTATCAATCATTTCTTCGGCATTGCCGTGGTCGGCGGTTATTAAGGCGGTTCCGCCAGTTTTTAATATTGTATCAACTACCAATTTTACGGCGTTATTAACCGCTTCTACCGCTTTTATTGTTGGCTCTAAAATACCAGAATGTCCCACCATATCACAGTTAGCAAAATTTAAAATAATAACATCATACAGCCCCTCATTAATTAGACTCACAGTTTTTTCGGCTACCGCGTAAGCACTCATTTCGGGTTTTAAATCGTATGTTTTTACATTTGGCGATGGCACTAATACCCTATCTTCGCCTATAAATTTTGATTCTCTTCCCCCACTAAAAAAGTAAGTTACATGTGCATATTTAGCAGTTTCGGCTATTCTTAATTGCGTTAAATTATTATCTGCAAGCACTTCGCCGAGTGTATGTTTTAAATTTTCATCTTTAAATGCAATATTGATGTTTTTTAAACTGGTGTCATATTGTGTAAAGCCAGTGAAAAAAAGGTTATCCTTTAACTCATAAACATTTTTTTTGTATTCATATGATTTTTCTTGTCCAGTTATTACAGATGTGATTTCACGCGCACGGTCAGCGCGGAAATTAAAGAAAATAATTCCATCATTGTCATTAATACCAATTAATCCTTTTTTTGTACATATAGAAGCAGGATAAATAAATTCATCGGTAATATTTTGTTTGTAACTATCTTTTATTATATCTGTTGCACTATTGTAAACTTTTTTAGAATTTCCATTTATTGCTTTAAGTCCAATATTTATACGATCAAAAAAGTTTTCGCGGTCCATAGCATAATACCTACCGCCTAGTGAAGCAATTTCACCTATATTATTTTTAATTAAATAATCTTGTAAATTTTGCACAGTTTCTAAGGCACTTTTTGGTGATGTATCTCTGCCATCGGTAAAACAATGAATGTAAACATTTTTTATACACTGATTTTTTACAAAATCTAAAAGTGCGTATAAATGTTTAATATGGCTGTGAATGCCTCCGTTGGAAACAAGCCCCATGATATGCAAATTAGAATTATATTTTTTAACATGATTAAAACAATTAATCAATATTTGATTTTTATAAAATTCTCCGCTTTCAATGCTATTTGAAATTTTTAGTAAATCTTGATAAACAATTCTGCCTGCGCCAATATTTAAATGTCCTACTTCACTATTGCCCATTTGTCCAGCAGGGAGTCCTACAAGTTCTCCGCTTGCGGTAAGTTTTATATATGGATATTTTTTTGCATAATTAAAAATATTAGATGCACCCTGTAATTTAACAGCATTATATTTTTTTTGCGTTCTAATTCCAAAGCCGTCCATAATTATTAGTGCAAGTGGTGTTTTTTTCATAATTTTTATATCCTTTTTAGTTTAACTATTAATTTAAAAATTGAATTTTTTATGTTAAAAATCTATTTTTTATTTAGAAATTTTAATTTTTTGTCTATTATTACTATTTTTATTAAAAAATCAACTTTGAATTATTTTATAGAATTCTTCCGAATCTAAACTTGCCCCACCTACTAACGCCCCATCAATATGTTCAAGAGTCAAAATTTCGCCAGCGTTTTTAGAGTTTAAACTACCACCATATAAAACTTGCACATTAAAATTAAAATTTTGCTTAACACACTGCTTAATATAATGAAGTGTGCTATCTATATCCGCTAAACTAGGTAACAACCCTGTGCCAACCGCCCAAATAGGTTCATAAGCAATTACTACATTATCGGTTGCACATTTTAGTGCGCCTATTAATTGATTTGCAAGTATTTTACGCGTTAATTTATTTTTGTATTCTTCGTGCGTTTCTCCGACACAAAGAATTGGAGTAATATCATTTAATTGTATAACAGATATTTTTTTATTAATAATATCATCATTTTCAAAAAAATATTTTTTTCGTTCACTGTGTCCTACTATTACGTATTTAACATTAAATTGTTTAAGCATATATATAGATACTTCGCCAGTATACGCACCTGTGCAATTTTCATTTACATTTTGTCCGCCAAGTACGACTTGTCCAGAATAATCATTTTCATGTATGTACATATTAACAAAGTTTAGCGAGGTTGATGGCGGGCATATGCACACTTTGACATTTGTTTTAAATTCATAATCCAAAAAACGCTTTAAAAAAATTTCCGCTTCGGAATCAGTTTTGTTCATCTTCCAATTTGCAACAATTAATTTTTCCATTTTTTTCACACTTTTAGTATTTTAAAAATACTTAAAAAATCTATTTATTTTGTAATTTTTCAATTCCAGGTAATCTTGCCCCTTCTAATAATTTTAGGCTTGCCCCACCACCAGTGGAAATATGTGTTACTTTATTTTTGTAGCCTAAATTAATTACCGCCGAAGCAGTATCACCACCGCCAATTATAGAATTTGCACCACTTGCTACAACTGCTTTTAATATTGCCTTAGTACCTTCACAATATTGTTTTATTTCAAACACGCCAAGCGGTCCATTCCAAATTATGGTCTTTCCATTTTTTATCGCTTGTTTGTACAGTTTTACTGTTTTAGGTCCAATATCCATACCCATTAAATTCTGTGGGATTTCAGCCCCTATTGTAACTATGCTTTTACTATCTTTATTTAGTTCTTTTGCGACTATATGATCAATAGGTAAAAGAAGATTTACATTATTTTCTTGTGCTTTTGCAATCATACTTATAGCAAATTTAATATTATTATCATCTACTAGCGAATTGCCAACATTTACGCCTTGTGCTTTTAAAAATGTATATGCCATTGCCCCGCCTATAATTAGCGTATTAACATTTTCTAAAAGATTTTTAATAACCCCAATTTTTTCCGATACTTTTGCCCCACCCAATATTGCAATTAATGGGCGTTTAGGATTTGTTATTGCTGTTGAAAGCATTTCAATTTCTTTTGCCATTAAAAAGCCCGCTCCCGATGGCAAAAATTCGGCTACGCCATAAGTTGAAGAGTGTTTTCGGTGTGCCGAGCCAAACGCATCGTTAATATAAATATCTGCAAGGGAAGCAAGTTTTTTAGAGAATTCCGTGTTGTTTTCCTCTTCTTCATGCATAAAACGCAAATTTTCAAGTAGTAGTATTTCGCCAGATTTTAATTCGTTTGCTTTTTGTACTGAATCCGGACCTGCAACATCATCAGCAAACGCAATATCAGTTTTTAAAATTTGAGAAAGTCTTTTTTGTACAGGTAAAAGCGAGAACTTTTTATCAAATCCAATAGGTCTACCTAAATGTGAACAAAGTATCACCTTTGCATCTTTGCTTATTAAATATTTAATTGTGGGTAAAGCCTCCATTATCCTATTATCATCGGTAATATTCCCATTATCATCTTGCGGAACATTAAAATCCACACGCACGAGAACGCGTTTATCCTTTACGTTAAAATCTTCTATTGTTTTTGTCTTCATACAATTTCTCCTTTTATGACACTCTAATAACGATATTCGTAATACTCTCGCATATGTTTTGAAGTTCATTAAGAGTATTATTAAACAAAATGCTATCGTGCAGTTTAGTTGTTTCACCAGATTTAACAAGAATATTTTGTTTTTTAGTTATACTTTTCAATTCGAGAATTTTTGTATTAAGTTCAAGCACATTTTTTACTTTTTCTTCTGTGTTTGCGTATGTTTCTTGCGTCATCACACTTATAATTTCATAGGAATTTTTTAATAATTTTTTAATATCTTTATATATTTCCTGCACTTCGTTATTTTGTTTTGTGGTAAAGTTATATTTTTCACATTGTATTAGTCGCTGACAACTATATATAATACCTTTTATATCGCTTAGTATTTCGTGATATGTAGATACTAAAAAAGCATCTTTTTGTGTTAAATCCCCAGAAATTTTTACAAGATTGTTTGTAATGCTATATGCAATTTTTTTTAAATTTTCACGCTTAGCAGTTAGTTTTGGTTCTAAAAGAATAATTTTTTTAAGGACTATATTTACTGTGTTATCAATAAGATTGCCCACAAGTTCATAAAATTTATAAATACTTTGTCCTATTTGTTTTAATGCTATACTCGGTGTCCCAAAAATATCATCATTGATTACAAAAATTTCATCAATCTCTTCTATTCGTATATTGTGATGCATTGGAATTATTTTCTGTGATAATTTTGTAATTAAATTTGATAATGGTAAAAGTAATATAGCAATTAAAATTTTATAAATAATTTGTATTGTAACTATTTGCATACCCACATTTGATATTAGTTTTTGTAATATGTTTAGCCATGGTAAAAAAGTGAGTAGTGACATTACAATACTTCCAACTACATTAAATAATACATGCATAAATGCTGTTCGTTTCGCATTTACGGTACCACCAAAAGCCGAAAGCGAAGTGCTTATGCTGGTTCCAATATTTATGCCATAAATCAAAAATGCAATTGAAGTAATTGTCATTAGTGACGTACTGCCCGTACTGCAAAGAGTTATCAAAACCGCTGTCGATGCTAGCGAACTTTGAATAAGTATTGTAAAAACCATTCCCACTAAAATTAATAATAGCGGATTATCTAAACTTAACATAATATTAATAAATTGCGGATTATTTTTAAATACAATTACGGCTTCGCTCATAAGCATAAGCCCTAAAAATAACAACCCAATACCAACTAATAAATTACCAATTTGTTTTATATTATTCTTTTTTGAGAATATAATCATCAATATTCCAATAAGGCAAAGTACAGATAAAATCTTTGAGATATTAAATGCTTGAAAAGATACAAAAATCATAGGTATAACCGCACCTATGTTTGTACCAACTATAATAGGAAAAATTTGCGATAGATTGATAATACCAGATGTTACAAGCCCCACAAGCATAGCGATTGAGGCGCTTGAACTTTGTAAAACAGCGGTAATTACTACACCAAAACCAAATCCCTTAATTTTACTATCTGTTAGTTTAGTAATGCTTTTTCTAAGTCTACTGCCTACTACATGTTCAAGCCCAACGCTCACAACATGAATAGCGTATAAAAACAGCCCAAGACCAGCGATTAATTTTAAAATAGTGTAGAAAATTTCCATTCATACCTCTGAAAATTATTATAAACTTAAACCTTTTTAAAAGGCAAATGATTTCATTCCGTTTATACTAATAAACGATATTAAAAAAGCCAAAACTTCTACATCTTGGCTTTATTTAATTTATTTTATTTAATAATTAACAACTATTTATAAACCTTGGATATCAAGTTTTGGTTTATCGTTAATAATTAATCTTTTCTCACAAAAGCTTTCTCTAAATCCTTCGGGGATACTTCTAATTACTATTTTTGCTGTACTGCGTGGAAGTTCGATTTTTAATTTTGAACTACAATAAGAAAATGCTTGCTTTCCTATTTTTTCAATGCTTGAAGGTAATATTATTGTATTTAAATTGAGACAACTGTTAAAAGCATAGTCATCAATAACTTTTACGCCCTCTTCAATAATTATTATTTTTAATTCTATACAATTTTTAAATGCAAAACTTCCAATTTCATTTACATTGCCTGTAACTATAACTTTTACAAGTTCATTATTATTAAAAACACTACCCCTGCCACCAAGTTTTGTAATATTTAAAGGAGTTGTAAATGATACAAAACCTTTTAAGTCTTTCTTGCTGACTGATTGTAAAGCCCCTTTTTCTATAACCATTTATTTCTTCTCCAAACAATTTTTTAGTACTAACATATTCTACCATATTTATAATTAATTGTCAATATACTACTATTTAGCCAATGGTATTTTCCATATTTAATTTCATTAACTGATTTAATTCTACGGCATATTCCATAGGAAGTTCTTTTGCGAACGGTTCAATAAAGCCCATTAAAATCATTTCTATTGCATCATTTTTTGTGAGTCCCCTGCTCATCAAGTAATAAAGTTGGTCTTCATTAATTCGTGAAGTTGTTGCTTCATGCTCAATTCTGGCGCTACCATTATTAACTATATTTACAGGCACAGTATCAGAAGAGGAAATCTTATCTAAAATTAATGTGTCACACTCAATGTGCGATTTTGTTTCTGTTGCATTCTTGCCAATTTCTACTCTGCCACGATAATTAACAGCACCACCTTGTCTGCAAATTGATTTTGAAATAATACTTGAAGTAGTATGTGGTGCAAGGTGAAGCATTTTAGCACCGGCATCTTGTATTTGATTTTTACCCGCAAAAGCAATTGAAATTGTAGTGCCCTTTGCATATTCGCCTTTTAATATGCAAGCAGGATACTTCATATTTAACCTCGAACCAATATTGCCATCTATCCATTCCATATGTGCATATGAGTCAACTATTGCACGCTTTGTAACAAGATTAATAATATTATTAGCCCAATTTTGCACAGTAGAGTAACGGCAATGTGCGTTCTTATGAATATATATTTCCACTACGGCAACGTGGAGCGAATCCTTTGTATAAATAGGAGCAGTACAGCCCTCTACATAATTTACGGAAGCACCCTCATCTACAATAATAAGCGTGCGTTCAAATTGTCCCATTCGTTCTGAGTTTATTCTAAAATACGATTGTAGCGGTTTTTTTAGTTGTACCCCTTTGGGAATATAAATAAACGAACCGCCACTCCAAACCGCAGTATTTAATGCGGAATATTTATTATCTGAATATGGTACTACTCTTCCAAAATATTTTTTAAATAAATCGGGGTGCTGTTTTAATGCGGTATCGGTATCAGTAAATATTATTCCTTGCTCTTCCACTTCTTTTAATGTACTGTGATAAACAGCCTCAGATTCAAACTGTGAGGTAAGTCCCGCCATAAATCTCTGTTCCGCTTCTGGCACGCCTAATTTATCAAAAGTTTCTTTTATTTCTGCGGGGACTTCTTCCCACGTATTTTCAGTTTTTTGGCTAGCCTTAATGTAGTATGTATAATCATCAAAATTAATACCCGATAAATCCGGACCCCACTTTGGATTTTTCGCATTAATAAATGCACTATATGCTTTAAGCCTTATATCAAGCATCCATTTTGGCTCACCTTTAACAGCCGAAATCTGACGGATAACATTTTCGTTAATGCCTTTTTCGGTGCTAAAAACACTTTCAGTCTTTGTATTAAAGCCATATTTGTAATCCGAAATTATATTATTTACATCTACCATATCTTGTGTTTGTTCCAAGTTTTATTCCTTCTTATCCAATTTATTATTTTCTAATGCTTTTAGTAGCCCTTCCCATGCTATTGTAGCACATTTAAACCGTGCGGGAAAATTTGCGACACCCTCATATACTATCGCATCGCCCATATCAATATTTTTGTCAAAAGTTTCACCTTTTGTCATTTTTACGTAATTTTTCACAATATCTTTTGCTTCTCTTATAGTCTTTCCTTTAACGGTTTCACTCATAACCGAACAAGCCGACCTTGATATTGCACACCCAGAGCCATCGTGGTATACATTTTCTATAATATCGTTATTTATTTTAACTTGAATTGAAATATCATCACCACATATGGGATTTGTCATATGCACAACATCTAACCCATCTTTAAGTCCTTTATTA
>Ga0172381_10006578_pt1 | contig 11608 bp, 11 predicted proteins | sample Leawel6488metaG_FD_119754 | JGI IMG/M metagenome (GOLD analysis project Ga0172381, IMG submission 119754) | Leachate microbial communities from a municipal landfill in Southern Ontario, Canada - Leachate well 64-88 metaG | ecosystem: Engineered > Solid waste > Landfill > Unclassified | place... | reverse complement strand
CTTGCCGGGCTTCAGCGGGGACAGCCCCGGAATGAAATTCAGCCCTGACCGCAAGTGTGGAAGGGGCGGTGCGTTCGGAAGAAGTCCGGCAAACATCCGGCTCCGTCCATCGCGAGAACCGCGGCAACGCGGCTTGCCTCAACGTGAACGGCGGTCGGGCGAAGCTCAACTGGAACTGGGACGACAACGCCAACCCGAAGTACGGTTCCGCGTCGCGCCGGGCTCGATAATCTAGTTCGGTCTTTCGCGACGACACAGCCTTCAGACCGCCCGCTGCCCTCTTGGACAGCGGGCGCGCTTTTTTGTTGCGGATTACAGGGATTATGTATTTGGTCTGTGACCTGTGACCTGTTCCCTGCCGCCATTTTGCCTTTTCCCGCTCTAATTGGCATAATTCTTCCGTAACAAGAGACTCTTAAAGAGCACCAAACGGTTTCGGCCGGGGCTGGATTCCGGCTCGAGGCCGGAATGACGGATGCCTTTGGATGGCCGGGTCGTTCTGACGGCCCATCAATTTATGCCTATCTCCATCAAGGACGCCAAGAACCACATCGGCGAGGAAGTCGAGATTCGCGGCTGGGCCTACAATGTCCGCTCGTCCGGCAAGATCATGTTCCTCCAGCTCCGCGACGGCTCGGGCCGCATCCAGGGCGTGCTGGTGAAGAGCGATGTCAGCGAGGAGAAGTGGGCCGAGGCCTCGCGCCTCACCATCGAGTCGTCGGTCATCGTGCGCGGCACAGTCCGCGCGGACGAGCGTTCGCCGTCGGGCGTCGAGCTCACGGTCACGGACGTCTCCGTCGTCGCCGTCGCCGAGGAATTTCCGATCGGCAAGAAGGAACACGGCGTTGACTTCCTCATGGACGAGCGCCACCTCTGGATCCGGTCGCCGCGTCAGGAGGCCATCCTGCGCGTGCGCGACGAGATTTCCTATTCCATGCGCGAGTTCATGAAGCTCCGCGGCTTCACCCTCACCGACTCGCCGGTCTTCACGCCCAGCGCCTGCGAGGGCACCAGCGACCTCTTCGAGGTGAAGTACTTCGACGACAAGGCCTACCTCTCGCAGTCCGGCCAGCTCTACCTCGAGGCGACCGCCATGGCGCTCGGCAAGACCTATTGCTTCGGGCCGACCTTCCGCTCCGAGAAGTCCAAGACGCGCCGCCACCTCACCGAGTTCTGGATGCTCGAGGCCGAGGCCGCCTACATGACCTGGGAGGAGAACATGCAGCTGCAGGAGGATCTCGTGGTTCACGTGCTGAAGCGCGTTTTGGCCAACTGCCAGGCCGAGCTCAAGACGCTGGAGCGCGACACCGCACCGCTCGAGAAGGCGGCCGAGGGCGGCTTCCCCAAGCTCCGCCACGACGAGGCGGTCGCGAAGCTCCAGGCGCTCGGCTCCGACATCAAGCAAGGCGACGACCTCGGTGCCGACGACGAGACCATCCTCACCAAGCAGTTCGACAAGCCGATCTTCGTCCATCACTACCCGGTCGAGTGCAAGGCCTTCTACATGCAGCCCGATCCCGCCGACCCCGCGCACGTCCTCAACGATGACATGCTCGCGCCGGAAGGCTACGGCGAGATCATCGGCGGCTCCCAGCGCATCGACGACCTGAAGCTCCTCGAGGAGCGCGTGCTCGCGCACGGCCTCAAGCTCGAGGACTTCAACTGGTACCTAGACACGCGCCGCTACGGCTCCGTCCCGCACGGCGGCTTCGGCATCGGCCTAGAACGCACCGTCGCCTGGATCTGCGGCCTCGAGCACGTCCGGGAGACGATCCCGTTCCCGAGGTTGCTGAATAGGATCAGGCCGTAGGCGTAGGTCACGAGTTAGTCAATCGGCAATGGTCAATGGCACCTGCGTTACTTGTCATCCCACTCCCTCCTCGTCATTGCGAGGCCCCACCCACACCACCAAAAAGGGGCCGAAGCAATCTCGCCCCTCCCCGTCGCCGCGGCCCCTCCGTCATCGACTTTGCTCGCGAGGCGCGGCAGGCCAGGCTGGACGCCCACTGGCGAGACGACGCCGGTTCGCACTGGGCGGTCCCGGTCCCGTCTTCCGTCTAGGGGGTGGTGAGCTTTCCCTTTGACGCTTTGTGCTTGGGAAACTCTGGCCTTTGGCCTTGGTTTCCCAAGCATTTTTTGGTATTGTGATAGGCATGAATACCATGAAACTTTGGCTCGGCGAATCGGATGGCAGGAGCTTCTTCCTGTCCGTCGCCACGGTTGAGAAGGATGACTTTCTGTCGTTTGACTGGACGTACAAGGGCCACCGCATCGTCCTACAGCGGCGGACGGCCGTGGACGACGAGCCGCCCGTGGGCCGCCAGCCGGACGGGTCGTGGTACGTCTTGGTCGTGGAGGCGGGCCGTCTGGTCGGGAAGGAGCGCGAGGTCTGGTATGACTTTGACGAGAACGACCTAGTGAACGGCGAGAACTGGAAGGCCGTGCAGGAATGGCCGCTGGCCAAGGACGTCGCCGTCCGCATGAGGGAAATTGCCCGCCTCATCACCCAGCACCAGGCTGACTTGAGCGTCATTCAGGATGATATCAAAGAAATGGAAGCGATTTGCCGTCGCGAGGCGGAGCGGGTCGGCGTGAAATTGCTTGGCGAGTGACGACAGGCGGCTTGCGTCTTTCCGGCGTTCCGCCTATACTTTCCCCATAAAGGCCATGACGCTGTTGACACCAGCCGAGCCGAGGGAAGAACGGCCCGCCGTGCGGACCTAGTAAAACCCTCCGGAAGCGCCCGTAACCGCGCGCCCAGAGTCCAAAGTAAGGTGGCACCGCGAAATCCCAAAAAGATCTCGCCCTTACGCAAGCAACTAATAATTGCCCGCGTAAGGGCGTTTAGTTTCCGACATGATTTCCCCACAGGCCAATTACGCCTTCATCGACAGCCAGAACCTCAATCTCGCCGTGCGCGCGCAGGGCTGGAAGCTGGATTTTTGGCGTTTCAGGACGTATTTGCGGGAAAAGCACGGCGTGGCCAAGGCTTACCTGTTCATCGGATACGTGAGCGGCAACGAGTCACTCTACGCCGCCCTTCAGGATGCGGGTTTCACCTGCATCTTCAAGCCCACCTTGCGTTATAAGGACGGGACAACGAAGGGAAACTGCGACGCCGAACTCGTCCTTTGGTCGATGATAGACATCGACAAGTACGCGAAGGCCGTCATCGTGACCGGCGACGGCGACTTTCATTGCTTGGTCGATTATCTGCTGAAGCAGGACAAGCTGGAATGCGTACTCATTCCTGACCGCGAGCGGTTTTCCGCCCTGCTCAAGTTCAAGCAATTCCGTCCCCACCTGCGCTACATGAACGACTTGCGCGGGAGGCTGGAATTAAAAGAAAGGGCCCCGCTAAGGACGGAACCTTAGGGGGCTAACTTTCCATTGGTGATGCTTAGAGGATAACCTAGGTGCCAGAGCTTGTCAAGTCACGTATGAACTACTGCCGAAAGTCCGACAAGGATTGACGGCCGTCCCCTTGAATCCGTGATGCGGTCAGGGTGGGCGGCCAGACAAACGCTGATTAAGTAGCCGGTCACCCGCAGCCTGCCGCCTGCGTTCATAACTTAAATTGACATATGCCTCGCGAATACGCCATCGACATCGTACCGAAAGTGGGGGAGACCGTCACGGTCATGGGCTGGGTGCATGCCCGCCGTGACATGGGTAAGCTCATCTTTATCGACCTGCGCGATCGGACCGGCCTTTTGCAGGTCGTCTTTCTGCCGAACAACAAGGAGGCGCTGGAAGTGGCCAGCCGCCTGCGGCCGGAGTTCTGCGTCGCCGTGACCGGCCTCGTGAACGAGCGCCCGGAGAAGCTCCGCAACCCGAAGATGACCACCGGCTCGATTGAGCTCGTCGCCGAGAAGCTGGAGATACTGAACGAGGCCAAGACACCGCCTTTCGAGATTGACAAGGACACGATGCCCGTGAACGAGGAACTGCGCCTCAAGTACCGCTACCTCGATTTGCGCAGCGAGCGGATGCGCCGGAACTACCTCCTTCGCGCCGAGATCATCAGTTTTTTCCGTCGCTTCCTTGAGTCGCGCCGGTTCGTTGAAATCGAGACGCCCATCATCACGAAGGGGACACCGGAAGGCGCTCGCGAGTATATCGTTCCGTCGCGCGTTCATCCGGGCAAGTTCTATGCCCTGCCGCAGTCGCCCCAGCAGTTCAAGCAGCTCCTCATGGTCGCCGGGGTCGAGCGTTACTTCCAGGTGGCCCGCTGTTTTCGCGACGAGGACCAGCGTGGCGACCGTCAGCCGGAATTCACGCAATTGGACATGGAGATGTCCTTTGTTGAGCAGGAGGATGTCCTGACTCTGGTCGAGGAAATGATGATTGAGATGGTGAAGACGGTCACGCCGGAGAAGCGCATCCAGCAGGTGCCGTTCCCGCGCCTCACCTACGCCGAGGCGATGGAGAAGTACGGCTCCGACAAGCCGGACCTGCGCGAGGACAAGAATGATCCGAACCTGCTCGCCTTCTGTTGGGTCATAGACTTCCCGTTCTTCGAGAAGAGCGACAACGGCGGCTGGACCTTCACCCACAACCCGTTCAGCGCCCCGCAGCCCCAGCACCGGCAGTGGCTCATGGACAAGACCAATATCGGCGAGATCTTGGCGGCGCAGTATGACATCGTCCTGAACGGCTACGAGGCCGGTGGCGGCAGCATTCGCAACCACACGCCAGAGTCCCTGCGCAAGGTCTATGAGATCATGGGCTGCGACGAGGGGCAGATTCAGGATCAGGTTGGACATATGCTGGACGCCTTCTCGTACGGTGCACCGCCGCACGGCGGCATCGCCCCGGGTCTCGACCGGCTGGTGATGATCCTCGCGAACGAGCCGAACATCCGCGAAGTGATCACCTTCCCGAAGACCGGCGACGCGCGCGACCCGCTCATGGGTGCCCCGTCCGACCTGCCGCCGTCGCAGATTGCCGAGGCGCACATCGCCGTCAAGGCATAGTCCCGCCCGTTTGCTCTCCCGGCAGCAACGCCGACCCACGAATCGGTCGGCTTTTGCTTTATTTAAGCCAATTAATTGGTTGAATGATGAGACGTGAATTTTTTTGCCCAAAATATCGGTTTTTTTGCTATATTTACTTCGACTTAAATAACGTCTCATTTTTGTATGTCCGCCAACAAGAAAATCCTCGTTCATCTCGGCAAGAAGAACGTCGCTTTCGAGATCGTGAAGCACAAGAAGGTCTATACGGCTTATGACCTCGCCCAGACCCTCGGCACCGAGCTCGACAAAATTGCCAAGACGCTCCTCGTCCGCGTGGAACTGCCCGGCCTCAAGAAGGAAGGCGTCCGTCATTACGCGGTCGTCGTGCCAGCCTCCTATTACATCGACCTCGGCAAGATTAAGAAACAGCTCAAGGCGCTGAAGGTGGAGATGGCCCCGGAGCGGGTGATGAAGAAGCTCGGCATCGAGCCGGGCGCGGTCTCGCCGTTCGGCAGTCTGCGCGGCCTCGGCGTGGCCGTGGACAAGGCGCTCCTCAAGACCAAGGATGCCGTCGTCGGTGCCGAATCCTTCACCGAGTCGCTCCGTCTCGCGGCCAAGGACATCCTCAAGGCCGAGGAGGCGATTGTCGGCGACTTCGGCAAGAAGAGCGGCCTCAAGCTGCAGAAGAGGGCCAAGCCCGCCAAGAAGTCCAAGCGGCCGGCGAAGAAGGCAAAGCCGGTTCGCGGCGGCAAGAAGAAGCCCGCTAAAGGCCCGACCAAAAAGGTAGTGAAGAAGGCGAAGCCCGCCCCGCGTAGGAAGATCGCTGCCAAGAAGCCGGCGCGCCGCTAATCAACGATAACGTCGCGCGGCCATGGCCTACTCGGTGAAGCTGGAAAAATTTGAAGGGCCGCTGGACCTCCTCCTCAACCTCATTGAGCAGGAGAAGCTGGACATATCCCAGGTTTCCCTGGCCATGTGCACGGACGGGTACCTAAAGTACCTCGACGGGCGACCGGACATACCGCCGGAAGAGCTGGTCGATTTCCTGACCGTCGCCGCGAAACTTCTCCTGCTCAAGTCGCAGATCCTCCTGCCGTTCCTCAACGCCGGCGAGGCCGAGGGCGAAGGTGACCTCGAGAGCCAGCTGAGAATCTATAAGGAATACCTCGACGCCTCGAAGGTCATCGAGTCCGCCATCGGCCGCAAGCGCTTCCTGTTCGTCCACGAGCGCCTGCCGAACGTGGACATCGGCTTCGCCCCGCCCAAGCGCCTCACCACCCAGCAGATGACCTCCTTCATGCAGGTCATCATCGCCCGCCTCCAGCCGCTCGTCGTCGTGCCCAAGGCCGTGGTGGAGCGCGTCGTCTCCATCCACGAGCGAATCCGGCAGATTCGCGAGGTGCTCGGCCGCGCCGCCCGCCTTTCCTTCCGCGAGCTCCTCTCCTCGGCCACGTCCCGCACCGAGATCGTGGTGAGCTTCCTCGCCATCCTCGAGCTCATCAAACAGCACAGCGTGTCTGCCGACCAGGAAGGACAGTTCACTGACATCGTCATCACCCGCCTCGATGCGGAGGCAAAATCCTGAACCATATGACCGACTCCAAGATCGAGAGCCTGCTTTTCATCGCCAATCGCCCCCTGCCCGTGAAGCGCCTCGCGGAACTTTGCGACGCCACCAAGGACGAGGTCGAGGCCGCCCTCGTCAACCTCGCCGACTCCTACGCCAAGGACGGCCGCGGCCTGCGGCTGGTGCGTAGCGGCAACGAGGTGCAGATGACGACCGCGCCGGAGAGCGCCACCTTAGTCCAGGACTTCCTCAAGGACGAGACGACCGGCGAGCTCACCAAGCCCAGCCTCGAGACGCTCACCATCATCGCCTACCGCGGCCCGATCACCAAGCCGGAACTGGAGCAGGTTCGCGGCGTCAACTGCTCGCTCATCCTGCGCAACCTTCTCATGCGCGGCCTCGTCGAGGTCGAGGGTGACGCCGGCGACATCACCGCGAGGTACCGTGTGACCATCGATTTCCTCCGCTTCCTCGGCGTTGCCGGCGTCGAGGAACTTCCCGACTACGAGCGTCTGCGCAGCCACGAGAACATCGTGAAGGCGATGGATAAGGTCGGCGGGGAAGGGGAGACGTCCGCCGAAAACGAGGGTGAAGCGCCGGCCGACGCGGCCGACGGGGAAGGGCCAGCCGACGGGGACGAGGTCCCGGCGGACGATTCTCCCTCGGGAGACGCTGTTGACGGCGAGGTGGAAGAGAAGTAAGCGCTTGCCCCCATGTTTTCCTTCCTACTCGCCATCGCCCTATATTTCGCCAAGCTACCGGCCGTGCCGGCGGTCCAGGCGGCCCCTCCGCCCGCCGTCGCGCTTGCGTCCACGACCCGCGCCACCGGCCCGTCGAAGATTGACTCGCGCCGCCTCGGCGTCGTGACAACCTCGCGCTCGACCTTGATCGTGGACTGGGAGACGGGCGCGTCGCTCTTCGAGAAGAATGCCGATCAGCCGCAGGCCATCGCTTCCATCACCAAGCTCGTGACCGCCCTCACGGTCATAGGCACTGACTTGGACACGGATTCGGTCGTCGAAATCTTAGCTGCGGACATGAGGACGGGCGGCGTTTCCTATCTCGCGCCCGGTGACCGCCTGCCGCTCGGGGACGTCCTTCAGGTCATGCTCGTGGCCTCGTCGAATGAGGCGGCTGCGGCGGCCGCCCGCGCCACCGGCCTCGATGAGCCGGCTTTCGCCGCGAGGATGAACGAGACGGCCTCCCGCCTCGGCATGACCGGCTCGTCCTTCGTCGAACCGACTGGCCTCGATGCCCGCAACACTGCCACCGCCCGGGACGTGGCCTTCCTGGTTCGCGCGGCGATGGCGAACAAGACCATCCACGACGCCGTGCTCCAGCCAAGTTTCACCTTCCGCACCGAGGCCGGGCGGAGCCGGGCCGTGCGGAGCACCGATGACCTACTTGGCGGCTTCTTGGGGCAGAAGCCATACGAATTCCTCGGCGGGAAGACCGGTTTCTTGGACGAGGCCGGCTACTGCTTCGCGGCCGCCGCGGCCAAGGACGGCCATCGCGTCATTGCCGTCGCCCTCGGCGCCCCGTCCAAGGAACAGCGCTTCCGCGACGTGAAGGCGATGATCTTCTGGGCGTTCGACGCGTACGTTTGGCAAAGGCCATAGGCCGCTGGTCGCAGGCCACGGAGGCCGGCACCCTGTGACCTGTAGCCTGTTCCCTGTCACCTGTTCTCGCTATGCGCATCGGCATTGACTGTCGCTCCATCTTGGCCCCTAAGAGCGGGGAGTTTGCCGGGGTTGGGCACTACACGCACTTCCTCGTTAAGCACCTGCTTCAGCTCGATCACGAGAACGAGTACGTGCTTTTTTTTGACCGCGCCGGGGCGGCGGCGGCCAAGCGCGAGATTGTCGCCGGACGCGAGAACACCCGCACCAGGCTCATCCCGTTTCTCGCCCTCAAGCGGCATCTGCCTTTCGTCTATAGCCATCTCTTCATCTCGTCCGTCTTCGCCAAGGAGAAGCTCGACCTCCTGCATGCGCCGGCCAACTCCCTGCCGCTCTTCTACAAGGGCCCGTCGGTCGTGACCATCCACGATCTCGCCGTCTACGACCATCCGGAATGGTTTCCCGGCGAACTGCCGGGCGGGCAGACGTTTTCGACGCGCATCGTCGTGCCTCGCTCTGTGTCGGCGGCCCGGCGGGTCATCGCGCCGTCGGAATGCACCAAGCGCGACCTCGTCAGCATCTTCCACGCCGATCCGTCGCGCATCGACGTGGTTCCCGAGGGGTCGGAGGAGAAACGCCCGCCGACGGACGCGGAGGGCCGCGTCGCGAGGTTCGGGCTCACGCCGGGTAATTATGCGCTGTTCGTCGGGACGCTCGAACCGCGCAAGAACATCCCCGCCGCCGTGCATGCCTTCGCGCGCGCGGCCCTGCGGGGCTGGCTGCCGGACGATGCCGTCTTTGCCATCGCCGGCGCCCGCGGCTGGAAGGAGGGGCCCATCATCGAGGCCGTGACGCAGGCCAACGTCAAACTCGGGTGCGAGCGCGTGCGTCTCCTCGGTTACGTGTCGCACGAGGACAAGATTTCCCTCATGGCCAAGGCGCGGGTATTCGTCTTTCCGTCGCTTTACGAGGGCTTTGGCCTGCCGATCATCGAGGCGATGCGCCTCGGCGTTCCGGTCATCGCCTCCAACACCTCGTCCATTCCGGAGATGGCCGACGGAGCGGCTCGCCTCGTCCATCCCAAGGACGAGGAGGGGATAGAGGAGGCGCTCCGTGACGTCTTCGGCAGCGATGAACTGGCCACGCGGGCGGCGAAGGAAGGGGTAGAGCGCGGCCGACTGTTCACCTGGGATCGGACGGCCGAGATGACGCTAACGGTCTATCGCAAGGCGGTGAGGAAGAGGAGTTGACATGTTTTCATCGGTCTGGTAACTTGTCTTAAGTAAGCAGATGAGGGGGTGTTCGCGGGGGATGCTTCTCCCGCGATCAGACTGCCGAGCGCCGCCCTTCAATTGGCACGAGAAAAAGCCGGAGCGAAGCGAGCGCATCGCGGGGTGGAGAAGTTGGCATCTCGCAAGGCCCATAACCTTGAGATCTCGGGTTCGAGTCCCGACCCCGCAACCAAGAAAAGCGCCCCTCACTAAAGAGGGGCGTTTTTCTTGGTTCTCATGTCGTGTCGGGACGAGAAGGGAACGAACCGAGGTGCCTCGGATGGCACCTCGGGGAGTCCCGGGCTCTGGAGGAGGCCGGACAATTGTCCCTTCCAGTCCGGCCGGGGGAAGAGGAGTCCCGACCCCGCAACCACGTAAAAACACCAGCTCGTCTGGTGTTTTTACGTGCCGCGTGATGCCCGAGCGACAGCAGGGCATTTTACGCGGCCGCTCGCCAGACCGACGCTGGTGTTCGCGCGGCACCGCCGTCAGGGGCCCGTTACTCGAACAGTCGCAGAAAATTAGTCTCGATTTTTCGTCATCATCACGTTGCCGGCCTCGGTTTGGCCGGTGACGCGGAAGCCGAAGGATTCGTAGAGCCTGGTGAGGTGCGTCTCGGCCGGGTCGTGGGTGAGGGAGAAATATTTATAAGTGTCTGGATGCTCGGTGTCGAGCGCCGCTTGGATGAGGCGACGTCCGAGGCCCTTTCCCCGGTGGGGCGGCTCGACCCATAGCTCGGAGAGGAAGATGGAATTCGGAAAATGTTTCTGGTCAGCGCCGAAATATTCCCAGTTGATGTAGCCGATTGGCTGGCCGCCGTCCTTGGCGATCAGGACACATCCCTCGGAAATGGCCGAGGCCGCGTCCGTCTGGCCCGGCTCGGACACACCCTCGGGAATTCCGAACAACAGCTCGCTGAAGCGGCGGACGGCGGGCAAATCTTCGGGCGTGGCTTTGGTGATGGTGGTGTTGGGCATAACGAAGTAAACGTAGCATCGGGAAACATCGTTTGCAATTGAGTTGTTTGAATTGCACGCTGAAATGCAACGCCGTGAATGCCCCCGCGTGCCCGACCACCGTCACCCCGGCCCCCGAGCCGGGGTCCACGTAGGAATGGATTCCGGCTCAAGGCCGGAATGACGGCGGGGCGGGGGCGGAGAAACCCCGCATATTCCCGTTGCGCTTCAACTTGAAATTCAAGCCTAGTTGAACCTCTCCTGCCAGCGCTCGTCCACCTCGACGTTGAGATCAAGGAAGACCTTCTCCCCGGTCACGGCCTCGAGCTCCTTGCGGGCCGCTTGGCCGATCTCCTTGATTTGTCGGCCGCGGGCTCCGATCAGCATGCGCTTGGCGCGGTCGGCCTTCGTGATGACGGTCGCGCGCACGTACCAGACGCCGTTGTCGCGCCGTTCGGTCTCCTCGACCTCGACGGTCACGGTGTAGGGGATTTCGTCGTGCGTGGCGAGGAAGACTTTCTCGCGGATGATCTCGGCCAGCCAGAAGCGGTTGTCGATGTTGGTCATCTGCCCCGGCGGATAGAGCGGATTGTCGCCTTCGGGGGCGAGGTCGATGATCTTCTCTCGGAGCGCCTTGAGGTTGTGCCCGCGCACGGCGGCGACGTCGACCACGGCGTCGAATTCGTCCGACCACGCGAGGTACTCGTCGAGGAACGGCCGCTTGAGGTCGCTCTTGTTGAGGACGAGAATCTTCGGCCGGTCGGACTGCGTGACGAGGCGATGGATGGTCTTCTCCTCGTCGCCGACGTGGCGGGTCGGATCGACGACGTAAAGGATGATGTCAATCCCGTCGAGCGCGTCCTTGGCCTTTTCGTTCAGCTTTGCCGTGAGCGTGTCCGGCACCTGCTTGAACAGGCCGGGCGTGTCCACGAAGACGATCTGTCCGCGGTCGTCGTTCAGGACGCCGTGGATGAGGTGACGGGTCGTCTGCGCCTTCGGCGAGGTGATGGCGATCTTGGTGCCGAGGAGGTTGTTGAGCAGGGTGGACTTGCCCACGTTGGAGCGGCCCACCAGCACGGCGAGGGCGACCTTTTTGCCGGAGTGGGATTCCAATTGGTCGGCCGGTGCGGCGCCCTTGGCGGATTTTTTAGCTGACTTTTCATTCATATAGCCGCAGTCTGGCATATATATGGAGGTTTGGCAAGGCCTGTCGGTCGCGACCGACGGGACAAGGGAG
>Ga0172381_10006577_pt1 | contig 11609 bp, 15 predicted proteins | sample Leawel6488metaG_FD_119754 | JGI IMG/M metagenome (GOLD analysis project Ga0172381, IMG submission 119754) | Leachate microbial communities from a municipal landfill in Southern Ontario, Canada - Leachate well 64-88 metaG | ecosystem: Engineered > Solid waste > Landfill > Unclassified | place... | reverse complement strand
TATCAACTTTGTACTTTTCAATTTCTTTTATACTAGTAATAAGATTACTTGAAATATCTTGGTCTTTAATCTGATTTAAAGCATTATCAGAAGTTGTAAGTGTAACTAAATTTTTCTTGATAATCCATTTTAAAAAATGGTTAATTCGTTCTAAGTCAGATTGAGCTGAACTGTCTGGAAACTGATTTACATATTCACGAGCAATTTGCATTTCATGATTTTTCATGCAGCACTAATAACCCACCCTTTTTGTAAGTGTTCGTAATAGAAGTGAAACCGTAAGCCTTCATATTTTGCAATACCACTTGTATGATTTGCACTAACTGCAGCTATATCGATTTTTCCTAATTTGTTAAAATCTAATCGGCTTTTTTCTTGATCGTAGGCAGCTTTTAAAATTTCAGTTATTTCAGAATCATAAAGAGTACTCATGCGATATATTAATCCTTTATTATTTCAGAATTTTCACATTCAAGGCGTATGTATGGAGTGTTAGGAAGATGCTTAATTATACTAGCAACATTATCCTTAATAAGTTGAATGTCTTTTTCAGTTGCTTGATACTTTAAGCTAGTATGTAATTTTAAAGTTTCATGAGAATGTTTAAATCCAATTTTCTCTAGTTCCTTAAACCGTTCTACCAGTTCTTCACATTCAAGCATTAGTACTACAGCAAACCACTTACTAGTAACTTCCCCTAGTGGTTCAATCCCAACTATATTTGCTTTGTACACTGTCTGTGCAGGAGTATATTTTTCAAAATTAGGATTTGACTTATCATACATTAAAGTTAAGTGCATTTTATCAAGTTCAATACAATTCCCTATTCCTAAATCTTTTAAAGTACCCACTATAAAAGTAGCATCCTGAAGATTAACTTTAAGTGAAATATACCCACCGAACTGATCTCTTTGAAAAATAGGCTGATTGTCTTCTTTTAAAGTAATATCTGGAAGATTGTCTAGAAACATAAGGATTAGCCTTTCATATTAAAATAATATATGGTTGTAATGTATTTATAATTTGACTTATAAATACATTACAAATTTGTTTAAGAATCTTTTAACTCGATACCCATGTTCTTTAGGTATACGTCTAGAATTTTTACTTCTGAACTACTATCTGAAGTTTTAATTTTTTCTAAATCAAATACATTCTTTACTAGTAATGTTCTAAGAAGATTTCTTCTATCCTTTTCATTATTAGCATAGAGTTTTAACAACCTTACAACTTCATGAACATTTTTACATAGTAACAAATTCGTTAGCTCTTGCTCCATTTGTGTTCCATATAGTTCGCTACACTATATGCGTTCTCTATCGAACTGCTATATGTTACCATATAGATCAGACTATGTCTCCATCTAACTTATAGATTAGATGCTTTCCGTTTCCACTACCAATAGCTTGTAGTGTACTCCCTTTCGGGATAGTCGTTGAACTTTCTTAAGTAAATTTAATACTTAAGCTTAGCTGCAAATCATCCTAATTGATTAGGACTTCCTTGCAATTAGAAAAGTTACGGTATACTATCACTAGTATACTAGGCAAACTTTTACCAAGGCGTATTGGGGTTTTTGAATACAATTGCTGATTCTTTTTATAGCTAATTGACTTAGAAGGAGTATTCTTAATGTTTAAGTAGCTAGTGGATCTAGCAGAAAATTTAGTCTTAGGATGATGCCTTAGTAACATATAGTATACATCACCCATTAGAATTCGATTTTCAATATTCTTAAACTTATAAGGTTTAATCCAAGTAAAAGTTGTATATAAATCTATTAGTCCTTGAAAGCTCAAATTACCAAAGAATGGAGGTTGGTGAATTCTAAGATTTCCAGGTTCAATAATATTCCAAAATCTGGTAACTTTTACTTTATTATTTTTTACTGATTCATAATACTTTTTAATATAGTTATATTGTGTTTCATTAACAATTTTTAAATACTTTAAAAGTAACTTTGAGGCTTTTTCTTCCTGATTACTAGTTAGGTATTTTTTACATTTAGCACTAATATTATCTGATATGAAGTTTATTTCTAATTCATATAATTGACTAGGATTTTTTCTGTTAACAACCCCTAGTGAATTTACAATAATATCAGCCCTTGTACCCTTAAAAGGGCCTTCCTCTATTTCAGGCATTTCTTCATCGGGTAGTATTGCTGATACGCAGCCTTTTCCCAAATTGTTATTAACCTATAGCTTTTTATCTATAGCTCTGGAGGTTTCCCTCATTTGATGTTATCTTATCGATTGGTCAATTCCAATCCAGTTTAGCATATTTTTTAAACTCTCATTCTTCTACAGAGTTTGCGGATACTCTTGGCGGGATTATATTTATTCACCCGCTATGCGTTACGGTGATTGTTAGCCTTTCGCAATCTAACAATTTACCTCGGAATTAGCATATAATTAAATTTAGCCTTCTCCGATTTTACCCGCTAATAATCTTATTTCTATTGTAGAATTGAAATAAGACGGCAAAAATATATAATTGTGTGTGTGCGTGCATGTATGTATGTATTAAATTTCGTACATTTTTTGGAATTTTCTTTCTAAGTATACTGGTTCATTTTTATATAAAAATTTTCGAATTTTTTTTATATATTTCTTATTACTAGTACGGATACGATGTAATGTTTTGCATCTATGGTCTGTATCCATTTTATTAAAAGAAATATTTAAATTTCTTTCAAAATATTTTTTAAATCGAAGACAAAAATATTTTGAAGAAAATAAAGAAAATTCTACAGTTTTTCCAATATATATTGAACCATCTCCATCAAAATAACCTAGAAAAAAACTCTTCTTTAAGGATTTACTTTTTGAAATACATTTGGGAATAAATTCTTTACAACTTTTATTTCCTGAAGAAAAACCTAAATTACGTAAATCATCTATTAAATCTACACTATAAAATTGAATTTCTGAAAGATTCTTACAACCTTTATAAATTCCATAGTTTTTTACAATCCTAATAGGATTTGTAGCATTCATAGCTTTTTTGAATTTTTCGAGATGTTCTACTTCATTTTCAGCTAATCTAATTCTTAAATGACATACCTGAGATCCATTTCCTTTAGTTTCTCTATTATCATAAATATATCCATCTGCCATTATAAATCCAAGCCAATAGGCTTTTTCTTTACTATCAATATTTTTAAAATATTCTTCATCATAACTATGAAGTTTAAAACCACTGTTCTGACTCATATTACCTCCTTTCTTTTTTATTTAGAATCTATTTCCAAAACTGCACACATGCACGCATAACACACACAAACACAATTATATATTAGGCTTACCAAAACGATTCGTAATTTTGCTACCTATTACAGCAGACTTTTCCTTCAACACGAAAAATCTAATTAAGAAATTACTAAAATCATTTTTATCTGAACTTTTAAATTTAATATTCGGGTCTAAAATATCTTTAGCCCGTTTATATATGTAGGACAAATCACCTGAAAACGTATTACTTTTTTCATTGACAATGGGAGATAATGTATCATTGATTTCATTATAATATTTCTGTTGTAGTTCATATGACTTTAGGATTTGCCGGTAATATGGTAAATCTTCTAAATCTTTTAAATTTGGATTATTACAAAAAATGTCAACATCTATTAACATACCTTCACTGTAAAATAGTGTGTCAGTAGAAAAATTGACTTTATTTAGATTATCAAAATTACCATCAAATAAAATACTGTCATTTATCTGACGGCGTCTAGCAACTAATATTTGATCCTTTACAAGGCCACCTATTTTAGGAAATGCTCTATACTTACTATTATTACCGTAGATATTACATAGAATATCATTGTCATTTACGTTTATAGTAACTTCTTCAATAGAATAGGTTGTAAGTCTATTAGCAGCACTTCTACTAATAACTATAGCATCCTCAGTAGTAAGTCCCTTATATGCCATAAATGCAGCTTTTAGGTTAATACCAAATCTCAAATTCAGATTATCATCATGCATGTCACTTCTGAATATTAGGGAATCCTTCTTTACAACACTACCTTCTTCATGATTCTGAATTTTATCATGTATAGCATAACCATAACTTTCAGTAATGTTTGTAGCATACTTAACTTCTAGTATGTCATACATTTTACTTTCAAGATACTGGATTACATATAAACGGTTAAGCTTATTCTTATGGATGATTTTTATTATCTTAAAATCAGCATTAGCTTTTTTATATGAGCTACTATAAATTCCTACTTGATTTTCAAATCCAGTAAATACTCTAGGAATTTCAGCACTCTTTAGAGTTACATTTTGAAGTAGATGAGAACAAAACATATTGATCCTTGAACCATCTGTCTTGTTCAAATTCGGGACTAGTAATTCTTCTGATAAAAAACTGTGATTCTTAAAATCATCAGAGTTTATACTTTCATATTCTTTTTGTAATTTGTTTCTTTCCAAGGTTTTTTACCTACCTATTCTATATTATCAGAGAAAAAGAGATTTTCAATACTAGTCATAGGACAGAGTATTCCGGAACTTCCAGGATCACTTGCAGAACTAGCTGTTAGTGAAATATTAGAAAGATAAGAAGGATGTAATCCCCTATACTTCATAGATATTCCACTTCCTGACTTAGAGAGGCTCTGTGGGCCTCTGTAAGTAAATCGTAATGCGCTACTAAATAAATCTATAGTATTACTAGAATTGTTATATCTTAGTAGTTCATTATTAATTAATTTTTTCAATATAAAACCAGGACTAAGTGTACTAAAGATTGACTTTAAGGAAGAAAAAGTTATTGTCTTACTATTTAAAATACGGTATGTAGAAGTACTAAATCTCATCAATAGGGGAAACAGTAAATATTCATATAACCGTATTCTCTTATTCTTCAGATCAAAATTATCTTTCTTAAGTAACTTTTCATAATTAGTCAGCATCCACACAATAACGGAATAAATACTTTCTTTATATTTATCATCAACCTTCAAATAACCCTTAGTTCCATTATCTAAAATTCTAGCAAATGAGACTAGTATTTTTTCAGCTTTTTGAATTTGATTATTAGTATTCTTAGTAAAAGAAATACCTAATTTCTTTTTCCAATAGATTATATTTTCTAGATCATCTAAAACTACTCTGTTGTTAAATAGCTCTAGAAGAGTAACTAGAAAATTCTTTAAGAAAGTTTTTCCTTCATGTTCCTTATAGAATTTCTTTTTTAGCAAAAGTGATATTTTTTTATTTATTGAAAACACTAGATAATTTTCTTTTACAGAGTCATCTATACTAGTATTATTCATAAAGATTATTTTCTTTTTCAAACCAAAAAGTTCTAATGTTTTAGATACTCCATGTTCTGCTAGAAAATAATTTAAAATATTTGTCTTATGTTTAAATAACTGAATGTAAAAACTTTTTCCTTTATAAGTCTTGTCGTTTGAGTCCTTTACCTCAATATTGTTTTTATATTTAATAACAATAGGCATAAGTAGTGTTTTTAATACTACTGCATTATTGTTATTATTATAGGTACTTTTATCAACTATTTGTAAAATAGGAAAATACTTAGACGAATTAATGATGAAATAAAAATCATCTACTAGCTTAGGGACATAGAAAGATTTCTCTATAACTTCAGGCTCATGGTCATCAACCTCTATTTTAAATCGTATAGTAATAAGATTTAGCCTAGATTCCTGAATTGATATCCATCTATCCCCTTCTTTACCCCTGTCTTTAAACTTACTCTCATCGGTTACAAGTTCCCCGCCTAAATAGGTTACACCATTTACTACATTTAGAGCATTACAAATATTATCTATATATTGTAATACGTTATCCTCTTTCCTTAGTAAGATAAACTTTTCATTAAATTTCTCTGGTAAAGATTCCTGATACCCCTTATATAGGTCCATACGTGTACCTTTCATTTCTTTAAAGTGTACTATAAAAAATATGTTAAAGATAAAATATTTTTAAAAAATAACTATATATTGTTTATGACTTATGTCATAAAACAGAAAACTTATGATACTATTAAATAATATATGCTTATAGGAATCGTTCTTTTTTTTCGTTTAAAGATTTTTTTGAGCATTAACAAAATTATAAGTTGAAGTCCTATCAATTAATAAACGTGAGGTACATTGTATGACAACTCGTAAATCATTAGTAGCATTCGTAGCGAACAAACTCGATATGAGTAAGAAAGATGCAGATGTAGTAGTCGGCACAGTAGTAGAAGGTATGATGGATGTAGTTAAGAAGGAAGGGAAACTTCAGCTAACTGGAGTTATTACCCTTAAGACTCGTGTTGCTCCTACACGAACTGGCATCAATCCTAAGACTCAAGAAAAGATTCAAATTCCTGAACGAACAGTCCTTTCTGCCAAGTTCGGAACTGAATTCAAGGCTGCTGTAAATAAGGCTAAGAAGTCTGCCGCTAAGAAGCCTGCTAAGAAGGAAGCCCCTGCTGCAAAGGGTAAGAAACCCGCTGGCAAGAAAAAGAAGTAATTCTTTTTATATAAAGAGATAATCCGTAATGGATTATCTCTTTATATATTTTATTCTTCAGGACTATTAAAATTCTTAACTGCATCAAAGAATTTTGGAAACATCCTATTTAACAAGATACTTTCAGTTTCATCTGCACGTTCAGTTTTTAAAACTTGTAATGCTTGTATTTTAGAATTTTCACTTTCTCTGATACCGGTCATTAAAAACTTCATCCAATGGAAGTTTCCATATTTGTCTTTCATTACTGATACAAAATAAAACTCTTTTTCATTAACAAAGAAACTTAAATCAGTTCTGCCCTCTTTATAGTTATAATACGTTACTAGTTTTCCATCTGAATTATAAATATGTGAAACTTTAAGACCTTGTTTCTTAATTGTCTTACTAGTAGAATCCTTATCGGGTAAATAGACTATTGTTTTACTATCACTGTCCTCTAGCCATTCTACTAGATAAAGGTTTTCTTTAGTTAATTGAATCATCTGCTTCTTCCTTACTATTGAAAAGGGTAATGGTATTTATTTTTAATCTTGAAAAAGTATCATAATAGAATTTGTCTACTTCAATTACTATTTTACTTCCATGTAGTTGTGAAAAGTTTTTATGAGTACGTTTCTTTTTTTCACAGCTAAATTTAAACTGTATACCTTGACCTTCTTTACATCCTTGTAAAGTTAAGGTATTTTTTTCATATAATGCAATCTTAACTTCGAATACTACTATTATGCTGTTTGGAAGAAATATCAAATGGTCTTGTAGTCCATCGGCAACAGCAAATTTCATTATAGTACATCCCGTATTTTATCTTTTCCAAAATTAAAATGAATATGATCTGCAACTATTAGAGCCATATTAGACACGTCTGCAGCTTCATATAGAATAGCTTCTAGATTTTCAATTGAGCTGTTTTTATCATAATTACTTACAGCCTCTTTAAGTTCTCGAATTTCACAATCTAAATGCTCTAATAATTTTTTCCTTGGAATAAAGTACCTATGTTTCAATCCACATTTATGAGGATACTTTAGTTCTCGTAATTTAAATTTCTTAATCATATTAATAATATGATCTTTGAAAAATTTATCTTCTATTAAAAATTCGCTAATTAATATATTCATACTTTTAATGCCCTAACTTAATATACGTTTGAGTTAGAAGGAAATTTTGTTGCTATAGAGGAATGCTGAATAATCAATTCCCTTAGCTTGTTTGCTTTTTCGTCTGCAATTTTCTTAATACTAATAATTTGATTAGTACATTCTTGAATTTCATCAGAGAGTTGATTAATTTCAATTTCAATATCGCGCTTTGACTTTATATTAACACCATTATCACACATTTGTCTTTTTTCCCTTTCTTACTGTAGGCTTTTTAGGGTTAGGAAGTTTTTTAGTAGCTCTTGCTCTTGTAGGAAGTTTATTAGGTTCTACAGGAGGAACAACTGGTGGTTCTACAGGTTTATTTTCTACTGCAACTTCCTGTTCCATAGGTTTGTTTTGTTTCAATAAATTATAAAGCTTTCCATATAATAGGTTAATCATGGAGATTGAATGTGGTTCATTTCTTTCATTAGAAATTTGTAAAGCTATAAAGATATTATAGGGTACTACAATTCGACTAAAAATTTCAGTATTAATACAACGCAACATATCATTCTCATAAGGGATCATTCCATCAAAATATGTGTGTTTATAATTAAGTAGTTGTTCAAGATCTGTTTTTGACATTCTTCTTAGGATGTACATTTCAGGTGTTACAACCATTTCAATTTCTTCTGGAAGACTAGGAAGTGGCTTTCCTGGTACAATAGAGTCTAAGTACCCATGCCATGCTGCATAAATATCGAGTTTTGGATCTAGTTTTTCTAAGTATTGAAAGAGTCCACCATCGTTAATTTGAATATCCATTTTTTTCACCCTAGTGTTATTTGATAAAGCTATCTATTATAATAATAGATAGCTTTGAGACATGTAAATAATATATACTTATACTTTAAATAGAATGTTTTTACCGTTCATAAAAAATTTATCATGCTCATCTACATCATTGTCTTTTAAAAGAATTAAATCTAGATTTGAACTATCAAAGCAATTGTTATGAGTAATAATAAATACCTGTTCAATATTCATTCTTTCAATTTGCTTATTTAATATTTCAAGAAAATTTTGTCTATTATTACTATCTAGTGTAGCATCTGATTCATCAAGTAATATGATGTTAAAATCTTTTACACTTTGTTCTATTAAGGCTAAACTTAAAGAAATTTTAGTTAACGCAATTTCACCCGCACTAGCCATCAATACATCGCTTTTATTATTCAATGAGCTATCTGATGATATAATTGGAATAGTAAAATCGCTTTCACTAATATTTAATTTTCCAATAAGAAATTTTTCATTATAGGCAATTGATAATAAGTCATTAGCAATTTTTCTAGTAGTCAATAGATAGTTTTCTACAAAGTGAAGCGGTATACCCTTTACAGGATTTAATGCTTCATCTATGTATTTTGCTTTTTCATATTTACCTTCTAGCTCACTTTTCATTTCCTTATACTTAATTAACTCATTTAAAGAAGTCGTAGTTTCAAAGTGTTTACTTTTAATAGGTGTCATTTTTTCTTTTAATTCAGATAATTCTTTTTCTAGAAGTTTATTTTCTTCCCTGTAAAACTCAATTCTTTCAAATTTGAGTTTCAGTTTATCATATACTTTTTTTACTTCTTTAAACTTCTTATTAGTCTTGATTTTCTCTTTTACTAGAGAAATTAGATTAGTAAGAATTTCTTCTTACCATTCATTACCTTTAGGTACTCTACATATTGAGATTCTTTTTCATCTAGTGTTTCAATCTCTTTTTTATTTTCCTTAATCTTATTTTCAGCAGATGAAAATTCCTTTTTTACTTCATCAATTAAGGATTCATTTTTTTCTACATAACTTAAAGTATTTTTAATATTAGAAATTGCTTGTTCTGTTAGCTCAATTTCATTCATTGTCTTTAATGAAGTTAGCAGCATATCTAAATTAAAAACTTCTTCTAATTCAGATAGTGGTAAATCTAATATAGCTTTAAATGAACTAAATTTTTTAAAGAAATTAGTATTAGGAAGTTTATCTAACAATTCATCCGAAAGAGAACTTCTTAGTCTCTTATATATCCGTTTATACTCAGAAATTACCTTTAATAAATCATTCTGGCCTTCAATCTTTTTTTCAGATTTTACAATTTCAGTTTCAAGTGACTTAATTAATTTTTCCTTATCAGCTAATTCATCATCTAAATTTCTATCCTTATATTTTAAGGCATTTCTAATAAATGGACAGTCATCTATTTTACATTTAGCAGGGCGTTTTTCTAGTATCTTAAGCTGAGATTTGTTATCTTCAAGAATACTAAGTGAAGCTTTATGCCGTTTAATTTCCTTACTATAATTAGCAATTGAATCTCGTTGATTAGAAATTGCAGATGCTATAGTTTCCTCATCTACTTTATTTTTAGTAAAGAATACTACATCGTCATTAGAATGCTCGTTTATGAATTCTTTAACTTCTTTACATGTAAGTTCAAACATGTTTTTCATTGAAATTATAGATTCATAATCTTTTTCAGAAAATTTAGTTTCCTTATTTTCAGTAATAAATTTTTTCTGTTCTTCTAGTAACGCTTCTTTCTTAGCAAGGCTTTTTACTAGACTAGATTTAGCTTCACCATCTAGCATACCTTCCATAAGTTCATTTTTTTCTTTAATGAAATTTCTATTTCTAATGATTTCATCTTTTAAGGTTGTCTTACTAGAAGATAGTTGAGTTATTTCATTATTAGCTTTTTTGATTTTTGATTTTACTTTCTTTAATATATCATTTAATTCTTTTTTCTTTTTATCAGTTAACTTAGGATGTTTTCCATAGAAAGAATTAATCCTATTTTTTATTGTTGATAGTTCAGATTTTAATGAACTATAGGTTTCTTTAATATCCGCATTTTCACTATTGATATCACTAGATGTATTATCTATTCTACCCTTATTCTTATTAATTTCATTTTTTACTTTTTCTATTTTTTCTTCATGCTCATTTATTCTACTGGTGAGAATGTTAAGCATCTCAACTATTTTATTTTCTTCTGGAATTTTGTTAATATTTTCAGCAATATACCTAATCTTGTTTTCCATATCAACTACTTTTTTATGTACCACTTTATAACAATAGTAGTATTCTTCTAGATTAGGTAAAAATCCACTTATGTACTTTTTTCTTTCTGCAGGTTTTAGATTGATGAAATTTTTTACATCACAACCTATACGTCCTACTTTAATATAGTCCTTATCAAAATTTAATTCTTTCTTTATTATATCTTCAAAATTTCTTACTAAACCAGCCTTATTTAATTCCTCACCATTTTTTGAAATATAGGATTTTACACCACCGCCTTTTTGATAGTAGTGCAATATCTTATAATTATTTTCATTATGGTTTATATGGATTTCTTTTTCACCGTCTAATCCATCAAGTATCAGTGTATCTCTATCATCTAAATTTGAATGTATAGGTGTTAATGAATTAAGGATCGTACTTTTTCCTGAACCATTTGGTCCGATTAACATTATGATTTTATTACGGGTAATTTTACTACCATTAAAATTTCTTTTAAAATTTATTTCTATTTCATTACGACCTGTACCAGCATAGATTCCTATAAAATTTTTTAACCTTAAATAGGTATATTTCATAACTTAGCTACTCCTGAAAGCATATATAAAATATAGTTTACTTTAAATTTAATAAACTAAAGTAATAATATATACTTATAAAGGGAAAAAAAAATAATAGTTTAGTGATGGTTCATGTAGAGAAAAATCTCTACATGAACCTTACACCACAAGTTTTTTTCCTTTTTTTGTTTTTTTTTATTAATAAAGCTTTATTAATGTCACATTACATTTTATGTAATGTGAATATAGACTTTTACTATAATACTATTTCTTAATTTTAACGTCAGTCTTAATGACTTTGACGTTATTTCCCCAGTTTTTACTGGGTGTAATCGTAATCATACAAAATCCTCCTTTCTTTAAAAATTTTATTTTTATTGAGGATTATATTG
>Ga0172381_10006576_pt1 | contig 11609 bp, 11 predicted proteins | sample Leawel6488metaG_FD_119754 | JGI IMG/M metagenome (GOLD analysis project Ga0172381, IMG submission 119754) | Leachate microbial communities from a municipal landfill in Southern Ontario, Canada - Leachate well 64-88 metaG | ecosystem: Engineered > Solid waste > Landfill > Unclassified | place... | reverse complement strand
GTTGCTGACGTATGAATTAACCAACGATTGGGTATATAGTAAGTAATAGCGTCACCGTTAATGTCAGTCCATGACGCTGTTACCGCCGTTGTTGACTGCTCCTGTGTTATTAAGGTTCGTACTGATTGCCACGCTGCCGTCTGATTCAGTGTGTTGAGATTCAACTCTAATGTCAATGATTGCGGGGCTTCCTGTCCTAAAGGCATATCGTCTGCAAAGGCACGTTTTACCTCACAACCCATAATAAGGTCGTGTGGTAGTTGAATAAAGTTGGCAGTGTTGACGTCATCAGTGGATAAATCCACGTTGCTGCCCGGTATGAATACCAAATAATAATTCAAGCCACCATGATTCATAAGTTTATGATAATATATTCCCGTTGTGAGTGCCACTACTCCGCCTTCCTATGTTCTAAAGTGATTTCCAAACTCACAAGGTCGTGAAATACGTTGTTATTCCAGCCCGTTAGATTAACCGCACGGGTTGTATTCGACACACTAAAACCGATATTGTAATTTGTGCTAATTATCCAAAGATATTTTAATTTTAATACTGCTAACTCTGGATATTGTGTCGCCCACGTTGTTGCCGTTAACGGATACCGTCTATATTTAATCCTTACTTTATATATGCCATAAATAGAATTATCAAAATAAATATGACCGTCAGCATATTCTTGTTGCTCTGATTCCAATTTTAACTCCGCTCCAAGGTCGTAACATTCTAATGTTACCGACGCAAGCCCGGATAAACCAGATAAATTTGTGATTAATGGGGTCTCAGAGGCGATGTAATTTTCATTAGCTCCGTAAATTGTCAGGTTAATAGGATTAGCCATTGCAAACCCCGCTCTCAGTCTGTAATATAGCTAATTCTTTCATAAATTGCCGTGGTTGCGTTTTTAATTGCCTGTCCATAGTTTTATATACCCTCGTTTTTATTAGTCTCACCTAAATACAGAGGCTTTAATGCCTTTTGTCGTTTTATCTACAATTTTAATGTTATTAAAGTTCTCTGCTTTGACAGAAATCCCACTTTCAATTGTATTAATTAATTTATTATAAAGTTTAGAATCGTTGTTTGGGACTGAATAATTTTGATTAATATTTTTACCATATTTTTCAATGAAATATTTTTCTTCCGTGTCACCCCGATACAATGAGGTTAATAAATCTTTATGCTTATCAGTAAACTCCGGTGTCAATATTGACTCTCCTTTGCGTACTAATAAAGGTATTGTATCACGGGAACTTGCTTTTGTACCGTATCGTTCATCAATACCAATGACGCCGGCGTCGGCACCAACCGCCCCCTTCGCTAAAGCGAGTAATCCCTGCATTGTTGCTATTGCTGCAAGTCCAGCCGGGATTGCAAATAGACCTAAAGAAGCGAACATGCCAAATATTTGTGGAGCATAGATTAGGACTGCTTTTTGGGCGGTATCTAATAAGGTTGCAAGCATTGATTTTGAAGCCTCTCCTATATTACCACCCGCAGCAAGTACCTGTGCAAACGTTGCCGTGGCCGCCGCCGCCGTGCTATAAAGGGCGTCGTTAACAGCTTTTGCCTCGTCTTCTTGAGCTTTTCTTATCGCTCTGCCGTTTTTACGGGTTTTGGCACTCTCCTCCTCATACCGTTTGTTGGCTTCCTGAGCTTTCTCCAGGGCGGCCACAAATTTGTCCGCAAACAAAGTTTCAATACTATCAAAAGTCGCACCTAAAGCCTCTTGAATCTTTTTAGTCACGTTTAAAACCGTGTCCTGAAGTTCCTCAAAAGCGGTTTTTTCATTCTGAGCTAACTCAGCGCTCCGGTCTTCGTATTCTTCTAATGATATTTCTTTCCTAAGCAACGAGCTTTTAAGCTCAGCAGCATCTTTCTTATACCCTGCAATTCGTTCCTTTAGTGCCTTTTGTTCTTCTTTGCTGTTTTTAGTTGAAAATATCTCATTAAATTTTTCATTTAACCCGGTAAATAATGGTTGTATCTTGCTTTCTAACTCCAATATGAGGTTTTCACCCCAATCCAGAGTGAGTATTGGTTCTAATGCGAACTCCATTGATACCGTTGGCGGCTGTAATTTACTCTTTTGAGTAAACATTTTCCAATCAATTTCAGCAATATTTAATGAGGGTACAATCTTTAATTTGTCGGTTAATTTAGCAGCCCAATCCGCTTGCTCTTTTTGGATTGCAACCTGCTCTTTTAAGGCACGGGTGATTAAGATAAGGTTATTAAGTTTAGCCGTTTCTTCGGCTTGGGTACTTAAATATTTAGTCTGGATTTCTGTTAAATTCTTAAGTTCATCAGTTTCTTTTTTTGTTAATGCTGAATTTTTCTTCTTTAATTCCGATAATATCTTGTAGCGTGCGTTTTCGGCCTCTGATAAACCGGAGAATTTCTGTTTAATTAATAAATCCGTGATTGCTTTTATGTTTTCTTCGATTTGCTGTTCGATTGTTTTAGCCGCCCCACCTCCGCCAGTGGGAGGGACTTTGACGTCTTCATCTCCGGGTTCGGCTTTATAATCTGATTTACCCATGAATGAAAAGGGGTCACTCCATAAATCCCTTAATTTATTAACATTTTTTACGGATTCTAAGGTTGCCTGGGAAAGTTTATCCAAAGCTGTAACCGCCTTTTCTGTGTCAGTCTCAATTTTACCAATATTAAAAGGGTCAACCCATGCTTTCTTCATCAATTTAGCATTGTCAATATTTTTATTGACTTTATCTGTTAACTTATTTATTCCATCTCCGGCATTAACTGAGGACTTCTTTAAATAGTCTAGCATGGAACCCATTTCTTTAGTGCCACTTGAAAACGGATTAATAACCTCTATAATATCAGTAATACCACCAACGACACCGTCTAATATGCCTGTCATACCCTTATATAAATCGGTCAACAAGTCTGAAATCCATTTTATCGGCTCCGCTAATAATTCAAATGCTTTTCCCATTAATTGCAATGCTGGCACGATTAATGCTAACATAATTTTTATTGGAGCTAAATTCTGCTTTAACATTAATACCATAGCAGCAATTAGCGGATTCAATATCGGGAGTAATGACTCAATTGTTGTGATTAATACGGGGAGCAATGTAGCTAATAAATCCGCTATCATTGGCATTAAATCACCGGTAATCAATTCTATTAACGGTTGTATTGCTTTAAATACCAATCCCATGATATTACCTAACTGCGGTAACATTGCAATGATTGGTTGCAATATAGCTGAGAGAGCCGGGAGTAATGCGGTTATGATGTTACTTAACCCCTCCCATATTGGGCGCATATAACTAATCATATTGAGAAGCAACGGCGCTAATATATCCATTAACGGCGGTATGACTGACTTTAATAATTGTGTGATTATTATTGTCAATGTCTTAAAAGCCTCTGTAATGGCGGGGTTTTGGAATATGGCGACTATTTGACCCGCCACCTCTCCTAATACAGGCAATATATTAGCAAAGATAGGTTGCAATGCGGCTTGTAAGTTGTTTTGAAGTAATTTAAATTGATTCTCAATGCTTGTGTTAGCAACCTGGAAAGCAGCGTTAGCGGCACCCTTTGCAACCTCGTCATTAAGGTTTTTAAGCATCTTATTAGCAAAATCTGCATTCTTACCTGTCAATAGCAACGAGGCAGCCGACGCCTCTGAGCTGCTAAATACCTGTGTCATACTCTTACCGGAGGCTCGTGCGGATTGCTCAATATCCTGTAAAGTTTTAGTAAGTCCCTGAGCTTTGATTGCCTCGCCTATGTTAGACGCTGTTAATGTCTGCTTAACACCACCAATCTCAACACTGACACCCTTCATTGTCTTAGCAAGTTCGACTCCCGGCTTTTGCAATTCAATCATTAACTGATTCATCTTAGTAAACGCCTGCGGAGCTTTTACACCCTGACTCGTGATTGTTGCAACCGAGGCCGACAACTCATTAAATCCGACACCCAAAGCCGCCGCCGTTGGTACCGCCTCGCCAACGCCCGCAACAAATTCCTCGAATGTAAGTTTACCGAGCTTAACCCCGGCGAAGAACTCGTCTGAGACCTTTGCAGCGTCGCTCACAGGGAGTTTGTAAGCATTAATGATAGATGTCAAGCCATTAACAGCCACGCCCGTGTCAGTCATACCGGCAACACCCGCTTTACTTGCAGTTGCGACGAAATCCATAATCTCGTCATTTGTACCCGATATACCTGCCGAAATGGCATCGTACACGGCACCCGCTATATTGGCGGCTGAATCTGGCACGGTTTTTGATAAATCGGTAGCTCGTTGTGCAAATTCTTCAAAGTTAGCAACACCTAACGTGCCAATATTTTTGACTTGTTTGTCTAATTCGATACTGGCTTGTGCTGAGCTTTTTATAAACGAAAATGCCTCTGAAGCAAGATTAGCAATGCCTAATCCGGCGACTATATCTTTAACCCCACCGAACCCGGTCTTGAAACTTTCGCCGAACTGCTTTCCTGATTTTTTCCCCGCATCGTCAAACCCTTCTGATAATTGCCGTTTAGCTCCGGTAACATATCTACCAAGTTCATCTCTTAACCTGCCATTTTTATCAAAACTAAATCCCTTTGCAAATGCTTCTGCTGCCTGCTCCCCGGATATACCCATCGCCTTGGCAATTTCCGCCGCTCCCTGCTTAACACTATTTGTGTCGGGTTTAAATTTATAATTAAATTCAAAATCTGCCATTTCACCCCTTACTTCGGTAAATCCAGAGGCCTGTAATCATAAGCAAGCTTATATGCCTGCTTTTCATAAACCTCTACAATATCCATATCATTCCAAATTTCATCTGCCTTAAAAATATTGCCGTCAGCTAAATACATACACACCAGATACTCATGTTTAACATCGTTCCCGTCGCCCTCTAACAGTTCGTGAGTACCCGGTATATACTCATACTCATTCTTTCGCCTGTAATGTTCATATCTCTCCCTGTCATACTCTTTAATATCATAAATGGCACGCCGTCTATTAATATCGATTAACCGCTCTTTAGATACCAGTTTTTTTCCGAAAAAACCCGACTGCCTCTAACGCCGTATCATAGTCAACTGTTTTCCAAATTCCGTAAATTTTACCGTCAGTAACAACCGGGGTTTCAATTAATACCTTACTTTCACCTGTATTGCTAATGATTGCCTGGAAATATGTCATAACGAATATCTCAGCATTTGTCTGGTAGTCGTTGTCAGGTATTCCCTGCATTAAATTAATAATTTCCTGCTTAGTAATACCCTGATTTATTAATTCAATATATTTTTCGTCATCAGTTAAATTTGGTTTTTCCAATCCTATTTGTTGCATCAATGCTGCAATCTTATGAACGGGAGCATCTTTAGCAATCATTCTCAACTTATGTCTGGTCTCAGGCGTCACTATTTGTTTCAATTGTATATTCAGTTCTTTCCCGTCCACTTCGAATACAAATTGCTGCTTATATTTGTCCTCAATTGCCTTTTGTCGTGCCTCTATCTCTGCTTTTTTAGCTAATTCCTGCTTATAATTCTCAACAATTAGTTCCTGTGGTAGGAGGTTTTTTATTAGTTCTTCGTTTTCCATTTTATACCTATATATTAATAAATAAATGAGGGGGTCAAACCCCCTCGATTAATTAGACTGCCGTCATATAAGATACACAACCTTTTGTTTGGCTGTCAATCACAATATCCCCGGCACCGGATACTAAACTCGTGCAGAATTTAGCAGCTGCAACCTTAACCTCCAATCCTGATATTGTCTTAATGCTGACTTTAGTGGCTGCCCTTTTTTTGTCGGCATAATTAAAAGCATTATCGCTTGTAATAATACCACGGCCTGTTACTATTTTCCTTTCATTGTCATTATCGGTTGCCCCGTAAAATGCGAATATAAAAGGATTTGAAGCATCGACGCCGGACGGCTCCGAACACTTTGCTCCATTTGCATAACTCGTTTCAACATCTTCGACAGTTGCACTCGTCATAAATGAATTTACAAAAGTGTTATACGCCTTGTTGTCAATTTCACTTTCCAACTCAATAGTCAATTTATCGATTGCCGGGTGGCCTATAATATCCATTGTTATTGACCTATCGAATATAAATGCCGAAGTATCCGCCCATCCACAGGCGGCCGCTGCTGGGTTAAATATCTCAAGATAGTTACCCGAACCAATCACCGACCTACTTACTGTATTACTCATTTTTAGCCCTCATTCTTTCTATGTTTTTAAACGTTTGGACGTCATTACAGAAATTATCAAAGAAATAATCATTAGAAAGACTCTCTAAGTCGTTCCTTTGCAGCTCGATACGTTCTTTAACTTTCTCATAATGTTCGTTTATACCTATATTATACCCGATATGGTGTAACAATATCGGACTGTGCCCGATTTTTAAGTTCATATCACGAATCGTCATCTCGACGTTTTCGTGTACAATCCCTATCCATCGTATTTCAGGGTTGTTTTTAAATATCCTGACTCTTAATACACTATCACAGCTATATTGAGTCTGGCGGTCGGTTAACGATACAACCCATAACGCTAACCCACCGAAATCCGATTTATCTAATTCCAGAGCGTACTTAATTAGTTCTTCATTTTGATGTTTTAAAAGCCTTTCATCTGCATCTATACTGAATATTACCCTACTTGTTGCTAATGCTTTGCAGGCGTTCCTGGCTGCCGAATAATTAAAATTATCATAATGCCATTCAGCATAGACTTTCCGCCCGTTGCGTTTAGCATTTACTACCTGATTCAGCCCCCCTACTACGGTTTTCATTAATATTATTTCACAATTTTCAGGTAGTGATAATAACATATCTTTTAAATATATTAAATCGTCATCTTTATAAATGCAACAAAATGTAATAGGATATTTACCTATTTCATCTAAATTATTTTTAATGTCTTTTAAAGCATCAATTGCGCTCATACTCGTATATCTATATTGTATTGAATATATTTATTTGTGTCATTAATAACATTGCCGCCATTGTCATTTATGCTAATCTTGTAATCTGTGCTATTAATAGTAACAAAGCACGGGTGAAGTGTATAGTATTGTATCTTATCGGCAATCTTATATATTACCTCAATACTGTCTTCACTTGTCAATATGAATATATTATATTCGCTCATCAATAGACAATCGGCATTAGCGTATTTATCGTCACTATTGAAAGCATTTAGGTTAATAAATACCGTGTTATTAGCCTCTATTGAATGTTTGTTCTTAAGTTGCTCAATATCGCAACCCTCGTCGTAAAACACGGTATATCCTGGCAATGCCTGTGTAATCACATACTCTAACACAGCTGGCATATTTGGGAAATTGTTACTCATTTAGCCCTCACAGACGCCGAAAATAGTGTTGCTTTTGGAAACAATATCTTCAACATGGTTTGTTTAATTATGTTTTGATGTTTTTTCCCACGGTTTGAATTACCAATCGCAAATCCGTAGTTCCTGCCTTGTTGCTCCAAGTATTGTAATATTTTGGCACGGGATTTGCTATTTGCAGATAACCTAAACCCTAATGTTATAACCCCGTCTTTATTTTTGTTTTTCGGCTTTGAAACCGTCATTGAACTAAAGAATTTACCTGTCAGACGTCCATAATTAGGGACTTTATTAGCTTTATATTCGGTTGTGGTTTCTAATTGGTCTAACCAGTCTTTACCCTCTGATTTTGGTCGGTGTGTCAATTTACCACTGATATATCTTTTTTTCCACTTTTGATAATTGGCACTTAATTTGCTAATACGTTTTCCGTTGCCGTCTATACCATCTGCAAGTTGCTTTCGCCATAACTCAACCGCCACCTTAGAAGCTGCCAGGTTCGCCTGATTTAATTTCTGATTAGTAACCTCTTTCTCAAGTTTACGTTTAATCACTACTTCAATATCTTTTATTGACGCTGCCATATTAACCCCTACTAACTATACCCATTGCCGTGGTGACAACGTTATCATTGCTATATTCAGGGAAAGCGGCCTTTGTTAATTCGTACCTACTCATACACTCATTCATGCGTTTAGCATTTAACCCGTCCACATCGTCATTATCAGAAAAATAATAATAGCATTGCAGGTACATTAAAGCCGTCTGGAACCCGCTTTCATAGTCATTAATTAATGTATCTAAGTTAGTCACGTCGGCACTATCTTTCCTATCGAGCTTATAAAGTCGGTATAAATCTTCTTGTAAATGCCGTTTAGCGATTTCCTGTTTGAGCTTTTCTAACGCAGTAACGTTGTAACCCTTAAAGACGTCGGTAAACAGTTCACGCATCATTGTTGCGTCAATTTTCAGTGTTGTAAACGTCGTACTCATATATATTCCTTAAAATTGTGGGGGCTTTCGCCCCCGGTTAATACTATCTACAAAGTATGTTTGAATAAAATTTAAGTAAAGCCGTTGAATCGCCGGAACCGTTAATCACTGTATATCCAATCTTGACCTGCTCAACCGCCCCGATTTTATTCGTATCGATATTGCGAAGACAAATCGTATAAATTGCTGCCGTGCTACAAGCCGCTCCTGTGTAAATCAGTTTCTCCGCTCCACCTGAAAACTTTCCTATGATATAAGGGGTGAACGTAGAGCTTGCAGAACCCGCATAATAAGCAGATAAATCGACGTCCACGGCACCGCCTAATGAATACCAAACGCTTGTGTCAGTCTTAGTCGTGTTTGTCGTATAAGTGAACGTATCCGTGTAAATCTGGGGTGTGATACTGGAGCCAATGTTGACCCCCATAAGCATGAACACACCGAAGACTGCAAACATGCTACCCATTAAATATAATTGCCATTTTTTCATTTATTTTATCCTTTCTTTTAATTAAGTTAATGGTACGGGTTTAACAAGAATCTTTAATATACCGATATGCTTGTCTTCGAACACTTTTAACCAGCTCGCACCATCTGCCAATGTAGCAGCGGACGGGTCGTATGTGGAAAGGTTCCAGGAGACACCCTTAAGAGCGGGTACAAAATCCGCATACCAGTACACACTGTATTTGCCACCACCGATGGCAGGCTCGAAGTCCTCATAAATCCTAACATTACGCTGCCATGCCATATAGAACGGTTTTTGCTTGATAACATAAACCGGATAAACGGTGTCACCCTCACTATTAGTCTCAGCAACACAAAGTGTGTTATTAATCCAGACAGGAACACCAAGGAATGTGTTAATTTTCCCGGTTGCCATGACTGAATTACTGAAGTCCGAAGCATATTCCATCTTAGCGGTACCCTCTATTGCCAGTTCGGAATAAGTTGCACTATTCATAATATAACCGGTAAACTTATTCATGTCCTCGCCAAACTTAGATTGTGTCGCCGTAGATACAGCCGAAGCACTCATATTGCCACTCCCAACGTGCGAATAATCGTAAACATGTGAGGTTGCAAGTGTGGTAGCAAATGCGCCCGTTATTGTGCTAACAAGGTAATCCTGTATTGTGTCGGTGACAATTTCCGCACGTTGCAACATTAAAGTGTCGAGTCCGGCCGCACCTCTTGTAATCCTGTCGTATTCAGTCTCATAGTACCCGTCACCGATATGGACAACGACGAGGTTTTCTTTGTAATCCGAAGCGGTTGTTGGTGTAATCGTTGTGCTTGCATTATAAACAACCGGGCTTGCAATATCTCTTAAATTTGCCTGATAAGGCCGTGTGAATGATTTACCGCCCTGCGTTATAATACTTGTTGTGTCTGTCTCCACGAACCCCATTGAGATTATGTTAGCCTTACTTACGAGGGCTTCCTGAATCCACGGCGTCCAATTAACTGGCGTTATTTTAGCCATATTTTAAACTCCTATTCTTCGATTTCGTAATTGCTTTGTTTTTAATTGATTAAACAACTCTGGATTTTCAGCGTTGAGCTTCAATTGTTCCTCTAAACTCATTGACTCAATGTCCATAGTCTCTATACCGGGTTTCTTTGTACCGGGCGAGTTGCCGGACTTTGTTAGCTGAGATAAGAGTATTTGAAGTTGACGCTTTGACGAATTTGAAAACTCACTTTTCATATCGTCAGGTAATTTATCGAGTAATGAAACTCTCTCAGTCTCATACTCAGCTTCTAATGATTGGTATTTCTCTGTAATACCCTTATGTAACTTTTCTAACTCGGATTTTTCTTTTTTAGTTGTTTCATAAAGTTCCTTAAATTGCTGCTTTTCCTCAAGGTCTTTACTCTCTTTTTCTTTAATTTTACGCTTCAGTTCCTCGATTTCGGCCTCTTTTTCGTCAAGTCCGACCTTTTTCCGAGTCTTAGCATTTTCCTCTCTCAATTTTAATATTTCATTTTTTGCCTCCACTGGCAATTTGTCGAGCCAACTCCCCGCATCTGGCGTATCAGTACCGGACTGAATTTGAGTTCCTTCGTTATCCATTAATTTACTTCCTTTTTATTAATAATTTTACTTTTTTTATCTACCAATTCGTTAACTTTACTCTGTAATTCGTTCACTATCGACTCCAATCTCTTTAGTCTTTCCTCCATTAGTTTGTCTTTCCTCTTGTATGCTGCCGTTGTCATTCCCTCGTTCATCAGTTCCACCTGCCTGCGTTCCACCCGTTCCCGTTCCGCTTTGCTCAGTTCCTGCATCTGTACCTCCTAATAATTTGTAATATTCCTTGTTTTTCAGCATTAATTCAATTGCTTCTTCATCAGTATTAATATTGTCACTCTTATTGATTGCATTTAATAGCTCCAGGGGACTCAATACGTTCAAGTCCCGTTTCTGAATAATGGTTTCGATTTCTTCTTTCGTCTTTTCCTGGTTTATCAGTTCTTTGTAGTCAATTGTATAGTCGTAAATCGGCTTTATTTTGCCTCTATAAGGACTTGCGTCATCAATTGAGGCAACTGTTAACATTAGGCTTAAAAGTCGTTTCTCGAACGGTTTAAGCAGTGTTACGTCCTCTTTTCTGATATTCTCAAGTTCCCTGTAATCGACTTTCATCGCCTCGCCACTTGCTAATCCGGGATTGTCTAACACTAAACTATTCGGCAAACCTAAATCCTTCATAACCTGAAGTTGAATTTGCCGTTTCATCTCAGCTATTGCCTCGAAATACGTGGTCTGTGCAACCGAATCTATCATAGGGGGCGTCAACTGTCCGGTATCGGGTTCCTTAACACCATCAAGAATGAAAGCCGCTCCCGGTGCGATTGTGATATTTTGACCTTTATTAAAGTTAGTGATTACCCACATTGCCACGGCTGAGTAAGTGACGTTTTCCATTGCCATGTAATCTAAGCAATTGCATACTAATTGTGCGTCTAATAATTCGTAAAGGTCATCATTGCCGCCTGTCCCGTCACCATCGTTTAAATCGTAGTTTAGTATCTCATACGGTACCCGACCATATCCATGCTTTAACTCTGTTAATTCAATTTCCTGCGTATTTGTGAAATCCAAAGTTGTTTCATCATACATCTGGATTGTATTCGTGAATTTAACAAAGTCCCCGTTAGAGTCTAATACCTGGTATATCTCTTTATTCCAATAATGATACCTTAACACAGCCTCGGTTTCATTCGTGCCGGGCTTGTTTATTGTCTCAATAAAAGGAATAT
>Ga0172381_10006574_pt1 | contig 11610 bp, 12 predicted proteins | sample Leawel6488metaG_FD_119754 | JGI IMG/M metagenome (GOLD analysis project Ga0172381, IMG submission 119754) | Leachate microbial communities from a municipal landfill in Southern Ontario, Canada - Leachate well 64-88 metaG | ecosystem: Engineered > Solid waste > Landfill > Unclassified | place... | reverse complement strand
TGCTCTCGAAGTGGCCGGTGTTTCCAGCAGTACGATAAAAAAGCGTGTCAGAGAAATGTTAACACTTGTTGGTTTGGAGCAGAGATTAGACGCACTGGTTGAAGAACTCTCCGGAGGCGAAAAACAAAGAGTTTCGATCGCTCGAGCTTTAGTACATCAACCCAAGTTACTGATAGCCGATGAACCGACAGGAAATCTTGACCCGGTCAATTCCTGGGAAATAGTCGAGCTTCTATTCAAAATCAATTCACAAGGTACAATTGTGCTTCTGGCAACCCATGATAAAGAAATTGTTGATGCGATACACAAAAGAGTAGTAACAATGAAGGACGGGAAAATAATCGATGACCGTGAAAACGGTAAATATATTCTTTAAGTTAAAAGTTACAAGTAAAAAGTCAAAATCAAATCCAGAGGGAACATCCAATAATTTTTTACTTTTTACTTATCATTTATAATTTTCAACATGCAAGACAACCCTTCAAATTTTATGGTAACAACAGGCAGAGTTTTCCGCATGGGTCTCCTGTCCTTCTGGAGAAATAGATTGTTAACTCTGGCAACAACTATCATCATTGTCCTGGCTTTGTTTATTATTTCAGTGTTTGCTTTTGCCACTTCAGTCGCAAATAGAACGGCAGCAATTCTTAGAGATAAAGTCGATTTAGTTGTATATTTAAAGGATTCTGCGTCAGAAGACCAAATTAATGCATTAAAAGACATAATCGGCTCTCGTTTGGAAACGAAAAGTATAAAGTTTGTTTCTAAAGACGAAGCTTTGGAGCGTTGGAAAACGAATCATGCGGACAACCAGGATCTGGCAACGGTAATCTCTGAAACTGAAAATCCGCTGCCTCGGAGTTTTGAGGTCAAAACAAATTTGCCGGAGGAAATTAAAACTTTGGCCGACTATGTGAACAGTGAGGATTATGCGCCCCTGATTGAAAAGATCAGTTATGAGCAAACTAAAAATTTAGTCGAGAGGTTAGTCAAAATCACAAAATTTGTTAAGGTTGTCGGCTGGTCGTTGTCGCTACTATTTGTCCTGATTTCAATTCTTATCGTTTATAACACTTTAAGATTAACTATTTACAGCCGTTCCGATGAAATTGAGATCATGAAATTGGTCGGTGCTTCGGATTACTTCGTTCGAGGGCCGTTTGTCGTCGAGGGCATTTCTTATGGACTTTCCGGGGCGATTATCGCAATCGTAATTTTCTATTTTTTCTTTAAATTCTCGATACCTTTCGCACAAAATTATCTGGAAGTTCAAGATTTGAAAGACTCGCTTGAAGTCAACTTATGGCTTATAATAGGTATGCAGGTGGTTATCGGCGTTATTCTTGGGGCCCTATGTTCGTTAATGGCGGCCAAGAAATATTTAATGATAACCGAAAAGAAATGACATATAAAATCAAAAATTTTCTGACAATAGTTGCCCTCTTTTCGATAATATTTTCCGCTTCACCGGTTTTTGCTTTGACTGCAAAAGAAATACAGCGGCAAAAACTTCTGGAACAACAGGCTCAGGCTCAGGCATTGGCAAACCAAAAGGCGGCTGAGGCAGCACAGATGAAGCAGCAAATTGCTCAAGTCGACAGCCAAATTAACCAGACGACCTCTGCCCTAAATCAAACAACCGGTCAAATTGACCAAACTGAAGCGACAATCACCGCATTAAGCGCTCAAATTGCAACAGAGGAGCAGAATTTAACTAAAGAAAAGGATAAACTTTCAAAGGTAATTTCAGAATGGTATATGGATGGCGACGGAGGGCTCTTAAATGTGGTTGTCGGCTCAAATAACATTTCAGAAGTGGTTTCGAAGCAACAATATTATGATTCAGTGAAGCAACAATTAACTTCTTCAATAGCCAAAATTAATAATCTTAAGAACGAGTTAAATGGCAAAAAGGCCGATCAGGAAAAACAGAAAGTAGGTCTTCTGGATCTGCAGAAGCAACAGTCTGCTTACAGGCAAACAGTCGTCGATCAGAAAAGTTTTAAAACCAGTATGCTAAATATGACCACTTCAGAACAGCAGCAATATTTGGCTTTGGTGTCCAAACTCAAAAATGATATTAGTGTTGTTTCCGCGCAAATATATGCGGAAAGACGCGCTTCTTCGTCTGGGACAATGGGCAACTTAGGCTATCCATACAAACAGCCGCCCGGTGTTTATGTTGTTGACCCATGGAATTTTTATCAGTCGGAGTGTACGGGCTATGCCGCATGGTATTGGAATGCTAGGCTGGGTAAGCCTTGGATCAATACTCAACCAGGCCGTGGAAGTGCCAAATATTGGCCTGAAATGGTTGCTGCAAATAACTCAAAATATGGTACCCACTACTCAGTGAGCCAGACAGCGCGTGTCGGAGCAATCGTTTCTTGGTATGGACCTTTGTATTCTGGTGATCAGTGGGGCCACGTGGCGATCGTCGAAGCCGTTCATGGTAATGGCACTATTGATGTCTCTGAGTATAACTGGTCATATGAACATAATGGTGGTATTCGGTATAATATCAATCCTGGCAGCTGGGGATCGTACAGTTACATCTATTAATCTTGAAAATTGAAAAAGTTCAAATATAACAAATTGGTGTTAAAAATAATATTCGCTCTCGGAGTATTATTTTTAGCTTTTTACTCCGGCTATGGCTACGGCTCAAAGTATGGTCGGATAAAAAATGCCCCAAGCGATATTATCAATGCCGACGGCAGTCAGGAATCCATCGATTTTGGATTATTCTGGCAGACCTGGAATAAAGCCAAAGAATTGTATATCGGAAAATCCGACTCTAAGGAGATGTTCTATGGTGCAATTTCCGGTATGGTTGCCTCTTTGGGAGATCCGTATACGGTTTTCTTGAGGCCGCAGGATAACGAAGATTTGGCTTCCGATTTGTCGGGAAAATTTGATGGGATCGGTGCTGAATTGACGGATGAAAATGGTCAAATCGTTGTTATCTCGCCGCTCTCCGGATCTCCGGCGGAACAAGCTGGGATAAAGCCGAAAGACGTAATTTTGGAAATTGACGGTCAGGTAACGGATAAGATGGCGATTGACACTGCGGTAAAAAAGATTAGGGGTAAAGCCGGCACGGAGGTAAAATTAAAAATCAGGCACGTAAACCAACAAGACGCGATCGAAATAAAAGTCGTCAGGGCCAGCATTAAAGTTGATAGCGTGTCTTATAAACTTGAGACAATATCCGGCAAAAAGATAGCCGTTCTTAAAGTCAGCCAATTCGGTGATGATACAATGGCGCTGGCGAATAAATATGTTGGGGAAATGAAATCGGCCGGAGCTGAAGGCATAATAATTGATTTAAGAAATAACCCTGGCGGATATTTGGATACTTCGGTTAGTTTTTCAAATCTCTTTTTGAAAAAAGGAGCCGTTGTCTTAAAGGAAGTTGACAAGAATGGACAAATAACCGAATATAAAGCCAACAATGAAACATCGGTGCCGAACTTGCCGATTGTAATTTTGGTCAACAATGGCAGCGCCTCCGCCGCAGAGATTGTAGCCGGAGCAATGAAAGACAACCATAGGGCTGAAATCATCGGAGAAAAGACATTTGGAAAAGGCAGCGTCCAGCAATTGGAACCCCTAACCGGCGGAGCAGCCCTTAAAGTAACTATTGCGAAATGGTTGACACCCGCGGGAAGCGAAATCAATCAAGTCGGCCTGTCGCCTGATGTCACAATTGGTTTGACAGAACAGGACAAATCGCAAAGAACAGATGCTCAACTGGAAAAAGCTAAAAGCGAAATTGTCTCCAAATTAAAATAATAGTGAGGATGTATGAAAGTAGTTTTAACAGCAGATATCAAAAATATTGGCCAAAAAGGTGACGAAAAAGAGGTTAAACCAGGTTTTGCCAGAAATTTTCTTTTCCCGAAAAATTTAGCTATCGCTTCCGATTCGGCTGATGCCCAGGCATTAAAATCCAGCAAAAAGTCAGAGGAACTAAGATCAAGGGACGAATCGGACAAAATTAGATCAATTATTGCAAAATCCGATAATTTAACTTTAAGTTTTAAAAGCAAGGCTTCAAAAGAGGGCAAACTGTTTGGTAGCATCAGCCCAAAAGAGATTATAAGCCAAGCCGAAAAAAGCCTAGAACTTAAAGTTTCATCGATTGATCCTGATGAAGCAATAAAGACTACTGGTGATCATATTATTACTCTAAGATTTAAAACCGGTGACCAATTACAAGTGAAAGTGAACGTTACCGCAGAGACAAAAACTAGAAAATAATCCGCTTGTGAGATAGAATTATGTTAGAGGAGGGAAAAGTGGATCAGACGGCCGGCTCTCCTTGGGATGAGCCATTACCAGAAAATGAAAAACCGCAGACATCGGCGCCAACTGTTGTTGGTGATCTTGATGCTAGAGCTAAACAAACAGCGGAAACGGCTTCTGCGACTGAGAGCCAAGAAAATGCCCAGCCTGCAAGTCTAAAAGTTCCTGTTGATACCGAAGAAAAAGTCGGTGTTAAAATCGACGCATCTAAGGCGGCAGGAGTAACAGAACTTATTACTCCGAAGCCAACCGAGGCAGCGTCTCCACCGCGACAAGTTCCGATTCAAACACAAGCCAAACCCCAGGAATCAAGCGAGAATTTTTGGCAATCAGTCTATGGCCAACAAGCGGATATTCAGAAGCCTTCAGCACCATCCGTTCAGCCATCACAAACAGTTCCGAGATCTATTCCGGTTCAATCTGTCGTTTCCCCCAAACCCACATCTCCTCCAAAACAACAAGTTCCTTTAGTCGAAAATAATCAAAAACCGATTCAGCCAGCCCCCCATGTTCAAAATCAAGCTCCAAAAACTAACCCGTCTCTGCCAAAGCCAAGCAAAACCACGGGCTATATCATTGCTGCTGCCGTTGGTATTTTAATATTGTTTTCCGGAAGCATTTTTCTAACTGAATACGGGCTAATCTCTTTAGGGTTGGAGAAGGTATATGGCGCGGTCCATCTTGAAGCTTTGTGGGACGGACTGCCGGCAAATGCCGAAAATGCTTTTTTGATGTCTGCAGCCAAAGTCAAATCGGAACAAAATTTTAAAGTTGAAGGCAGCGCAGAACTGACTGTTAATAAAGGAGTTAAATCAGAGATAATCTCGCCGATTGTTGCTTCCTCGGTTTTTCCCGCTGTAGTGTTTAAAGATGAATCTGTGGGAAAAAAGATATTAGCGACGTTGGCAGCGACAGAAAGTCAAACAGAGGGGGTTTTTGAGGAATCAACTGATGATACAACAACCACTGATCCTATAGTCGATAGTAGCTCTGTTACCAGTGACACCTCCGGAACTTCGAGCAGCTCTACTTCGGGAGCGGGAACATCAACTACTTCTGCCACGACTACTGTTGAGGAACTTGAGTTAGAAATTAGCTCGGCGATAACGGATACAGTTAGCGGAGCAGACATTAAAGTCAAATCAAACAAAAGTCAAAATTCATCAATCTCTTTAATAAATTCCGATAGTAATTTATTTGTCAAAACTTCGAGTGATATTGTTTACAACAGCACGGTTAAAACCGGTTGGACAAAAATAGATCTAAAATCATCTTTTGAAGGCAAGGCAAAGGAAAACTTTTTTGGCAATAGTTTTTCATCGTCCGACTTTTCGATTGTTGGTCAAAGATCTGGCAGCGAAAAGATCGGCGGAGTTCGATGTTTCCACTATACAGGGAAAGTTTCAGTCGGTAATTCACTCAATAATTTTGGAATCGAAAGTTCGGGAATAAGTTCGTTTGACATTGATTATTGGCTCGGTATAAAAGATCATTTGATTTATAAAATCGAGCTAAAAATTATCCCCGGTAGCCAATCTGCCGTAACCAGAATTGATTCAACACTGAATTTCTCGGATTATAATGAAGCCAGCGGGGAATATTCAATCCCAACCGCTTCGGTGCCCTATGCTCCAGCAACAAATTCAACTAACGTCAACCTTGAGACCGAGAAAGGCAGAGACAGCCAGAGAAAATCGGATCTGGCCAATATTGCCCAGGCGCTTGAAACTTATCATTCTGCAAGCGGAAGATATCCTCAAGTTACCGGGACTGCTAAAATTTCAGATCAAAGCGGCGCGCTCTTCAATGCCCTGGTTCCGACATATATACGAACATTGCCTATTGACCCGCAGGATCCAAAATACTATTATGGTTATGTATCCGATGGAAATACTTTCAAGTTGTCCGGCGTGTTGGAGGACAAAACAGATACCCAAGGGAAGGTCGTTGGAAATCTTTTGATATATTATTTATCGAGTTTATAAATCAAGGAGTTATATGGGTGCTGTAGGTTGGATTATTATCATCGCTCTCGCAGTGATTGTTATTGCTATAATTTCAATTTTTAACCGTTTAGTCAGTCTTAAAAATCGCACAGACGAAGCCTGGAGCGATATCGATGTTCAGTTAAAAAGACGCCATGATTTAATTCCAAACTTGGTTGAGACGGTTAAGGGCTATGCAAAGCACGAAAAAGAGTTATTGGAAGAAGTAACAAAAGCCAGGACAGAGGCAATTTCCTCCAAAACTCTAGAAGCAAAAGCAAAAGCAGAAAATCAAATAACCGAAGCTTTGAAATCAGTTTTTGCTGTTGCCGAGAATTATCCTAATTTGAAAGCAAATGAAAATTTTGTCGAGCTTCAAAGAGAGATCACTGATACTGAAGACAAAATTCAGGCCGCACGAAGGTTCTACAACGGCAACGTTCGAGACCTTAACATTTCAATAGAAAGCTTTCCTTCCAATATTATCGCTGGCATGTTTAACTATAAGAAGAAAGAACTGTTTCAACTGGATGATGTGAGCGAGAAGAAAAACGTTGAGGTAAAATTTTAAACATAAAAAGTAAGTTTAATCTTTACTACAAGAAAGTAGTAAAAGAAAGGGAGAAGTTATGGCGGAGCAAAAAAGCGATGAGAACAATTTGGCAATGATTGCCCACATTTTGGGGATAGTGATTGGTTTTATTGGCCCACTTATCATTTATCTAACAGCAAAGGACAAACCGTTTGCTTATTCACAAGCTAAAGAAGCCCTGAATTTTCAGATCACAGTAGTTATTGCTTGGGTTGCTTGCGCAGTTTTGTCTTTCATTGGAATAGGTTTTATTCTATATCCGGCTGTTTGGGTTGTTAACTTGATTTTTTGTATAATGGCTGCAATGGCTGCTAGTAAGGGTGAAGCATATAAATACCCGATTGCGATCAGACTAATTCAATAACCTGTCTCGCCTCGGTCTCGCCGAGGTGGATTGGAGGCTGCTTTGACGGCTAAACGAAAACTTATCGCTGTGCTTTCTTATCTGTCGGTCTTGCTTTTTTTTCCGCTTAATTTATTCAAGAAAGACGATTTTATAAGATATCACGCCAAACAGGGAGTCGTTTTCTTTGTCCTGTCTATACTGATAGTATTTACTTTCTGGTTGCCAGTCGTTGGCTGGATTTGCTTGTTGGCACTGTTAGTAATATGGGCGACAGGTATTTTCAATGTCATTACAGGAAAAATGGAACCTCTACCGGTTATTGGTCGAATTGCTGAGCGAATTTCAATTTAAGACGTTTACATCAAATACTAAAAAAGCTAAAATTAACTTAGCTTTTTTAGTGTCTACATTATTCTATTCTCTCAACCAGAACCAAAGCTGGTTTTCAGTTCCTTTTTTAAATTATAGCAACTTGCGTGAGATAGCACGCCCAGATATGAGTTTAACGATTGGAAAAGTATTTTTCCATTGATTAAACCAGTCTTGAATTCCTGAACTCTTGTCTTGAGTCTCTTGAATATCCTATTCTTGGTTTTCGTCCTGACCAATCGATGATGTGGTAATACCACATATCCAAGAAAATCAACTCCCTGTTGATATTTTCGGATTGAAACTTTTTCCGGGTGCAATTTGAGTTTTAGCTTCTTATTGAGAAACGATTCAATTTCGGGTAATAAGTTCTGCAGGTATTTGCGATTGTCGGCAACAATGACAAAATCATCAGTATAGCGACAATAATTCTTAACTTTCAGTTTGTGTTTAACAAATTGGTCAAACTTGTTCATATAAACATTGGCAAAGAGCTGACTAGTTAAGTTGCCAATCGGAATTCCTTTCCCGATTGCGGCCGAAGGCCGTCTCCCTCCCCAGATTTGCGCCCTACTGCACTCCGTAGAAATACAGTATTCTGGCGAATCAAGCAAGATATCCCACATGGCTAAGTCGTAGCTGAACCAATATTGGTAAGACATTTCCAATATATTCGATTTTTGAATAAAAAAATTGAGCCTCGATATTTTGTCCCGCAAAGCGAGACTTCCATCAAGGCTCTAGGGTTCTAGAGGTACAAGCGGTCAAACTACGAGAGGCAGGGGGACTTCCAGACGCGGACAACGCCGAGGCTGCCGCTGAAATTGATGTCCCAGCTGTTGCAGACGCAGAAGCCATTGCCATCGAAGCCGCCAACACAGACGAGGCGGCCATTAGCGGTCTCCAGAAAACCCCAATGATAGCGGTTCTGGAGCAGCCGCTCTTTGCCGTTCAGCAGGTAGTTGGAGAAGCAGGCCTCGGCAACGGCCTGTTCCTCGCCTCGGGCAAACTGTTCGCCCGAGGCGGTGATCGCGTCGTTTTGCTTCTGCCAGTTCATCGAGACGAAGGGGCAGGAGAAGTCGAGTAGGCGGTAGCCCAGCTCGACGGCCTTGGTGGCCCATTCGTCTTGCTGGTTCTCGCGCCACCACCTGTAGTCCTTGTCGAAGCAGGGCTGCTTCTTGCGGTTGTCGCCCACGACGAGCTGGTCGCGCAGGCTAAGTCCATTGACATAGACCAGGCGCCAGTTCTCGCCGTTCTGGTTGCGTTCCGCAGCCTGAGCCAGAATCTCCTCGGTGTAGAGCATCGTCGGCTCCACTTCGGGCAGATCGCGCTGCCAGACGCGGCAGACATCCTTGTAGCCGAGGACCTTGCCCTCGCCGAGGATCTCGACGACCAGCTGTTCGGCAGCCGTCAATCCAGCGCGGTTGAGGATGCTGTCCAGCAAGGAGCTGAACAGCTCCTCGTCATGCGCGAGCTTGGAAAAGAAGCTGGTCAGCTCCTTCGGTGTTCCGACCTTGCGGCCGGTTACAACCACCTCGTGCATTAGCCCGAGGTCCTTCCCGAATTCGTCGAGACGCACCGTACCCATACGACACACCTCTTTCACAGAATGCTCTGCCATAAGGCAGGCTGTTCCTTGCTTGGAACAAGCATGCTGACAACCAAATTGTTTTAATTGGCAAAATGCTTGTCCCAGAAACAGATTTTCAATGTTCAATAACTTGGAATTATACCATAAACGGAAACAAATTGTAAGGGATTTTTATTTTTCGTGGATATTCAATTGAATAATGTAGCAAATCCAGCTAAAATTAACTTAGCTTTTTTAGTATGATAAAAATCTATGAATATTTACGATCAAATTGGGACGAATAAATTTAAAACCGTTTTTTACATTGGAATTTTTCTAATTTTCATTATCGGACTCGGATATTTGTTTTCGTATATCTACGATCAGCCGGGGATTCTTGTTATTGCTGTAATTATTGCCGTAATTCAGGCAATGTCGTCATATTTTTGGGGCGACACAATCGCTCTTTCGATGGCCCATGCCAGACCGGTTAAGAAAGTTGATAATCCGGAACTTTTTCGAATTGTTGAGAATCTGGCTATTACAGCCGGTTTACCGATGCCCAAAGTTTATATAATTCCCGATGATTCGCCCAATGCCTTTGCTACGGGTCGAGACCCGAACCACTCATCAATAGCGGTGACCACCGGTTTACTTCAATCTTTGGAGAAAAAAGAACTTGAGGGCGTAATTGCTCACGAACTGTCGCATATAGGTAATCGCGATTCACTCTTGATGGTTGTTGTCGTAGTTTTGGTTGGGGTTATTGCCATCGCATCCGATCTTTTCTTTCGCATTGGTTTTTGGGGAGGTTTTGGCAAAGATGAAAATAACGGTGGCAGTAATGGCGTTACTTTGTTAATTGGGCTTATGATTGCGATTTTAGCGCCGATTATGGCAACGCTAATTCAGCTGGCAATTTCTCGCAAACGGGAATATTTGGCCGATGCCAACGCCGCACTCCTAACTCGTTATCCCGAAGGTTTGGCAAATGCACTTAGAAAAATATCAGAGTATAAAAAACCGGTTCGCTACGCCAACGATGCAACGTCACTTTTGTTCATTATGAACTCGAAAAAAAAGCGCTCCTGGTTTTCCTCGCTACTTGATACCCATCCGCCGGTTGAAGAAAGAATAAAAGCCTTAGAATCAATGTAAAAAATATAGAGAAGTAATAGGGTTGATTGGAATGAGAAGTAAAGTTTGTGATATAATTGTCTTATAAATTGTAATTTTAGGAGGGTTTATGCCAGAGGGAGAAACACCGACACCGGTAGCAGCGCCATCTGCACCATCATCGGCGCCAGGAAAGAAAAGCAATGCAACGACAATAATTGTTATCGTTGTTGTGGCGCTTGTCGTATTGGGAGTTGGCGGGTATTTTGTCAGCAGATATATTGCCAGAAAAGCAGCAGAAAAACTGACTGAAGGAATCATTTCAGCTGGTACGGGCGGAAAAGTAAATGTTGATTCGAGTAATAATTCGGTTTCAATTTCTGGCAATGGAGAATCAATCAGCGTTGGCGAAAATGCAACTTGGCCATCAACAATGCCGAGCGATGTACCTAAATATTCCAAAGGCAAAATTACTTCATCGTCAAAAGTTGATAATGAGAACTTGAAGAGTTGGAGCGTTGTTATCGGAGAAACGAGCCAAAGCGACTTTATTGCCTATAAGGCAAGTATTGTGGCTGCGGGTTGGAAGAGTGATTATGAGTCCACTAGCGTGATAGAAATTGCTCAGTACACCAAAGGCGACTACTCTCTATCAGCCGCGTACGATGCTTCGTCCAGCGGAGCAACAATCACAGTAACAAAAAATTAGACTAAGTAAAAAATGTGCCGGCAATCTAGCGCGGCACATTTTTTAATATAACAAATTATTATTACTATTCTGCAGGATTGTAGCTGGCAACAATCTGATGCACAAGTTCTTTTGCCGCCGTCTTGGTTATTGTCCCGTATTTCTCGTTGACTGAAGTACCATATTCGATTTTCACTCTTTGGTCGACTGGCGAAATCATGAAGAAATCTTGATAATAACCGGCGGAGGCAGCTTCGGTATGCATGCCATTGGGTGTATAAGTCATTCCTGCGGCCACAACAGTGTCTTGTGGTCCGTTTGTCCAATCCGATGCGACACCGGTTCTAAAGCAGAGAGATGGTTCGTCTTCGGTTGCAGCGGCATCACCAATTAATACGTAGTAGTTTTCAGTTGAAATCTTGACGCATTTAGAGTTATTGATATCGCTGGCTTTTGGATCCGACATATCCTCGATTTTCGCTTCCTTGGGATATTCGATACGATACTTGCTCAAATAGTTTTTATATTCTGTCATCTTTGATTCATCGGTGTTTGTGGCGGGATTGTCTGCAGCAGAATTCGTAGTGGATGAGGTGTTTTCGGTCGAACTTGCAGAATCAGTCGAGGTATTTTTCT
>Ga0172381_10006573_pt1 | contig 11611 bp, 7 predicted proteins | sample Leawel6488metaG_FD_119754 | JGI IMG/M metagenome (GOLD analysis project Ga0172381, IMG submission 119754) | Leachate microbial communities from a municipal landfill in Southern Ontario, Canada - Leachate well 64-88 metaG | ecosystem: Engineered > Solid waste > Landfill > Unclassified | place... | reverse complement strand
GATCGGGAGAACCGTCGTGACGATCTCGTCCTTGAGGTTGAGGAGGTTGACAAGCGGTTTCCCCTTGGCAATCCGTGAACTCTCGGGGATCTGGTACACCTTGAGCCAGTAGATCCGGCCGATGTTGGTGAAACAGAGGAGGTAATCCTTCATGCTGGCCATGAAGACCGAGTCCACGACATCCTCCTCTTTGGTGGTCATACCGGTGATGCCATGGCCACCCCGACGCTGCTTTCTGTAGGTGTCGAGATCCATACGCTTGATATAATTCGCCGATGTGATCGAAACAAGGACGGGCTTGTCCTCGATGAGATCCTCGGTGGAGAGCTCGCTCGTGTCGAGCGCGATCTGGGTCCGGCGCTTGTCGCCGAACTTGCTCGCAATCTCGCTCGTCTCGCACCGGATCTCGTCCTTGATGTTCGCCTCGCTCTCAAGGATCTTCTCAAGGTGCTCGATCTCGGCCTGGAGCCCGGTCTTCTCGTCCGTGATCTTCTGCTGTTCGAGAGCTGCGAGACGGCGCAGCTGCATCTGGAGGATCGCATTGGCCTGAGGCTCATCGAGCCCGAACCCTGCAATCAGGGCATTCCGGGCATTGTCAACGGTATCGGATGCACGGATGGCCTTGATGACCTCGTCAATCCGGTTAAGGGCGATTAAGAGACCGTTTAAGATGTGGACCTTATCCTGTGCTTTCTTCAGGTCGAACTCGGACCTGCGCCGGATCACCTCGATCCGGTGCTGGACGAAGTGCCCGAGCAGGGCGTGCAGGTTGAGGATCTTGGGCTGGCCGTCGACAATCGCAAGGTTGGATGTCCAGAAACTGGACTCAAGTGCCGTGTTCTTGTAGAGATTGTTGAGGATGACCGGCGCCATCGTGCCCTTGCGGAGTTCGAATACGACACGTATGCCCTCCTTGTCGGACTCGTCGCGGATATCGGAGATCCCATCGATCCGCTTGTCCTTCACCATCTCGGCGATTCCAGTGATCCACTGTGCCTTGTTTACCTGGTACGGGAGTTCGGTGACAATGATCCGGTCGCCCCGGTTCCCTCCTTCCGACTCCTCGATCTCCGCAACACCGCGGACAATCACGCGGCCCTGGCCGGTCATATAGATGTTCTTGACACCCTCGACACCCATCAGGATGCCGCCGGTCGGGAAATCCGGGCCGGGCATGATCCGCAGAAGGTCTTCAACCGGAACCTCAGGGTTGTCGAGATAGGCCGAGACTGCCGTGCAGACCTCTTTTAAGTTGTGCGGGGGCATCTTCGTTGCCATACCGACCGCGATACCGTCCGTGCCGTTGACGAGCAGGTTCGGGATCCTGGCCGGGAGCACGGTGGGCTCCTGCAGGGACTCATCGTAGTTCGGCTGGAACTTCACGGTGTCCTTGTCAAGATCTTCGAGAAGCGCTTCTGCGTACGGGAAGAGCCGCACTTCGGTGTACCTGCTCGCTGCCGCAGAATCGCCGTCAATCGAACCGAAGTTCCCCTGCCCCTGTACCAGCATGTGGCGGTAACTGAAGGGCTGGGCCATCTTGACGATGGTATCGTAGATGGACGAGTCGCCGTGCGGGTGGTACTTACCCATTACGTCACCGACCACCCTCGCGCTCTTCCTGGTGGGCTTGTCGCTCGTGTTGCCCATGTCCCACATGCCATAGAGTGAGCGGCGGTGAACGGGTTTGAGACCATCGCGGACATCAGGAATGGCACGGCTGATGATGACCGACATCGCGTAGTTGATGAACGAGGTCTTCATCTCGTGTTCGATACTGATCGGCTCGGTGCGGTGGGTCACAACGGGCTCGGGGGCGGGCGCTTTCTTATCAGATGTCAAGGTTGGTCACCTCCTTGGCATGTCGGATGATGAAATTTTTCCGTATCTCCACATCCCTTCCCATAAGGGTCTTGAAGATCTCGTTTGCCTCATATGCATCCTCGATGTTCACCTGCCGGAAGATCCGGTGGGCGGGGTCCATGGTTGTGTCCCAGAGCTGCTGGGCGTTCATCTCACCAAGACCCTTATAACGCTGGACGGAGACTCCCTTATCTCCCATGGCAGCGGAGACCTGCTGCATCTCCTCTTCCTTGTACACGTACTTCTCCTCTTTCCCCTTTGCAATGCGGAAGAGAGGTGGCTGGGCGATGTAGATGTACCCGGCCTCGATCAGTTTGAGCATATAGCGGTAGAAGAACGTGAGAAGAAGCGTCCGGATATGGGCGCCATCCACATCGGCATCGGTCATGATCACGATATGGTGGTACCGTGCCCGCTCGATATCGAACTTATCACCGACACCGGTCCCGATGGCAGAGAGAAGCGTCTGGATCTCGGCGTTCTTCAGGATCTGGTGTTCGCCAGCCTTTTCGACGTTGAGGATCTTACCTCTCAAGGGGAGGATGGCCTGGAACTTCCTGTCCCGGCCCTGCTTGGCAGAACCACCTGCAGAATCTCCTTCCACGATATAAATCTCGGATTTGGCCGGGTCGCGCTCGGAACAGTCGGCAAGTTTTCCCGGGAGGCCGGAACTCTCCAGGGAACTCTTGCGCCTTGCAAGGTCCCGGGCATTCCGGGCAGCCTCGCGGGCTTTTGCCGCAGAGAGCGCCTTCTCAATGATGGTCTTGAGCACGGTCGGGTTCTCATCGAAATATTCGCTGAGGGCCGCATAAACGAGCGAGTCAACTATGCCCTTGACACTGCTGTTGCCCAGGCGCATCTTGGTCTGGCCCTCGAACTGGGGGTTTGCCATCTTGACGGAGACAACGGAGGTGAGGCCTTCACGGACATCCTCGCCGCGGAGCACGATCGTGGAGTTCTCTTTGATGAGGCCGTTCCGCTTTGCAACGGTATTGATGGTCCGGGTGATGGCACTCCGGAACCCTTCGAGATGCGTCCCGCCCTCGCGGGTATTGACCGAGTTGACGTAGCTGTAGATCTTCTCGTCATACGCGGTGGTATACTGCATCGCAACCTCGAGTTCGAGTTTGTTCTCGGGATCCTTTTTGGTGATATCGATAGGTGCCGGGTGGAGGCATTCCGCACCGTCGTTGAGGTACTTGACAAACTCTACGAGACCGCCGGCATAGCAGTAGGTTGCGGTGTCGCCGGTCCGCTCATCGGTGATGATGATGGTGAGCCCGGCGTTCAGGAACGCAAGTTCCCGCATGCGGTGGGCGAGCACATCGTAATCGAACGTAGTGGTCTCGAAGATGGTGGCATCCGGGACAAAGTGGATCCGGGTGCCGGTCATCTTTGCACCGTACTGCGCAAGGAAGACGCGCCGGTTCTCTTCTTCACTCTTGGCGGGATCGATGAGGTATGCTGATGAGAGGGCGGTCTGGCCGGATACAGGAGCCTCCACCTGGCTGTCAGTGGGTGTGAACTGCGCCGATGCATCGTACCACTGCTGATATCGTGCGATCAGTTCTGCAAGGGTCTCCTCGCGCTGCGAGAGTGCGGTGGTCATCTTGCCCTGCGCAAACCGCATCTCATAGATATTGCCATCCCGGTATACCTTGGCAGAGAGCCAGTTGGAGAGTGCGTTGACAACGGAAACACCCACCCCGTGCAGGCCACCGGAGACCTGGTAGGACTCCTTGTCGAATTTCCCGCCGGCATGGAGGACCGTGAGAACAACCTCAAGGGCACTCTTGCCGGTCTTCTCCATCCGGTCGACCGGGATGCCCCGCCCGTTATCCTCGACCATGAGGGACCCGTCCTTATTGATGACAACGGCTATGCGGGAACAGAACCCGGCCAGTGCCTCGTCAATGGAATTATCTACTACCTCGTAGACCAGGTGGTGCAGGCCGCGGGTGTCGGTGCTGCCAATGTACATCGCCGGGCGCTCGCGGACCGGAGTAAGCCCTTCAAGTACGGTGATGTGTGATGCATCGTATGAATCAGTCAAGCAAAACCTCCGTTTAAAAATGAATACCATTGCAAGGAAATTTTCACATATAATATTAGGGGCCTGAACATATAATGATACCCCTCAGTTTTCAGGCGTAAAAAGTAGGGATTTGCCCAGATCCGGAAGAATGCATTTTTTTATGATTATTTAAAAAATATAATTTTGAAAAATTTACCGGAAATACCTCCCGGAAAATCTGGTTCCGGGAATTTGGATCATAATTCTATTGTTTAAAAAACGACGTTCTTGGAAGCATGAAGGTATGCCCCCGCCACCGGGGGATCCTCCTATTGCGATAGTGACGTATTACCTGTACAGAATTTGTCAGCTGCCCGGTTTCCGTGCGGAAAAAAGATGTTCAGGTACTGGTTTTAGTGCCTGCGTATGGTAATGAATGCAACTGCACCGAGACTGATCACGGCGATCAGTGCACCATAGCCCGGCGACGTGGCCGGGGCCGTTATGGGGGCTGAAGGACTGGGGGTGGCTGTTGCAGCTGTTGTCGCTATTGTAGTTGACGGGGACGTAGTTGCTGGTTCGGGTGGCTTCCCAAGAGTGATTGAGACCGTGCCGTATGCTGCGTCTGCAAGGTTTTCCTTATCGTAGGGCTGGCTTACTGCGTAGATGGTGTAGGTGCCTGCATCGAGTGCATAGTGTGCAGTCCCCCACTTCCAGGACCAGGTGTGGTCACCGTTTACATCAATAGACTTGAATGAGGTCGCATCATTGTTCCTGACTGCATAGTTCCCGGGGTCTGCCCGCTGGATCTGTGAACCAGCGCTCTTCAGGCCGGGTCCGACAATGAACAGGTAGGTCTTCCAGGTTTCGGTGTTGGTACCCGTGAACTCGATCTCGTCGCTGAGGAAGTAGCTCTGGTTGCCCACTGCCACGATAGTGACTGCTCCCGAAAGGACGGTCTTTTCATTTCCCGACAGGGTTGGTGTTGTCGGGGATGTAGTTGCCGATCCAGCTGACTTTTTGATGGTGATTGAAACTGTGCCGGTTGGAGTAATGCGGTTCTTGTCGTAAAGCCGGGGCACGGCATAGATGGTGTAAGTACCGCCTTCAAGCACATAGTTGGTGGTGTCCCACTTCCAGGACCAGGTGTGGTCACTCTCGACACTTACCTGCTGGTAGGAGGCAGGGTTGTCATTTTCGAGTGGCGAGTGCGCCGGGTCCGGGTTGTTGATCTGTGCGCCATCTTCGGGCAGGCCGGGTCCGGTAATGAACAGGTAGGTCATGTCTGTTATGGTGTTGTCGCCGAGGAACTCGATCGTCTCGCCGGCGTAGTAGTTCGTGTCGCCGGCTGTCATGATCGTAATATGGGGCCTGTCGGCGGCCATGGCGGCGATCTCTTCATTAGTCAGGTTTGATCCTGCGAATACCGGCATTACCGCAAGGAGGGAAAACAGGGTAACTGCAACGAGTGCAAGCGTCAATCGTTTCGTCATTTGTTCTTCACCTCCGCATAACGATGAATGCAACTGCCCCGAGGCTGATCAGCGTAATCAGGGCACCGAAGCCGGGCGACGTAGTGGGAGTCGGGGTCGCAACGGGGGCTGTCGGGGATGCAGTTGTTGACACGAGCGGCTTCTTGATGACGATAGAGACTGTGCCGTAGGGTGTTTTCTCAAGGTGGTCTTTGTCATGGGGTCGGGCTGCTGCATAGATGGTGTAGGTCCCGGCATCAAGTGCACTATTCGAGGTTCCCCACTTCCAGGACCATGTGTGGTCGCCATTGACGTCCATAACCTTGAAGGTTGATGCATCGCCGTCAACAACTGCGTCAGTGCCGGGGTTGATGCCCGTGAGGTCTGAACCCTTCGGCTTCAGGTTTGGACCCGTAATGAACAGATAGGTCTTGTAGGACCCGGTGTTGGTACCGGAGAACTGGATCTCTTCGCCGAGGTAATAACTTTGGTTGCCGGTTGCAATGATAGTAACTACACCCGGAAGGACGGTCTCTCCGTTTCCGGATAGGGTTGTAGCAGACGGGATTGTCGTAGCTGGAATTGTTGCAGGCGGTGTTGTAGTTGACGGGGAAACAGTTGCTGACCCAGCTGAGTTTTTGAATGCGACTGAGGTGAAGCCGTATTCTATTGTCGGATCAAGGTGGTCATAATCGTTGGGTCGGGGTACTACATAGATCTTGTAAGTGCCGTCTTGAATTACATAATTGGTGGTGTCCCACTTCCAGGACCATTTATGGTCACTCTTGACCGTTGCCTGCTGGAAGGTGGTAGGGTTGCCGTTTTCGAGCGGCGAGTGCGCCGGGTCCGGGTTGTGGATCTGTGCGCCGTTTGCGGGCAGGCCGGGCCCGGTGATGAACAGGTAGGTCATGTCGGACGCGGTGTTCTCGCCCAGGAGCTCGATCGTGTCGCCAGGGGTGTGGACCATGACGAACATGCCGTTGGAGTCGATCGTGTCGGCAGGAGGAATGTAGTTCGGGTCAATGCGGTCCATGACTGTAATATAAGGCCTGTCGGCGACCATGGCGGCAATCTCTTCATTAGTCAGGTTTGATCCCGCGGATATCGGCATTATCGCGAGAAAGGCAAACAGGACAACCGCGACAAGTAACGTTAATCGTTTCGTCATTTGGTTTTACCTCGTATGTAATGGTTATTATATCATGTAAATGTGGATACATTGACAAATAAATAATTCGAATTAGATCTCATACAAAAGAAAATAGAAAAATTTTCATTATCAATGAATGTAAGACAGGGATTTTTTATCGCACACCTACCGGAACTCTCCCACACTGGCATCGCTGATGCCCAGTTCCTTGTCGATCGCAACTACGAGCCGCTTTAAGGTGAAGAGCACCTCACGGGCGTCCTCCCCGTCCATCGAGCCCGGCTGGTGCCAGATCACTTTCTTCCGGAGCAGGGTCGTGAGTTCTTCGACTTCCGTTCCCCGGAATTTTTCCGGCAGTTCCAGACCTTCAACATGATCCCCTGCGCCGTGCCATGCCTGTTCCGGTGGCAGCGCGAAATGCATCGCGATCAGCGTGATGCTGGTCACGAATCCACATCCGAACTGGTGCTCCATGCAGAGACATGGTGAGGGGATGAGAAAATAGTAAGGATGGAGGACGGGCTATTATGCCCGGGCCGCTATCAGCCAGGTACCGATGGGAACTGCAATCGTGACAATGAGACAGAAGCCGAGAAACGACCATTCCGATGTCCGTAGCGGCTTCTTCGTCACAAAGATATGGCTGTTCTTCCCGTATCCCCGGCAGAGCATGCTGGTGTAGACTCGTTCGCCCTGTTCGTACGAGCGGATAAAGATCGTCCCCACCATATAGCCGATCTGTTTCATGCGGTAGCGGTAGGGCAGGGCAGAATCGAACGGATCAAAGCACCGGGTGGTCAGCGCTTCATTGATCTTGCGGAAGATGTACCCGAAGACAAAGAGATAGCGGATCATCATGCCGAACGTGAGGGCAAACTCCGGGGGGAGCCCCATGCGCCCGGCCCCTTCCAGTATGTCGTGGAGTTTTGTTGAAGACGAGAGCAGGATGATCGCTGATACACAGACTACAAACTTGACGAACAGGATGAAGGCAAACTCGACGGATTCCGCGTAGATATGAATACCAAACGGCAGGTCTGCAATGACATGAAAGACCTGATAATAACGGTTGGTGAAGAAGATCTGGAACAGGATGATGAAGAGCCCGAAGGGCAGCACCATGACAAGGCGCCGGAGATACACGAGCCAGGGCAGGCGGGCAAGCGCCCAGAGCGCCATGATGAATGCAAAAAAGATGAGGCCGACCGTGAATACAAGGGGAGAGTACGGCACGGCCACCATCGCGATGATGATGGCAAACATGCCAAGGATCTTCACCCGTGCATCGAGATTGTGGATAAAACTGTCCCGGTACCCGGCCTTCTCGATATAAAAGAGTTCCTCAATCATTGGCTGGATCCGTCCTTTGGCCCTTGTAGGTGTTGACCAGCGCCCGTTCGGCGTCCTCGTACGTGTAGGCCATGGGCACCGGCACACCCTGCTGGTTCAGGGAGCGGATCAATTTCGGGAGTACCGGGACATCGAGCCGGACGGAGCGGAGCATATCGGGCTGGAGGAAGATCTCATCAACGGTTCCCTCTGCCACAAACTGCCCCTTGTTCATCACATAGATGTAGTCAGCGACCTCGGCTACCATCGATACATCGTGCGTTGAGAAGATGACCGTCATCCCGTATTTCCGGGACAGGGAATTGATGAACTCCACAAGGTCGTGGACGCCTTTGGGATCCAGTCCCGCGGTCGGCTCATCAAGGACGAGCACTTCCGGCTCCATGGCAATGATACCGGCAATGGCGACCCGCTTCTTCTCTCCCCCGCTCAGGTGATGCGGGACCCGGTGGGCGAGATCTTCGATCCCCACAATTCTGAGCGCCTCTTCAACGCGGTGGTGGATGGTCTCTTCATCAAGGCCAAGGTTCGTGGGGCCGAATGCGACATCCTGTTCAACGGTGGGCGAAAAGATCTGGTCGTCCGCGTTCTGGAAGACGATTCCCACGAACTTGCGCACCTCCCGGATATTCTCCTTCGTTATGGGCTCGCCCCGGATCAGGACCGATCCCGAGGTGGGTTTGAAGATCCCGTTGAAACATTTAAAAAGCGTGCTCTTCCCTGCACCATTCGACCCGATCACCGCGATACGGGCATTCCTCGGGGCAACGAAGTTGAGGGAATGCAGGGCAGTGACATTCCCGGGGTAGGTGTAGACGAGGTCACGGGTTTCGATGAGGTGCATGGTGAAATTCCTGTAATGAGTGGATTTTTTGCGGGAAATACTCTCTCAATTCTTTCTTGAGATGAAGCGGCTGATGCCGAATCCCAGCGCGAGCAGCACCAGCACACCGAAGAGGATCGCCATCGCTTCCCCGGGTTTGTCCATTCCCGGGATCGCGTAATCCGTAAGGGGTGCCTGCCACGAGAACGTATTACCGGTCTTTTCTGCAACTGCCGCTTCTGCGGACGTGGCTTTTGCCTCATCGATATGAACGGTGGTCACATCCTTTGCCCCGTACGCAGAAAGGAATGTGCTGTCGAGCCCGTCAGGATAGGTGGAGGCATAATACGGGGCAATGATCGCAAGCGCCAGCGCGATCGTGATACCGGCAATGATGATCACATCCTTTGCCTTCCGGCTCCTGGCAACAACATCGCCCGCGACAATATCCGGGCGGGCATGGATGATGAGGGAGAGGGCAAAGGCCGTGATGCCGCCTTCGATGATCCCGATGATCGCGTGATAGATGCCCATGGTGATCAGGCCGAACGTGAGAGGCAGGGTTCCGGCAATGGCGAGCTCAACTGCACAGACAATGGCAGGGATGAAGAGAGAGATCCAGCCGGCAATGAACGCTGCACAGAAGCGGTTATGGAAGAGGTTGTTGATGGACTGGTAGGAATAAAACCCGAAAAATCCTCCCAGCACCCCCATGTTGATGATGTTGGCTCCCATTGCGGTAATCCCGCCATCGCCAAAGAAGATTCCCTGCAGGACAAGAACAAGCGTGAGGATAAAGACTGCGGCAAAGGGGGACCCGAGGACAATGGCGGCGAGAGCTGCACCGACGACATGACCGCTGACACCTCCCGGGATGATCGAAATGGGGAGCGCCATGTTGAGGGTCTGAATGGCAAAGATCCCCGCGGCAAGCACAGCGACAAGAGGAACTTTATCCTCGCTCATCTCCCGCTTTGCCCAGCGGAGCGAGAGGAGGATGAACACAAGGGCAATGATCCAGTATATGGCAGCCTGAGAGATCGGGAAAAAACCATCGGGAATATGCATGACATTCTCTCAACAGATACTACGATTGTAACGTTTTGTAATACTTGGTAGATTAAAAAGATTGTTCTTTGATAGTCTAGTCTGAATTTTTTTGAAAACTGACAAAAAGAGAGATACATGTTCAGGGAAAATCGAACCGGGTAGAATTCCACAGAATATGTGCATTCCGGGACATGAAACCAGAGCAAATAGTAAAAACATCATAATTATAAAAGAACCGGATAGAAACGTTTTTGTTCATGGACAGAGTGATACCTGTCAGAAATGATTTCCCTTCTGTATGTCGACGATGAGCCGGAACTGCTCAATCTCGCCAAACTGTTCCTGGAGCGGGAGGGGGAATTTACCGTCACGACTACGACATCGTCACGGAAATGCCTCGATCTTCTGGCAGACCGGTCATTTGACGCGATCATATCCGATTACCAGATGCCCGCCATGGATGGCATCGAACTCCTCAAGCAGGTGCGGAGCAGGGGTCTCTCCACCCCGTTCATCCTCTTCACCGGGAAGGGGAGGGAGGAGGTGGTGATCGAGGCCATCAACAATGGTGCAGACTTTTATCTCCAGAAAGGGGGCGCTGCCCGGCCCCAGTTTGCCGAGCTCCGCCATAAGATCATCGCGGCCACGGAACGCAGGCGGGCGATCGATGCCCTGAGGGAGAGCGAGACCAAGTACCGGGAACTGGTCGAGAATGCCGGCAGCATCATCCTCAAGATGGACCCGGCGGGCAATATCACGTTCTTCAATGAGTTTGCACAGAGCTTCTTCGGATTCACTATGGCTGAAATTCTTGGGAAACCGGTGATTGGCACCATTGTCCCGGCGTATGAATCAGCGTCAAACCGCGATCTCACCCGCATGATTGAGAACATCATCACCCATCCCGATGATTTCACGAACAACGAGAACGAGAATATCACCAAGAGCGGGAAACGGGTGTACATCCACTGGTGGAATAAACCCCTGTATGACAAAAACGGCGCCTTCGAGGGGGTGTTGTGCGTTGGCACGGATATTACCGCCCGCAAACAATTCGAGGACGAACTCCGTGCCGAGAACGACAAGAACCGCGGTCTCATGAACAATGCCAACGATGCCATCTTCATCATGGATGCTGCCACGGGCATGTTCGCTGATGCCAACCGGAGGGCACTCGAACTGGTCGGAAGGTCGCTTGCAGAGCTCCAGGACATGCACCTGACCCGTATCTTCCCGGCCGAATACCATGAGATGTACCTGGGATACTTCTCTGATGCAGCAAAAGAGGGATCCCGATCCCATTCTCTTGCCATCGTTGATAGCAAGGGTCGGATGATTCCAGAGGTGGTGAGTTTCACCATGCTCAACATAGGTGATCGCCCGCATGTCATGGGTATCTTCCATGACATTGCCGAGATCAAGATGGCACAGGATGCCCTGCAGCTTGCCAACAGGAAACTGAACCTGCTATCAGACATCACCCGCCACGATATCCGTAACAAGCTCACCATACTCGAGGGATATCTGGAGCTCTCGCGGGGGCTCACCAGGGATCCCGATCACAGCATGTATATCCGGAAGATCCAGGACATTGTCAAAAATATCAGCGAGAACATCGAATTCACCCGGCTCTACCAGAACCTCGGCGTGGCAGCACCGGACTGGCAGAACGTCCACAATGTCTTCTTCCACGCCTGCACCCAGATAGATATCCGGAAGATCTGCGTCCAGTCGGATACCGGGGCGCTGGAGATCTATGCCGATCCCCTTCTTGAGCGGGCATTCTTCAACATAGCGGATAATGCAGTCACCCACGGGGGACGGGTAACCAGGATCAGGATCTCCGCACAGGAGACACTCGAAGGGGCATTGATCGTGATAGAAGACAATGG
>Ga0172381_10006572_pt1 | contig 11611 bp, 21 predicted proteins | sample Leawel6488metaG_FD_119754 | JGI IMG/M metagenome (GOLD analysis project Ga0172381, IMG submission 119754) | Leachate microbial communities from a municipal landfill in Southern Ontario, Canada - Leachate well 64-88 metaG | ecosystem: Engineered > Solid waste > Landfill > Unclassified | place... | reverse complement strand
TATAAGAAATGAGGCAGGCTGGACAAAGAATACCCTCTTGAAATCCTGCCTCTTTATCTTTCATAAATAATATATATGTTTTTTGAAATCTTATATGATTTTTTATAATAATATTTATAAAGAGGATAAAATAGATTTAATGATGGCAACTAAAAATCTTAAAAGAGTTATTAAAGTTGGTTGTAGTCTCGCTATTGTTATTGATAATAAAATTGCTAAGTCTATTGGAATTAAGGAAGGAGATTATATTTTGTATAATGTTATGAAGATTTATGATGAGAATATGGATGAGAAGGAGGAGAAGAGAAAATGAAAACAGATGTTTGTATTTATTGTGGTAAAACAAATAAAGGTAAATCTCCAGGATTATTATTTTGCAGTAATAGATGTAAAAACAAAGCTATGATAGAAGACCCAGAATTTTATTATCATAAGATTAATGAAATAAAAGAAAGGAAATTACAATATAAAAAATTGTTAAATGAATTAATTGAGAATGCAAAAGAAGAAGACAAAAAAACATATAGAGAAAGAGGAGAATATGTTGTTAGACAAGGAACAGTTAATAATAAAACTGGTGATGCATGGGTTATTACTTTGCCTAAGTCTGCAAGAGAAAATAAAGAAAGACTAGTATGTGAAAATTTAAGCAATGGAATTATTTTATTTACTCCTACATCAGTTTATAAGGATGTAGAGAGAAGAGTATATTCTAATTTTAGAGTATGTTCTAATAAAGACTGTTCATTTAAGACTTACTTTAAAGATTTTGAATTTTGTCCCATCTGTAGACAAGAATTAAGGGTTGTAGTGAAATGCAATAAAGATTTAAAAGATTTAAAAGAGGTAAAAGAGGATGAAGGAAAAGATACAAAAGATATTGATGAGTAAACAGAAGGGAAAGATGGATAGAGTCTATCAAGTTATCTCTAGTTATCTTGTTGGAAAATATTTTTTTAAGTCTATTACTGATGAGAGTAGAGATAAGATTTATGTTTATCAGGATGGAATATATGAAGGAAATGGAAAGGATATTATTAAGAAGGAAGTAGAAGATATTTTAGGAGAGATATGCAAGACTAGTTTTGTTAATGAGATTATTAATAAGGTTGTTAGAATGACTATTATTGATAGAAAGGATTTTGATTGTAAAGATTTAAATCTTATACCTCTTTTAAATGGAGTCTATGATTTAAAGGAAGATAAGTTTACTTCATACAAACCTAATATGAATTTCACTTATAGACTCCCTATTAAATATGATAAGAATGCAAGATGTAATAAGATTGATGAATTTTTTAATGAGGTGTTATTTGAGGATGATGTTGATGTAATGTATGAATGGTTTGCATATCATTTGTATAGGGAGTATTTTTTAAAGAAAGCTGTATTGTTAGTAGGACCACCAAATTCTGCAAAGTCAGTGATTATGAATTTGATGTCAAAGTTTATTGGAGAAGAAAATGTATGTAGTGTTGGATTACATGAGATTGGTAAACCATTTACTGTGTCTGATTTTTATAAGAAACATGCAAATTTGAAGGATGAATTATCGTCTAAGGAGATTGGAGATGTTGAGAGTTTTAAGTTATTGATTGGAAGAAGTATTTTGAGGGGAGAGTTTAAGTATGGAAATTCATTTAATTTTGTTAATTATGCTAAACTTACATATGCTACAAATCAAGTGCCAAAATTACCTACTGGTATTGATGAAAAGAGTTTTTATGATAGATGGATTGTATTTGAATGTGAACAGTCGTTTGCACCAGACAATCCAAAAACAAATCCTTTTTTGATAGATGAATTAACTAGTGAAAAAGAGTTGTCAGGATTGTTTAATGATGTTATATGGCATCTTAAAAAGATAATTAAGAGTAAGAATTTTTCATATAAAAAGACATTTGATGAAGTGAAAGAAGTTATGGAGAAGTATAGTGATTCAACTTTAAGGTTTTTAAAGGAATGTTGTGTTAGGGGGGAATATGAAGATTGGTTGAGTAAAGATGAGTTGTGGAGAAAATATATTGAATTTTGTGATTTAAATGGACTAAGTCAGAAGAATAATAAGTATGTGTTTGGTAAGAATGTAAATGAATTTTGTGATTATATAATGAATTCTAGAGAAAATTCTGGCATGATTGAAGGCTGGAGATACATAAAAGTTGGAAGATTGTTGTTAAAAGGAATGTAAATCTGATTTGTCTTCTATATAGTTTTCTATATAAATATTGATTGATTTTGTGATATTTTTGTAAATCTATATTCTCTAATATATATGTTTTTGGTTATAAACCTCAATTCTTGGCAAAATTCTCAGAGGCAATTGTGAGATTTTTATATTGAAGATTTTCAATGGATTTTTTGTCCTGCTGTGATACTAGAGTATATAGGTCATAAGGGTTGGGCTTAAAATCTTTTTCTAAATCTTGATTTTCCCTTTGAGATTTGTGATTTATATACTGTAATATATATGTTAGACAAGAGGAGCCATAATCATCTCCTCGTTTATATCTTTATATAAAAAAATAAATAAATAATATATAAAAGGTTTTACGAGTCAACCCTTATTGACTTTAAACATATCTGTTATAGTATATATGTTATTTTTGAAATGTTTTTGTTTGATAATATATTTTCCTATATAGTAATTATGATGTTGATTATCCCATTAACCTATATATTATAATATATATAAAAATATATATAAATATTTAAAAGGTAGAAAAATATATAAATATATAGGAAAAAAATCATTTTTTCTTATGGGTAAAATTAAAGATGCGAAAGTAATCAAGTAATAGGTGCTCGCATCCCGCATGCTTGGTCTTTAATCTTATCTAAAAAATAAATAATAAAAAAATCAAAATGAATAAAAAAAATCAAATAATATGTGATTATGGAAAGGAATGTAAGAACTATCAAGTAGAGATAACTCAAGAGGAAGATAATAGTGTAATCTTTTGGGTAACAGACTCAAATGGAAAGAGATATCTTATAACTGGTAATGAGCTTATTCATATGTGTGAAAGGAAGATGAAGGATAATAATCAAAAAAGTAAAGAAAGTGGGTGTAATAGCTCTCTAATTGAGTCTAATGAGGATTTAAGGGAGGAATCAGAATGGTAGAATTAATGGATATCTCAAAAGAAGACTTTATTGCGTATGAAGAAGTAAGGGTATCAGGGATTACAAATATGTGGGATGTTGAGGTTGTAATGCTTGAATCTGGTCTTGATAGGGATAAGATTATGTGTATTATGTCAAATTATGGTAAACTTATGGAGATTTATCCAGGAGTTAGAAAATGATAAAAAATATGCAAGATTGGGAAAAGGAAATAGTTCAACTTAATTTGGATGATAGAATATATCCAAATTCAATAGTTGGAGATTATCTATTGTTAACTAAAGATGAGATTGAAAGGTTGGTAGAGAAGACAAAAAGAAGAATTAAAATATATAATAAAATAAAACCAAAAGACTGGGCAGGGTACTCAGATTATGAAATAATTAAATAAAATGATAAACTGGAATATTAAGTATAAGTGGAATGATGGATTAGAAATTCAAAGAGTTATATTCATTTTTGAAACCAAGAATGAAGGGGGTTCCGTAACCCCTTCTCTTCAAGATAAACTTGTGAGGTTGTTAGGATGAATAAATGTTGTATCTGTGGTAAGAGATATATTGTATATGGAAATAATGCTCAACCGGTTAAAACTGGAAGATGTTGTGATAAGTGTAATGAAGAGAAAGTATTGCCTGCCAGAATTAAGATTATAAATAGATTAGAAAAAGAAAGGAGATATAAATGACATCTGATAATACTGATTTAAATTCTGAATTAAGTTCTGCTCAAGAAGACTTTAAACTTGAATTAGAGTTAGAACATTGGAGAGAGATAAGAGACCAAAGGAAGAGAGAAAAAGGTATGGGTATGTGTGAGGGATGTTGTCAATGGTTTGACGAAGAAGATTTATTTGTGGTTAAAGCTACAGATGATTGTGAAGCTGTAGGAATTGATAAGTTAGTTATTTGTAATGATTGTAAAGAGAGTATGGAGGATAGAGATTAAAATGAATAATATAAAAATGATAGCAATGTCTGGGATAATTGTATTTATGATAGTAATAATTATGTCATTTATTGATACAACTCCTTCATACAATAATACTATTGTTATAATTGAGCAGAGCAAATATAATTTAAATTCTTCTGTTGATTTTGAAAAGATTAATGAATCACAGATTATATATGATGAGATAATTGAAATAGCTCAATATGTTTCTAATTCTCATACATATAAACTGCATGAGTTTGATTGTACAAATTATAGTATTGAGCTTGTGGGTAGATTGAAAGAGATTGGAGTAGAGGCTAGATGTACTGCTGGTAATAATTGGTACTTTAAGGATTACACTAATCATACTTGGGTATCTGCTTGGGTTAATGGAACAAGGATTGAGATTGAGGCAACTGGTGGATATATTATTAGTTATGAACAGTATAAGACTTATGAAGTAAATTGGGAGAACTATTGTTGGTGAGAACATGATGACTGATACTATTGATTTAATTTTTATAATTGGGAGTTGTATATTCTTTTATTATTTGGGAAGATATATTGAGAGGAGGGAAAGATAATATGGTAAGAAGTATTGATATTTTAAGTAAGGCTGATATTCAAAATATTGTTAGGGAAGAGGGAGATAAGATTAGAGAGGAGAATTATAAGGTACTTAATGAGTTGAGAGAGAGACAAAGAATATTGGATGATGAGATAAGAGTATTAAATAGTAAGATGAAATTATAATGGTATGTTTATGTCAATATTGCAGGAAGCCTTTAAGAGGTATAAGTCCTTGTGGTTGTGGTGGTAAAGATAAAGACACTAATATTTGGGATAAGACTAAAAGAAAGAATTTGAGAAGGAGAAAGAAATTTTATGACAAGTAATAATTTTGTGGGAAGAGCATTTAGAAGAAGAAAAAGATTGTTAAAAGAACCTGAGTTTAAGAGAAAAACATTTTCAGAAAGGTAAACTTAATGGTGGTAAGAATGTTACACCTTTTTTCAATCCAATATGCAACACTCTTTAAATAAAGAGTTTGTCTTTCTGATAATTTGAGATATCTACTAGATGAGAATATTATGAAAAAGTATTATGTAAGGGTTGATGATAGGGAACGGGGAGAGAATCTGAAGTACTTTGAGAAATATGGATTGTTACCTGTTGTATGCAGAATGAATGTTGGAGATTATGTTTATGAAGGATTGGTGTTTGAGAGAAAGACCATTGGAGATTTTGTAAGCAGTATTTGTGATGGGAGATTGAAGGAGCAGAGAGAGAAGATGAGAGTTTATGAAGAGAGGATTGTTATTGTTATAGGAAAGTTTGATGAAGAGAAGCATCATATTCATAAACATTGTGTATTAGGAATGATGATTTCACTTCAGATGAGAGGCATTAAGGTTGTGTGGGTAGATGATGAGGAAGAAGGAGTATGGTGTATGAGGAATTGTATTGAGAGATATGAACAGGATACGAAGTATTTGAGTATTTGTTGAGATATGATGACAGATTTATGAATTTGCTTGTATTGACCGTTTAAATAGGTTTTAGAGATATTTTTAAGAGAAGATGATATTGTGTTTTATTATAGTCTTATGAATAATTTATGATTTGAATATATCTTGAATAGATATTATGAGTATTATATAATTTGAAACTATATATTTATATATAAGGATTAATAATTAATAATTAATAAGGAGATTAAAAAAAATGGTTGTTAATACAAGAGTGAGAGCAATTAGTCTGAAGATTGACCAAGATGAATGGTTGAGGAAGCAGAGACAAGAATTTAATTTTAGTAAGTACTGTCAAGACAAGTTGGATGATTATATGAAAATGATTGATGGTGTAAAGATTGAGGTTACTGGATAAAATGGTTATGAGAAGTTTGACTGTTGAAGAGAAGAAGGTTTGTGAGAAACAAATTGAGAGAATGAATACTGAGAAAGAGCATTTGATGTGGTTAATTGAGTATAATGAGTTGATGTTAAATAAGGGATTGAGAATGAATTATGAAGAGAAGGTAAGAGAGACCAAAGAGCAGGTGAAGATTTTGAATGGAGAAGTTATGATTAATGATGAGAAGATTAAGATGTTGGAGATACAGATTAGAGATGGTGTCGAAGTAAAAGGTGGTGTTCCTTCTGGAATTAATTAAGATGAAAGAGAATATAAATTATTTTGTATGTATGAAAAGGAGGTATATGTAAATGGGAATTGAAAGAGCACCAACTGAAAGTGAAAGAAGAGATTTTAAGAATGTAGGTGATGCTACTCCAAAAGAAGTATTTTTGAAACAGATTGCTGTTGTTGAGGCTAAGTTTACGAAGGAACATAAACCCTTTGATGGACAATGTGCAAGATTAGATTTTCAAGATGAAGTGTTGAGGATTGAAAGAGAAGCAGAAAGGAAGTATGGATATGTTAGGATGGAAGATTTGAGAGATTTGAAGTTTGATAATCTTGAGAAGTATGGTGATATGAGCAGACTTGAATTTGATAGAGATGATGAAGATATTGAATTTATGAATGTGAATGGAGTTAGAACACCAACTGTTGTAGGACATACTGTTGCTTGGAAATGTAAGGAAAGAGGACATGGAATAAGTGTGTTCATGCCGAATCTTGTGTATGCTGATTATTTGATTGGAAAGAAAGGAGGCAAGTAGTATTATATAGTTAAATATATATGATTAGTTATTATTGTTTTTAATATATATATTTAGATTATATAGTATAGTGTTAGTATATGAGTGCAAAAGATTTGATTGATATTTCTAAGAGACCTGATTTTAAAGAGTTAACTGCAAGGGGTGGAAGGAATATGTCACCTAAGAAAATGCTTGCAAGACTTAGACAACATTCTGCTAAAGCAAGATGTAAGAACTGTAAATTACAATGTGATTTTAAAGAAGGATGTTTAGCAAGAGATGCAGAAAGTTTATGCGCTGTTCCAATAATGAGAGCAGATGCAATAACAAATGGTACTTCTGTTACTGAATGGAATGATGATAAGATTAAATTGTATTTGAATAAGTTGATAGATATGTATCACGATGCAATGATTGAGAATCCTACTTATGATGAAGATGATGATAAGAAGAAAGAGACATTAAAGATTAGAAGATTAAATACTATGTATAATAGATTGATTGAGATGAAGCAGACATTTAATCCTGCTACTCAAAAGAGTGTTAATGTAAATATGAATATTGATTTATTTGGTAAGCAAATGGAGGAGTGGAAGAAGTCTTTGCAGGCAGAAAGAGAAAAAGAAATTGTATTGGAGAATGGTAATAAGATTGTAGTTATTAATGAAAGAAGTGAAGAAGATAAATTGAAAGGAGTAAGTGAGGAAGATATTGCGAGGTAGGAGAACTTGGTTAATCCACTGGACTCATGCTCCAGGAATTAGTGGTTCAAATCCACTCCTCGCAATTTTATTTTATATTAATTAAATATGGCACACAATAGAATAAGTCAAGAGTATAGAGATTATTTGAAGAGTGATGATTGGAAAGAGAGAAGATTAATTTTGATTGAAGAAGCTGGTAATATGTGTCAGGAATGTGGAGCTACTGAGAAGTTACAGGTTCATCATTTGAAGTATGATAATTTAGGAGCTGAAGAGTTAGGTATTGATGTAGAGGTTGATTGTAGAGGATGTCATAGAATTAAAGAGTTAGAAAAAGGAAATGATTTGTATGGAGAGTATAATCAGGAGATATGAGTATGGTAGTTGAGAATGAAGTAATTGAGTTTTGTAAATTTTGGATAAGAGATGGATTAGAGAGTATTGGTGTTATGAAGCTTCATAATTATCAGAAAGTATTTTTAATTGATTGTATAGAGAATAAGAGGATTGCTGCTTTATGGTCCAGACAGATTGGTAAGTCTACTTCTATTAGTATGTATTGTTTGTATATGGCTTTGACTAGGAGTAATTTTAAGATTGTTATTATTGCACCAACTCAAAGACAGAGTGGAGAGTTGTATAATAAGGTTAGAAATATTGCTGAAGGAAGTTGCTTGGTGAGGGATAAGATTATTACTTCTACACAGACAGAGATGACATTTATTAATGGAAGTAGAATTGTATCTGCTCCTGCTGGTCCTATGGGTGACACTATAAGAGGATTAACTGCTGATATTATTGTTATGGAAGAAGCTGGAGGATTAAAGAATAGTATTGTTAATGAGGTTATTATGCCTATGATTGGAAGTACTCAAAGTTATGGGCAGAGTATTAAGATTGGTACTCCTAAAGGAAAGAATCATTTCTGGGAAAGTTGTTATGGGAAGGAAACTAATTATAAGTTATTGCATTTTGATTGGAAGGTTGCTATTGAGGCAGGACAATATAAGCAAGAGTTTATAGATGAACAGAGAAGAAATTTGACTGAGTTGCAATTTGCTGCAGAGTATGAAGCTAAGTTTATTGAAGATAGTGATTGTTATTTTAAGACTGAATTGATTGATAGCTGTATTGAAGATTATCCAATGGGTGATGTTGCTGATAAATGTTTATATTATTTGGGTGTAGATTTTGCAAGGATGGGAGAAGATAGTTGTGTGATGATAGTAGTTATGAATAAGAGAGGCAAGTTATATGTGAAAGAGATTATTGAATTTAATAAAAAGAAGTTGACTGAGACTATAGGAGAGATAAAGTTATTGGACATGAAATATAACTTTCAAAAGGTTATGTTAGATAGTACCGGATTAGGTGCTGGACCTGGAGATATGTTAAGTGAAGAGTTGGGAAGTTGGAAAGTTGAATGTGTTACATTTACTAATCAGTCTAAGCAAGATATGTATAGTAATTTGAAGAAGGTTATGGAACAAGGAAGATTAAAATTTACTATGCATAGAAAAATGTATTATGAAATGGTTGATTTAAGATATGAAATAAGTAGCTCTGGAAATTTAAAGATTCATCATCCAGAAAGAGGACATGATGATTATCCAGATGCACTTGCCTTAGCAGTGTATAGTATTTATGAAGATGATACTGTCGCTGAATATGTTCCTTTTATCAGATAATCAAGGTTTATTATATAATTTAATAATATATATTAATAAAGACTAAATAGATAGTATTATTATGAAAAAGCTGGTGATTTATAGTTAAGCATGGGAATATTTGATTACTTTAGGGCAGATAAGGAGGTTGTAGAGAAGATTAAGGATAATAGTATAGAGTTTAGTCCTAAATTTTTTATTAATGAACAAGAGGTAGTTAAACAGCAAATTACTTCTGCTGGTAATTTCTTTAAGGGTGAAGTTGAACAAGATGAAAAGAAGTTTCCTGTATCTTTAGGAGAAGAACATCCATTTGACTTTGCTGTTCCAGAAGGAGTGTTTAAGAAGTTTGGAATGGTTACAGGAGTTGTAGACAAGTATGTAGATTTTGTTGTTGGTCCTGGATTTTATGTTAAAAGTGATGATGAGAGAGCAAAAAAGATTATTGAAGATTTTATGCAAGAAGTTAATTTTGATACTTTACTTAGAGCTTGGGTTAAAGAAGGATTAGTTAAGGGTAATGGATTTATGGAGATTGGTGGAGGTAAAGATGATATACCAAGAGGATTAAAAGTATTGAATGCTAACTATATATATGTGAAGAGAGATAAGTATGGAGTTGTAGAAAGATATAATCAATATACTGGAGCATTTAAGAGGTTTGACCAAAGGAAGGTTGTTCCATTTGAAATATATCAAATTGCTCATATCGGATTCAATAAGATTGGAGATGGTGCTTATGGATTAGGTATTGTTTATCCAGCTTTAAGTTCTATTAATTATATATTACAGAGTGAGAAAGATATGCATATGATTATGAATAGGAAAGCTAATTCTCCATATCATATAAAGATGGGAGGAGTTGTTGGTGGTAAATATTATAAGCCAAATCCTGCTGATGTTAGTAAGATGGGTAAAGACCTTGAGTGGTTAAATAATAAGCATGAATGGACAACAGATGGATTAACAGATATTAAAGTTCTTGATTTTGGAAATATTGGTGATAAGTTTGATTCTGTGTTAAGGTATGATATGGATATGCTGATTTATACTTTTCAGGTTCCTGCTGTGTTATTGGGTATGGCAAATATACCAGAAGGACTTGCTCAAGTTCAGATGGATGCATTTCAAAGAAGAATTCAGTCTTTACAAGCAGAGATAGAGAAAGTTGTTGAAGAGAATATCTTTAAGAGAATATTATTGGCTAATGGATTAGATGTTCATGTTGAATTTGAATGGGGTCAACCTTCAGATACAGAAAAGAATGCTAGATTAACTATGTTGACAGAACTTATGAAGTTACCTACTGCTAGTCAATCATTCTTAAAATTAGTTGAAAGAGATGCGGTGCAGTTATTGGGTTATGATGAAGATGAGTATGAAGTGATGAGTGGAGAAGAAGAAAGAAGAAGAGAAGAGGAAAGACAAATGCCTATTGTTCCAGGACAGAATGAGAATAGACCTCAACCTGTTAAACCTACTGAGATGATGAGAGAACATTATGCTGGATGTGGATGTCATACTGAAGAGAGTTTGGATTCATACAATACATTGAATGAATGGCTTGGGTTTAATTATGAGCAGTATAAGAAATGGATACTTGATGAAGTTAAGAAAGATGGATTTGATATGATTAAAGCAAGTAATACTATTGAACAAGATGCTGGATATCTTACTGACCAACAAGTGTTAGATTTAAAGAAAGTATTGTATTCTGGATTTAAGAATGGAAAGAGTATGAAAGATATGAGTAAGCTTGTTGATAAGAATGTTAAACCTGGAAACTTGTATAAGTTAAATGAAGATGGTAAGTTAGTTATAAATGAAGATGGAAACAAGGTTTTAGTTAAAGGTGCTGATAGTAGAAGTATCGGTATTATAAGAAGTGAAGTTACTAGACTTGCTAATCAAGGTGCAGAGAAGTATTATGGTGATAATGGAATAAGTAAAGTTAAATGGATTGCAAGTACTGGAGCTAGAACTTGTTCTGAATGTGATTCCCTTAATGGTCGTATTTATGAATTGTATAGACATCCAGATATTCCATTACATCCATATTGTAGATGCACTCTTAGTGCAGTAACGGAGATTGTATAAGATGGCTCAAATTATATATTTTAGAGAATATAATTGGGGGAAAGAAGTCTTTATGAAAATATGAAAAATAGACCTAAATGTGAAAATCCAAATTGTACTCATGAAGCTCTTGTATCTTTTGCAGGGCATTGGGTATGTGGGGAATGCGCTACTAAATTTAATCAAATTAATAATGACAACATCTTTGGTAAATTATGTGAGGCATCAAAATGACAGTAAAGATTTGTCCTAATTGTAATATGAGATATATAACTACAGATAATGAAGGAGATTTTGTTCATACATGTAATTCAGGTAATACTAATTTAGATAGTGAAGATATTATGGTTGTAGGTGATTATGAAGATTATACAGGAAGTAGAAGTGTTGGTAAGGCTATGATTATGATGCAAGGATGTGAGAATAAGTTATTTGGAAC
>Ga0172381_10006571_pt1 | contig 11612 bp, 12 predicted proteins | sample Leawel6488metaG_FD_119754 | JGI IMG/M metagenome (GOLD analysis project Ga0172381, IMG submission 119754) | Leachate microbial communities from a municipal landfill in Southern Ontario, Canada - Leachate well 64-88 metaG | ecosystem: Engineered > Solid waste > Landfill > Unclassified | place... | reverse complement strand
TTCGAGGATATGAAATCTCAGGCACAATCATGGATTGGCTTATTCAAAGATTTAGGCTCTAAAGAAATAGGTGTTAAAAATTGGCAAGAAGCTTCTAAAACATTTGCACAAGGGTGGCAGGACGCATTAGATAAAACCAGAGCAGACTTAAGTAATTGGGGAGCGATGGCTACTACAGTATTCGAAGGTAGCGTTCAAACTTTATCTTCAGGATTTTCTAATTTAGGTATGAGCCTTATAGGAATGGGAGACGATATAAAAACGGTATTCGCGAACTTAGGAAAAAGTATAATTCAAATGTTCATGGATATCGTGATGAATTGGTTAGCTATGAAAGCTATAATGGGAATAGCTGACGCTGTCAGTGGTTTTTTTGGTTGGGGAGGTAGTGCTTCAACTGGAACATCTAATATATCCGGCAGCGCGTTTAATACATCGGGGTTAAGCCTCGGAGGTTTTGCTGAAGGTACAGATAGCGTTCCATATAACGGTAACTATAAACTTCACGAAGGCGAAAAAGTAACACCAAAGTATGACGCTTCTAAAGGGAATGGCGTTATAGAATTAACTCTGTATAATAATATTACTCCAGAAGCAATAGCTGCAGCAATGTCCGGTAAAGAAGGGGCAGGAGTTATTGTGAATACGATAGACACGAACGCATTACATAATGGTTCTATACGCAGAACCATAAGGAGAAAATAATGGCAGACTGGACACCGAAGAGACAAGAGATTGAAGGTGTAAGAGACTATAATGTTGAAGAGAGTGTGTTCGATAATAAGTCGGATGAGACGCGCCTCATTACTCCGGATGAGTTGATTGGATTTAAGATAGTGAGTCCACAACTTACATACACTCAGTACCAAGAATATCTTACTCAGTTCAGGGCGGTTAAAGGTTCATTAACTCCTTTTACTATTTTATATCCGTTCGACAATACTGAATATTCGGTGAGATTTGAAAAAGGAAGCTGGAAAGAATCATACAAGAGCGGTTCATTCCAAGTTGAATTTTCTCTTAAGAGGGTTTTCTAAATGCCTTTAGATACTAATGACGCTTTTAAAGAAAAATTAAGAGCCAGAACTAAACAGCCTATATATTTGTATACTATATTTGATTGTCTTGGGGATGGAGTTGATAAGTGTTTTGCTTCTTATAATCACGATGTAGTATTCGACGGAGTAACTTATCAAAAATTCCCCATCACACATGACCGCATTACTGAGAATACCAAAGGCGAAGTTGATAGTATAAAACTACAGATATCTAATATATCACGCCTTATAGAATATTATCTTCAGAATTATGATTTGCGCGGTAAAAAGATATCTATTAAATTGGTAGACGCCAGTCTACTTGATGACCCAGACGCTTATATAGAATTTTCAAGTTATATCGATAGCTATACATCAAACGTTAATGATGTAGTCTTTACTCTGATGAGTAAATTTGATATACTAAATTTAATGTTGCCGACTATTTTGTGGCTTCGTGATTTTTGTCAATTCGAATTTGCCTGTCCTGCTGTTCGAGCATTGGGTCGAGGGGCAGAGTGCGGATATACTGGGGATGAAACAGTATGCAATAGAACGTGGCAAAGATGTCAAGCGTTGGGTAATAGTAAACGCTTCTTAGGCGCACGTGGGATTCCTGGAAGGAGAGGATATGTCTAAAGAACTGCAGGAATTCCTGAAAAAGATGATGACTATTCCTTACGTCCATCAAGGACGTGGGTACGATGGCGCGGACTGTTTCGGAGCAATCATTATTTTCTACAGAGATTTCTTAGGTATCAAGTTACCTGACTTTGATATAGACTATGACCAGAATTGGGCAGTCAAGGGAGATAAAATTAAATTCATCGAAGACTATTATAAGTTTTTCGAGCAGGTAGATAAACCGGCGCAATTCGATATTGTTTTATTTCAGACTAAAAAAGGTGTAGCGAATCATGGAGGCGTAGTTTTAGGGAACTGTAAATTCTTCCACGTATCTAAATTCGGAGTTAGTATAAACAAATACGATGAAGAAATGTTCCAAAGGAGACTCAATGGATTCTATCACTTCAAAAAAATCTAAGAAAAATTCTAAAAGCAGAGTTAAGAAAATCCCTTCTCCTATTGTATACGGCAGAAAAGTAGGAGGTAATATTGTTAATGAGTATTTAGTTTCTAAAGACGTGAATACGAAAGTACGTAGGTCTATGCGTGTATATAAGAAAAAAGATATTACTATTCGTTTCATTCCTAATATTCTTAAAGACGAAGGTAGGTTACTCAATTCAATTTCTTATAATCGCAACTGGTCTATTTTAGAATATCTTAAAAAATCTGGATTCGAATTTAAAGATATGCGAATCTCAGTTAACGGCCACGAAGTTAAAGATTTGAAAACCAGACTAATTATCGGAGATGAGATATTAATTGCTCGTCCAGTAAATGTATTTTTAATACCAGCAGCGATGACGTTCTGGATAGCGGTTGCGAACTGGACATTATTAGCTTTAACTGTTATATCCGTAGGTTATGCTATATATCAAGCGTGCACCGCGCAAAAAGCTAAAACACCCAACTTCGGTACTACAGGAGAAGGTCTTGATGAAGGCCAGAGTTATGCATGGGACGGAGTACGTACTACTGCAGATGTTGGAAGGCCCATCCCTGTAATATATGGTGAACGTGTTGTCGGAGGTAATGTACTGAATGAATATGTTTCTTCTAATGGAGATAAAAGTTATTTACATACACTACTTGGAATTGGCTGGGGTGAAATCGAGAGTGTGACTTTGCGCCGTATTAATCGTAACATGGCAGCAAATTATACCGGATGGGAATTAACTACTAGACTTGGTACAATTGACCAATCAGTAATTCCTAATTTTCACGATAGCCATAATTTAATATCGATTAATATACCACTCACAAAAAATAACGCGTACGTGTATACAACAGATGGTAATGATGTTGAAGCTGTTGAATTACACTTCAGTATAGCTGGATTAAATCAACAAGACTCAAGTGGTAATACACTATCATGGGATATCGTTTATAAAGTAGAATATAGATTGTATAACGTAGGCAATGGAGCTGAAGATAATTGGATTGATTTAGGTTCTACAACTATAAGTAAGAAAACGCGCAATACATTTAAGAATATATATCGTAAGGACGGACTCACGGCCGGTCAATACGATTTCCGTATTACTAAAACTTCTGATGATTCGTCTGATTTAACATATCCTATTACCAGTGGTGAGATATCAGTTGAGAGAATAGACGAAATTAGTTGTGAAGATGAACAAATATTCCCCATGTTAGCAATCGCAGGTATAGATTCTTTAGCACTTGAACAATTATCTGGTGCATTTCCGGATTATGAATTATTAATTAAAGGTCGTAAGATTTCTACACCTAAAGTAATGAATGGCGCTGTAGACGTTAGTTGGGAAGATTATTACTGGGACCCAGATGATGAATGTTATAAATTATTGGCAGACGATACTGCGCTTACGTGGGATGGTGTAACTTTTACAACAGCTTATTCTGCTAATCCTGTTTGGTGTACGTATGATTTAGAAATTAATAGATTATACGGAGCAGGACATTATATTACTGCGCTAGACAATAATCTTTCTTCTTTAATTGAACATTCTCAATATTGTGATGAACGTGTATCAGATGGCGCGGGTGGATGGGAGAAAAGATTCAGGATGGATATCGTTATAGATAGTCAACAAAAAGCACTCGACCTCATAGTACAAATGTGTTCTGCATTCAGAGCCTATCCATTTTATTCAGATAAAGGGCAGGTAAGATTAGTAGTAGAAAAACCTGAGATACCTGTTCAATTATTTTCTCCGGGTAATACAATAGAAAAGAGTTTCTCAGAATCTTGGGGTTCTAAAAGAGACATACCTAATGTCGTAAATGTACAATTCGACGATGAGAATAGAAATTATGAAACTCAAACTATTCAAGCTTATGTTGATGATGAAGCATTAATAGCTAATCGTCCTTTGAATCCGGTAACAATAAGATATTACGGAGTGAAAGAATCTTATGCAATCCGACACGGCCGTAATTATTTTAAAGCTTTAAAATATATATCTAACACAATTAAATTAAAATCAGCATTAGGTTCTGTTATAAGACAGTGCGGAGAAGTAGTCGACATAGCCAATGATATACCTCAGTGGGGTTTCGGAGGAACAGTTAAAGCTGATTTTGTTTATAAAGGTAATTATGATTCAGAAATTACATACGCTATTAATGACGCAGTAACATGGACAGACAGTAAAGAATATAAAGCATTACATATTTGTTCAGATATAGACCCAACTAATGCAACATACTGGGTAGAGATAAGTAGAACAAAAATTAAATTAGACCGCGCTGTTGTAATTGAAGGCAATAAAAGTTATGCGGTTCGTGTTGATTTTGCCAGAGGTGGATATGAAGAAAGAATAGTTACGGACGCTTCGGGGAGTTATACTGAGGTTAATGTTAGTGTGGCGTTTTCTAAAACACCAATAGCTTACGATATTTATTCATTCGGAGAATTAAATAAGGTAGTAAAACCCGGTCGTATTATGGGTATATCTAGAGATAAGAATGGCGAGATTGAGTTTGAAATTCCCGAATACGACGAAGATATATATGATGATAGTATGGTAATTATTCCCCAGAAAAAACTATCTTCATTAAGTTTATCTATACCGGATGTAACGAATCTTAAACTAACTGAAAGGCTTGTTGTTACAGCGGATGGAAAAATTGAAGACGCTATAGATGTATGGTTTGATAAACCTAATATGTCGAATTATATGGTCAGTACTTTTGTTAAAGTTAAAGTATACTTATCAGATAATGACGGCGCTAGTTGGGTAAACGTTGGAGAAACTAGTGGCGCGCATTTATCTATTGTCGGTGGTTTAAGAGATTTACAATCGTATAAAGTAGCCGTAGTTACTGTGAGTATTGGCGGTGAAAAAGATATCGCATTCAGTCCACAGAGTAGTATTTTAGTAATTGGTAAATCTGCACCGCCAAGTGATGTCTCTACATTTCTTGTTAATCAGGCTAGGGATAAGTTAATGTACGGTTGGACTGAAGTTGATGACTTAGACGTTAAGACTGGTGGCGGTTATGAAATTAGGTACGGTTCAAGTTGGGATGGTGGTACTAAAGTAGATGAAGACGTAACTATTATCAAAGGTAATAAATACGTTTCTTATTTTTTGAAATTAGGCGATAGTCAATCATTCTGGATAAAAGCTATAGACTCTTCTGGAAATTATTCTCTTAATGCATTAGAGGCCGTTATTACTATAGATAATATTCCATTTACGAATATAATAGAAAGTTATTCAGAAGCGCCTACGTGGGGTGGAAGTTTCTTAAATACTAAAATTACACTTGATAGCCTAGCTTTAAGAGATAATCCTACACATGCAGAATTAGCCGCATACACACACGCACAACTTGCTGGAAAGACACATGGCGCAATGGGACCCGGTTCTCTTTCTGGTACGTATATTACACCTGTCAGAGATGTGGGTTATGTAGCTACTTTCAAAATTGCGATAGAGGCAGTTGTTGTTGACGCCTCTAGTCTTGATAAGATGAGTGACAACGTCACAGAGAGAATGAATGATGACTTGACTGAACGAATGTCAGGAAGTGCAGTTACTGGAGCTACTAGCTATCGTATCAGGACATCCGAAGATAATATTACGTGGACTGCTTGGAAAGTTTGGCAGGCAGGAGATTATAAGTGCAGATATTTTCAGTTGGAATTAACACTTACTCGTACTTCACTTAGTAAAATAATCCAGTGTACTCAATTTGATTACTATGCAGATTTACCAGACATAGATGAAATTATAGAAGGCGAACTTACAGATGCGGATACTGGAGAAACTATAGTATTCGTAAAAGTTTTTCATCAACCGCCTACACTGAATGTAGACATACTTAGTGGAGATGGCTATGTTAAAAAATTTGTATCAGAGCCTGATACAAGTGGGTGTGTATTTAAGTTATATGATTTAGGCGGAGTTTCTAAAACCGGCAGATATAGAGCAGTAGCACACGGAATATAAAGGAGCGACCAATGACAAAAGAGATAATTCCTCATAAACTTATAACCGTATTAGATGAGGTTGGTAATGTGAAAGAAAGTGTGATTCAGTATCGTTTAAAAATTGATGGAATTTTACAAAGTAAATTTAATACAATAAGTATATCCAGTAATCAAGAATTAGATAGCGTAATTCAAGGCGCATTAATTAAAGTACAACAAGCGGAGGGGTTAACATGAAAAAGATATTAATTTTAAGTTCAGTAATTCTGAGTTTATTAATCACATCATTAAGTTTTGCTGCTTGGGACGCGACAAGACCAACTGACGATGAATATAAGTATTTAGTTCCTGGTGTAATTCGTGCCAACTGGGACGCTATAGTACTTGGGACAGACCCTGTGTTACAAATCACTAATGCAAAAATAGCAACTGCTGCGGACATAGTGGACACGAAACTTCGTCAGATTACTACGGCCAATAAAGTATCTGGTACGTCTTTATTTGGTTTCGCGAATATACCTTATACAGCCGGCGTTATTCCTGCAGCCAACTTACCAGTAGATAATTTGAAACTTACTGGTGACCAGACAATCACGTCTGGAGTTAAGACGTATGTTATATCGCCTGTCGTCCCTACACCTACAACTGATTATCAGGTGTCGACAAAAAAATATGTGGACGATATTGCGGTGGCGCTGATAGGTAATCAAACTGTTGCTGGGATTAAAACATTTAGTTCATTTCCATTAACCCCATCATCTGCACCTACCACGAATTATCAAATGGCTAATAAAAAATATGTTGATGACGCTACAATTGCAGTTCCCGATGCTTCAGTCACTACAGCTAAATTAAAAACAGCTTCAGGAGAAGTGAGTTCTGTCGGTGGAGACCTTACACTTCCTGGTGGAGAATACGGATTTTATCCCCAGATAAAACAAACGCCAGGATACGGTGGACAGGTATATTTCTGTTACGGATGTCAGGCCACTAACTATACTGCCAATATCTCAGTTTACTCTGCTGGTGCTGCTTATTATTTTAGACAACGTTATGTAACTGCTTCAGGTGTAGATTTATGGATATTCATACTACTAGATAAAACTACGAAAAAAATAATAAGTGCATATCAAGCTCCAGACCATCCGGCTTACGGCAATGGCGGGGACTTTGATAAAGTCGCTCATCCATTTGGAAATTATGATTCAACTAAATATGATTTAATACTTGTGGATAAAGAATCTTGTACCTTAATTAAAGAAGAGAGTAAAAAAACAGATAAGTCAATTCTGACTTTAATTAATGAAGATTACAAACCTGATTTAAGTAGAGAAGAAAAATATGTACCTTTACACAGTGGTAAATTTATAAATGACGATACACAAATTCATACAAAAGTAATGGTTAACACTATACCGAATTATATTAAAGTAAGAAGGTTAATAAAAAATAATAATTAAATAATTAAAGGAGGAAGTATGAAAAAAATATGGGTGATTTTTCTGTTAATGTTATTTTTCTCTAGTTCAGTTTTTGCCGAAACTAATACAACAATACTCAATTTAAAAAAACCAGATTTAACTGATGAATATGACATAGGTGTGCCTAATTCGAACATGGATATAATCGATACCGCGCTTGGTACACAACACGAGATTACTGGTGAACACAAAACCATAACGCCGAAAGTAGATAATACTTCAGACCTCGGTAGTTCAAGTCTTGCTTTTCAAGACGCGTTTATAAAACGTAATATTAGTGATGGAACTAATACTACAACTGTAGCCTATATAAAAAATGCAGTAGATAATAGATTACAATCTGGAAGAATTGCGGGCATGAATATGCATTTGAAATTCACGATTATCGACCCAGCAATCGCTTATACTAAATCAACTACTATATGTATATGGAATAAAACTGATTCAGCAATTCATATTACGAATATAGAATTTCGCTGTAATGCCGACCCAGATACAGAGGTCACTGGCGATATAAAATATGCTGATAGTCTAATCGGATTAGCTAATGCGACATTAATCGCAGCTATTGATACTACGGCCGGTTCATTTTCAAGTGGCGCGATTGATGTTGCAGTTGGTGCTGGAAAGTGTATTTACTTATTATACGATACTGACCCAGATGCAGCAACAACTCAGCATACAGCTGATATAACTTATGATTACGACTAAGGAGGATAAATGAAAAAACTACTTAGTTTACTTTTAATTGGAGTATTATTATTTTCAGTCCCTTTGCCTTCAGCATATGCTGGTATAGTTTCAGCGACAGGTGGAACTATAACTACAGTAGGTAGCGATAAAGTTCATACATTCACGACAAGTGGGACATTTACTCCTACTGGAAGTGGCGATGTATTAGTTCTTGTTATAGCCGGCGGTGGCGGTGGTGGAAATTGGGACGGTGGCGGTGGTGGCGCCGGTGGATTAGTCTATCATGCTTCAAAGGCCGTTACATCAGGAACAGGGGTTACAGTTACAGTTGGCGGTGGTGGCGCCGGTGGTTCGCAATATGTTAAATCTTATCCTGGTAGTGATTCATATTTTGGCGATATACACGCTCATGGCGGTGGAGCCGGTGGTTCTTGTGAAGTAGATCCAACTTCCTTAGCCGGTGGTTCTGGTGGTGCTAATGATAGCACAGGGGTTCAAACAAGCACAGCAACGCAAGATAATTCTGGCGGTGGAACTGGATATGGAAATGTTGGCGGTGCCGGTGCTTCTTCTGGTGGTGGAGGTGGTGGAGCCGGCGGAGCCGGTAGTGCTGCTTCTGGTGCTACTCCAGGTGTAGGTGGTGTTGGAAAACATTATAGTATTTCTGGAAGTGATACTGGTTATGCAGGTGGAGGTGGAGGCGGTAACGAAGCTGGTGGAGCGGGAGGTTCTGCTCAAGATGGCGGTGGTGCAGGTGGAGTTCCAGGTGTGGCAGGTACTGCGAATACTGGTGGTGGCGGTGGTGGTGGTTCTAATCGTCAAGTAGGTGGAATCGGTGGTTCAGGAATAGTTATTGTTCGTTATACACCTTCAGCTCCAGAAGCGCCAACTAATGTAGCAGCGACGGACGGAACCGCCACGAATAAAGTAACAATAACGTGGACTAAATCTACAGGAGCTACTGGATATAAAATATACGAAGGTGCTAATTTGCTCGATACTCTTGGAGATGTAGCAACATATGATGATTCCGCTGCACCTGCTCCAACAATTACACCCGGTACGACAACAGCTAGTGATGGGGTTTATTCGGCACATGTGACATTATCACTTGCAGGCACGAGTGCGAATAATGGCACATCAAGAACATACAAATTAAAAGCTATAGGCGCTGGCGGTGATAGTGCAGATAGTTCTACAGATACTGGGTATCGTGGAGTTGGAGCGTTAACGTATCAATGGCAGATGTCGGCTGCAGATAGCGACGCTTCATATTCGAATCTGAATGGAGCAACAGCTTCGACATATAATGCAACTGAAGCGCCAATAGACGGAAGTGGCCGGTATTTCAAATGTGTATTAGACGCTACAGGCGCAACTCAACAGGCTTCAACAGTGGACAGAGGGTATCGTATGGCAGGTGGATACCAATTAATAATGGTGGAATAACTAAGGAGTATTCATGGAAACTCATATCATCATCGGGATATTAATTGGGATAGCTACTCTTTTCTTAACTGGCTTCGGACTATGGTATAAAATTGACCGCGATACCAATGCCAAGATAGACAGTATAGAAAAGAATTTTACATTACAAGCATTAGCAGACCGCAAATTGAATGATGAAAAACTTAATGAACTGAGTAAAGAATTTGCTGCTCAATTGGCCGAAGCTATTGAATCCGGAGATGAGAAGAGAGCGCGTATATATGAAAGATTAGATACTGTTAAAACTGCGCATAGATACGAAATGGATTCGTTAAGAAAAGACGTATTCGATAGTTTTGTTTCCAGTAAATGGTGCAAGATGATACACGAAAATGCTGATAAAGTTTATGCAGACTTTAAAATTAATTTAGCAAATTTGAATACTAAATTAGATACATTAATCGGAAGAGGCTAGTATGTTAAAGTCCATGATTAATGAATTCCGTAAACAGAACGGCCGACATTCTCTGGATATGAATCATTTCCAGGAAGACGAACACTGTCTTCAGCACTGCAAATACATGGCCGACGTTCATGGATGTTCGCACACTTCGGATTTTTTACTGAATGGAAAATCAGAAGCGTTGTCTTATAGGAGTTTCTTTAAAGATTACCGCGAAGTATTAGGTAGTATAATCTTCGAAGAGTTTTCAGGTAGTATGGTACACCGTAATATTTTATTGTTCAGTGATAACATAGCGTGCGCTTTCCATGTCCGGCACGATATTAACGTAGTATTTGTCACAGTGAGAGGATGGTGAAATATGATTCCAGTAGATAAATTCAGGATGGGGTATTTTATTCTTTATAAAAACACAGGTGGGATATTCGGTGATGCTATAGTTAGAAAACAAATAGCTTCTGGGTATAGCAAAGAAGATGCTCAGTTCTGTCACATAGAGGTGTCTGGAGGAGAGGTACATTCAGTTAATATCAGTCCTCCAGTATCTAAACTTGTTACAATTACTGAGGAACATAAAGGAAAGACGGTTAGATTAATTAAATTTAAAGACCAATCTTATGAAGAAGGATTAAGATATAAAGTAGCCTACTTTTCAGCCACACTATGTAATAAAGGGTATGATGTAAAGGGGATATTTGCTTTCCTTTTTAAATGGATTAAACAAGATAATAGATTATATTTTTGTTCAGAAGGAGCAGCATGGGCATTGCAAAAAGTATTTCCTGGGGCTATAGGATGGATACCTGATAAGGTAATGCCGGCTGATTTTACTAACCAAATATTTTTCGAAACAGTATGGGAAGGGGTGATAGAATGATAAAGTTCATATTGACTAAAGCTTTCGGAGTATTGATTGGTAATTTCACTGAAGTACAGAAGGCAGAATTTTGGAATAAGTTTAATTCACTAATATCAGAGGTAACGAAGGCTGCCGTTGCTGGAGCGATTGAAGGGGCAGTTAAAAAATAACTCATTACACCTGGAAGCAGCCGCCGGCCGTCCTTACCGATTATCGTGGCCGCGCTGCTGTTCTGAGTTTAGGGTAATCATTTCTTCTCTGCTGGAATTGGTTTGATTTCTCTAAAACATCTCTGGCAGATACGAGTATAAGCTATTTTACCTGTTTTTGTTAATGGCTCTTTACACTCACAATACTCCTTCTGCTTGGTGGGTTTGGGTTTAAAACTACAACGTCCTACCAAACAAATTATTTTTTCTTTTATGCACTTCACGCAACCCACTGCCTTACTCTTATCAATTATTTCCCCTTTTTTCTCTCCCCCCGAAAATGTTGGGGTGGCTTTTTCTAACTTTTTTATTGCTTTTTGTATTTTTTCTAATACCATCCAAGCGGTATCTGCATTATCTGTATCATTGTCGGCTATATTAAGTGAGAGCCATTT
>Ga0172381_10006570_pt1 | contig 11612 bp, 11 predicted proteins | sample Leawel6488metaG_FD_119754 | JGI IMG/M metagenome (GOLD analysis project Ga0172381, IMG submission 119754) | Leachate microbial communities from a municipal landfill in Southern Ontario, Canada - Leachate well 64-88 metaG | ecosystem: Engineered > Solid waste > Landfill > Unclassified | place... | reverse complement strand
CAAATTTCTACCCGCTTGGTTCCTGCACAATGAAGTATAACCCTAAATTTACTGAAAAGATAGCTGCTATGGAGGGGTTTTCAGATTTACATCCGCTTATACCCCAGCTTTCAGGAGGGGGCTCTCTTACACAGGGAGCGCTTGAGGTCCTTTATAATACGGAGAAGCTTCTTTGTGAGATTACGGGTATGGCGGCATTTACTATGCAGCCTTTAGCCGGAGCCCACGGAGAATTAACCGGCGTAATGCTTATTTCAGCCTACCATAAGAATAACGGCTCACGGAGAAAACATATTATTATCCCGGATTCTTCACATGGGACAAATCCCGCCAGCGCAGCAATTGCCGGTTATGATGTTGTAGTCATCCCTACGGACAAAAACGGATCTTTTGATATGGAATTATATAAAAAGGCCTTAAATAAGGAGACTGCCGCGGTTATGCTTACCTGTCCGGATACCTTGGGATTATTTAACCCCAGGATCAAAGAGATTGCAGATTTAGCGCATAGCGTGGGCGCTTTAATGTATTATGACGGGGCAAACCTGAATGCGATTCTGGGTAAATGCCGGCCCGGAGATATAGGTTTTGATGTTGTGCATTTAAACCTTCATAAGACCTTTGCTACTCCTCACGGAGGAGGCGGGCCCGGGGCAGGCCCGGTTGGCGTCTGTGATAAACTTGTAGATTTTCTTCCGATATCCAGGGTTGCCAGGAGGGATGAGGGAACGTATTTCTTGGATTATCAAAATCATAAGACTATAGGCTATATTGCCCCTTTTTACGGTAACTTTGCGGTGATTTTGAAGGCATATGCGTATATTTTAGCTTTAGGCAGAGAGGGCCTGATTGAGGCAAGTGAAAACGCGGTATTAAGCGCAAATTATTGCTTAAGCCGCTTAAGGGATTATTTCGATCTTCCTTTTAATAAGATTTGTATGCATGAATGTGTGTTTTCTGCATCCCGTCAGTTAAAAAACGGCGTACACGCTTTGGATATAGCAAAATATCTTATTGATAAAGGTTTTCACCCGCCTACTATTTACTTCCCTTTAATCGTAAAAGAGGCAATGATGGTTGAGCCTACTGAAACAGAGAGCAAGGAAACTTTGGATAGATTCATAGAGGCTATGATTGAAGCGGCTAAGCTCTCTGAAACAACCCCCCAGATTTTGCATTCGGCGCCATTAACCATGCCGGTAAAAAGGCTTGATGAGACAAAAGCCGCGCGGGAGCCGAACTTACGCTGGAAACCTTAAGATATTATGAAAACCTTTAGGCTGATTCGTTCAAAACCGGCCTCTGCCATATATAATATGGCCCTTGATGAGAAAATATTTTTTCGATTCATGAAGGATGGCATCCCGGTCTTTAGGATATATAGCTGGCAAGCGCCTTCTTTTACCTATGGGGTTTCACAAAAAAATCCGGGCCGCGAGATTATCCTATCGCAATGTGCTAAAGACGGTATCTATTTAGCTAAGCGGATGACAGGCGGAGGGATATTATTCCATAATGATGAGATTACCTATAGCCTTGTTTGTGGAAAAGAGGATGTCGGGGAAGAAAAAGAAGTTTTTGTCTCCTACCGTAATATTTGCGCATTTCTTATAGCCTTTTACAGGTCTTTAGGGCTAAATCCTTCTTTTGCGCTTGAAGGAGATGATTTTGAGAAAAGATGCGCTGCCCATCCTTTATGCAGCGCTTCGCGGGAAAAATACGATATTGTTATTAACGGCAGGAAAATCGGAGGTAATGCCCAGAAGCGCAATAAGGAGGCAATATTCCAGCATGGGTCAATTCCGATATCTGTTGATTTTAATTTAATGAGCAGATATATACGATTTTTGCCTGAAGAGGTCCATGCGGGAACTACTTCGTTATCTCAAGAGCTCAAGAGAGTGCCTGCCAGGTGTACGCTGGAGGAGAAATTGATTGAAGCTGTTAAGGGTACATTCGGTGTTAATTTTACTGAAGAAGAGGAGCCTGTGCATGAAACCCGCATGGCTTAATAAAAAAATATCATTAAGGGATTGTGTTGGGTTAAGGGAGATTTTAAAAAGAAGGGGCCTTAATACTGTTTGCGAGGAGGCGCAGTGCCCCAATATAGGCGAGTGTTTCTCTAAAAGGCAGGCTACCTTTCTTATATTAGGTAAGGTGTGCACGCGCGGATGCAGGTTTTGCGGCGTAAAGAAGGGTGTCCCGCTTGCGGTTGATTCGGATGAGCCGCAGAGAATCGCAGATTGTATAATTGAATTAGAGTTGAAACATGTTGTAATAACCAGTGTTACAAGAGATGACCTCTCTGATTACGGAGCGGGGGCATTTGTTGAGACAATAAAGGCAATAAAGCGGGTAAATAATAAAATAACAGTGGAAGTGCTTATCCCTGATTTTAATGCAGAAATAGACCCATTGCGCTTACTGGTTGAAAGCCAACCAAATATTATCGCTCATAACTTGGAGACAGTGCCGAGATTATATAAAGAGGTGCGTAAAGGTGCATCATACGAAAGGTCATTAAAGGTATTTAATATCCTTAAAGGTTCTACTCCGTCTATTCCTTTGAAGTCAGGGGTAATGTTGGGATTGGGAGAGGGGGAGGAGGAAGTTTGTCAGGTTTTTGATGATTTGGTAAAAGCCGGATGCTCTTATTTAAGTATCGGCCAGTATTTAGCCCCGGGTAATTCTAGCTTTCCGGTAAAAGAATACCTAATGCCGGAGATTTTTGAGAGATATCGAGAAAAGGCTCTATCCGCAGGGTTTCGTTTCGTCAAAAGCGCTCCATACGTGCGCAGCTCCTATATGGCCCATGAGTATTGTTGAGGTATTAAGCTTTTCCGTCTTTGCTTCCGGCGCTGAAAGCTTTCTAATGCGCCTTCATCAAAGACGTAAAAGCTTTATATTAAACAATGCTATCTTTAGTGGGTGGTTTGGCTTGATTCGAGCAGCACGTTAGAAAGCTTTTGCGGGCATGGAGTCCTTGCGATAAAAATATTCGGGACGAGCAAAAGCTTTCGCTCGAGCGCAGCATTTCCACGCCGGGGAAATGCAAGCGGTGATGTGAGAACAAGCCAAGACAGGCCCCGCTAAAAACATGAAATTATAGCGCTTGTCATATTTTAATATTGCTATATAATTAAGGTGTGTAATGTATTTGACAAAATGAAGGAGGAGAGTAGATGAGTAAGTCGATAAAAGGTACAAAAACAGAGAAGAATCTATTGGCGTCATTTGCCGGAGAATCGCAGGCGAGAAACCGTTATACTTATTTTGCCAGCGTGGCTAAAAAGGAAGGATATGAACAGATTTCCCGCTTTTTTCTTGAGACTGCTGATAATGAAAAAGAGCATGCGAAGGTATTCTTTAAATACCTGGAGGGCGGGGAGGTGGAAATAACCGCATCTTACCCCGCGGGTAGGATTATGGATACTAAGGCTAATCTGGAAGAAGCTGCGGCAGGGGAAAATCTGGAATGGACTACTCTTTACCAGGATTTCTCAAAGACAGCTTGTGAAGAGGGTTTTCCTGAGATAGCCCGTTCTTTAGAGCAGATAGCTAAGGTTGAAAGATTTCATGAGGCCAGGTATAGGAAGCTTATTAATAATATAGGCAATGGCGAGGTTTTTAAGAAGAAGGCTGTTTTAAAATGGCATTGCCTTAATTGCGGTTATGTCTTTGAGGGTAATGAGGCGCCCAAGGAATGCCCTGCATGCAAACATCCCCAGGCATTTTTTGAGGTTTTAGCAGAAAACTATTAAAGTATGCCATCAGGGAAAAGTGGTTTTACGCTCTCCGAGCTCCTTCTTGCCGTAGCAATATTAGCTTTTGCTATGAGCGGGATGCTTTATCTTTTTGTAAACTGTTCTTTCCTGGATAATGCTAACCGTAACCTTAGCCTTGCTGTTAGCCATGGCCAGTTTGTGATGGAAGATATCAAGGATGCCGATTTCTCCGGTTTGCAGGCAAGCATTAATGCCGGAGTCTGGAACTGGGATGCGGTTGCTATTTCCGCAAAAGGGTTAACGGCATTAGATAATGAATCAATTATTACTGCCTCTACGGGAGTAGACCCGTTACATATCGTAGTTACTGTTTTGTGGAAAGACCGAGGTTCTATAGATAGATCTTTTATACTGGAGACATTAATAGCATCCCCATGAAGGGCTTTACTTTAATAGAGACCTTGATTGCTACCGCAATATTTATCCTACTGATATCGGGAATTTACGGGGTAATGAACGTTGCTAATATAAGTTTTTCCACTGATTCAGGATTAGTAGATCTTCAGCAGCAGTGTAGAAATGCATCTGCCTGGATAATACGGGAAGCGCGTGAGGCCTCCTCAGCCAGTATTATTACCATAGATGCAAATAGCGATAGTATAAGTTTGAATACTCCGGATAAAACAGGCATAGTCTATTCCCTTAATGCCAATCAGGTTATACGCGAGTATCCTGCCGGAAATACCCGAATAGTGGGTAACAGTATAACCTCTCTTAAATTTTCTCAAACCGGCAGCCTTTTGGATATTCAATTAACCGCAAGCCGGCAAATATTACTTAGGGCAGTATCATTTACCCTCCGGGAGCAGGTGAGGCTTAGAAATGAATAATCGTGGGGTAGCTTTAGTAATCTCTTATATGGTAATTGCGGTTTTAAGCGTTTTAGGCTCTGCTGTCCTTACCCGCACTGTTTCGGAAAAGAATATCTGCGTGAACCACTCTAATTCAACCCGGGCTTTTTGGGTAGCCGAGGCTGGCTTGCAACAGGGAATTCGGGCCTTTAAGAATAATGACTGGAGCGGATGGTCTGAGCTTAATGCTACGACTAAAAGCCTTAGTGCCACATTAGGAAATAGCGGGGAGTATTCGGTTACAGTCTCAGGGTTAGGCAGCAGTAGCGTTGTTATTGCCTCTTCGGGTTATTCTCCGGGTATAGGTTTAGCGGTAAATTCTGCAAGGACGGTGACTGCTTCCTATTCAAGATCAATGCTTTTTAGCGCCGCTGCTTTTGGTAAATCCAGAGTTACCTTAAATGGGAATGCCAGCACTGATAGTTATAATTCCGGTATTGGCGCTTATGGAGGAATAAACCGGGGGACAAAGGGGGATGTAATTACCAACGGTAGTACTGCCGGCGCTATTACTCTTACGGGAAGTTCGACAGTTAACGGAAATGCAGATACAGCACCCGCAGGTACGGTATTGCTTGGCCCGGCTTCCAGGGTTACGGGTTCAATTACGCATACTAATAATGATTCAATTGGGGAGGTTAGCGTGCCTTCGGAACTTTCCGGGGCCACTAGCAGTACGGCCATAGAGATAGCCGGAAGCACTAATCAGGTTTTGCCCTCCGGTAATTATAAGATGCCTAAGATTAACGTATCCGGAAATGCCCAGCTTACTTTAAGCGGAGATGTTAATATCTATTTAACCGATGCCGCGGCATTGAATATCACAGGAAGCGGGCGCTTGGTAGTCTTGGGTAATGCTAAAATATATATTGACGGCAGCGCTAATATAAGCGGTGCAGGGGTAGTTAATAATAGTCTCCTGCCGGAGGATTTCATGCTTTATGGAACATCTAGTTCTACCAGTATTCAGGTCTCAGGCAGCGGTGTTTTTTACGGGGGGATCTATGCGCCTGAAGCCTCAATATCGGTAACCGGTAACGGCGGGGTGTACGGCGGGGTTGTAGGCGATGCCATAACTGTTTCCGGCAGCAGCAGCATACATTTTGATGAAGCGTTATCCGGAATCAGCTCTGGAGGGGGATATATCTTTGGCGGCTGGAGAGAGATACAGTCGGTTAATTGATAATGATCTGTTTATATGTTAAGCTTTTATTAGGGGATATTAGGCATAAAAGATATGAATAATAAAGGCTTTACCTTAATAGAGCTTTTAATTGCCGTAGCCATTATTTTGATTGTCTTGGTAGGGTCTCTTTTGGCTTTTGTGCAGCTTATGCTGCTCAATGAAAGCAGTAGGAACCTGGTTATTGCTGCTAATGACGCACAATATATCCTGGAGGAGATGAAGAACTTGGCTTACGATGATTTAGGTTCTTATCTACCGAATGAGAATGAGCTGGATAGTTTAGAAGCGGAGGATGTAGAGCTTACGTATAATATTGAATCAGATGTTACTACGGTGACCGTAAACGTTACTTGGCAGGAGCGTCAGAATGAAAGGGATTTTTCGCTTTCGACATGCTTTACCAGGGAATAATAATGCCTTTACCCTGATTGAGGCACTTCTGGTTACCTCTATTACGGGTGTGGTTATGGCGGGATTATTCTATGTTTTAAGTACCGGAGAGCTATCTAGCGCAATCGGATATACAAAAACTAATGCCCAGTCTCAGGCACGCATGATTATTGACTGGATAGTTAGGGATGTGCGTTCGGCCAGCACATATGACATTGGTTCTACCGATAATACGCCTTCCAATTACTATATTAAATTCCGTCCGGTAAGAGGGTTTGACCATAGCTCTGATGAATATGTTTTTAGTTCAGAAGCTGACCCTAACCCGGATTACAGGTTCAAATATATAGAGTATACCTACGATCCAAACCTCTACACTCTAACTAGAAGGACCATTAATTCAGCAGGTGGAGTAAATAAGAGTTGGGTTTTTTACGATGTAATCTCGCCCCCGTTTTTTACCTATAGTACCTCGGGAGAGGAGATACCGTTGGATTCATCGATACAGCAGAGCAAGGTAATAATTATTAAGATAAATGTTCGCAAGGTCGGCCGGAATAATTTAGAAGCGGTTTCTAGCATTACTACGGAGGTTAAGATACGCAATGGCTAGGGATAAAAGAGGCGTAGTCCTTGTTTTAGCTCTCATTGTTACCTTGATACTTTCAACCCTATCGGTATCTTTTTATATTCAGAACATAAATGAGAATAGCCTGGCGAGAAGGTCGGTAAATTCAGTTAAGGCCTTTTGGCTGGCTGAAGCCGGGATTGCTCAGGCAAGAAAGGTTAGAAGTAGCATACCTTTGAATAGGGATGGGTCACTCTTTGATTCTAACCATACCTATAGTGCAAGGGTAAATAGGATAGGTAGCACTAATTATTACACTATTACCTCTGAGGGCATCTCTAACGGAGTCAGCCGTATAATAGAGGCTACTGTTGAGGTAGATATTGTTAGCGGCACATCTTCCGCAAATTTTCAGCATGCTATAGAAACTACTGCCGATCAAATTATAACACGGGGGGCAAACGTCCATATTAATCCTTCTGATCCGAATGATCCAAACGGCCCTAAGGTAGACTCAGATTTCTCCTTTGCTCAGCTTTTCGGGATTAGTAAAGAGGAGATGAGGTCTCAAGCTGATAACCTTTATACAAGCAGTAATTTTAACCCAGATAATGTCAATGGTATTACCTGGGTTGATGTTGATTCCGGCACTACCCTTAATGTTACGGGAACCTCTGCAGGGGATGGGATTTTAGTTATAAACGGTAATGTTAAATTTGCGGGCACCTTTCAATTCGAGGGTATAATATATGTCATCGGAAAGTTAACGGCAACAGGCACCTTTGATCAATTCGGCAGCCTGCTTGTTGAAAGTACCCTTGAGCTTGACCCGATCTTAAGCGGCGCAGCACAAATAAATTACGACCAGGCAGCCATAACTTCTGCCTTGGCTGTCTTACCGGGTATTGTAACCGGCAATACCATTGTCTCCTGGAAAGAGTAGTTCTCACCTCGCCCTTCTTAAAAATCTTGATATGATTCTTTATTATGTATATAATTGAGCTTGTAAGGTATATTGAGCAAAGGCGGAGTAATAATTATTAAATAGCAATATGAAAATTATCAATAAGATAAGGCTGTCTATTTTTACAGTTGTTTTATCGAGCCTGCTGATAAGCTTTTATTTTGTATATGGAATTGTTGATAACATTATACAGGATTCAGTAAAAAATAAGCTTGAGGCTTTAGTGCATTCGCGCACCCAGCATATTATTACTTATATTGGTATGCTTGAAAGCGCGGTAAGCCAATTATCTAAAAGTGTTATTTTGGAAGATTTACTGAAAGTCGCCAGGAATGATACCGTGCAATACCGTAAGGCGCTTGAAGTAGCGATGCGTAGGCTTAAGCGTACGGAAGAGGCAAACCCTTATATCTACGAGCTTATTCTTTTAGACAGGTCAGGAAAGGTTATCGCCTCTAGCGATGAGCGGAGCATAGGCTTGGATAAATCCTCTGATGATTATTTCTTAGGGGCACAGGAGGGAGCCTATATAAAAGATGCCTACTTTAGCGAATCACTGCAAGAGCATTTATTTGCTGTTTCTGCCCCTGTGTTTGAAAGTAGAAATAGCAAGCGATTGGGGGTTGTTGTAGCCAGAATTAGACTGGAGCAGTTGTACAAAATTGTTACGGAAGAACTGGGCCTAGGCAGTAGCGAAGAGGTTTACATCGTGAATAAAGACGGGTACATGATAACACCCTCCCGTTTCTTAACCGGAACTTTTTTGAAGCTCCTTGTGGATAGTAAGGCTGTCAAGGATTCACGTCTGCATAAAGGTTCTAATCCTGTATTTTCAAATGGCAAGAGACTTGCAGTTTTCAACGATTATCGCGGAGTTTCTGTTCTTGGCGCATATGAATATGTCGATAAGATGCAATGGTCGGTTTTGGCAGAGGTAGATGCAAGTGAGGCTCTTGCCCCGTTGTTTTTAATACGCAATATTTTTATCCTTATTTTTATAATCATGATTTTTTTAGCTTGGAATCTCAGCTTCCATATTTCCAAGGCCATAGCTAAACCTATTCACGACCTTCATCAGGGGGCTGAAATCATCGGTTCGGGGAATTTAGACTATAAGGTTGGTACTAATTCAAAAGATGAAATAGGCCAGTTATCCAGGGCATTCGACGAAATGTCCGGTAATCTCAAATTGAGCTTTACCTCTATAGATAAGTTGCATGCTGAGGTTCAGGAGCGCAAGTTAGCCGAAGAGAGGTTGAGGCAAGCCAAGGATTCGGCGGAGCAGCTTTATAGGGTTGTCCCAAGCGGCATTTTTACGGTTGATACAAAAAGGCGCATAACTAATTGGAATGATAAGGCAGAAGAGATTACCGGTTATCCGGCTGAGGAGATAATTGGGAAGGAATGTTTTTTATTTGCAGAGTTTCCCTGCAGAGATAAGTGCGGGTTGTATGCCGATGATATTGTAAAACCGGTCACCGGAAAAGAGTGTACAATTAAGAGGAAAGACGGAAAGACGCGCACAATATCAAAGAATTCCGATCTGCTTAGGGATGCCCAAGGAAGAGTAATAGGCGGGATAGAAAGTTTTGAGGATATTACTGAACGTAAAAATGCTCAGGAGTATTTTTCGGCTTTAGTTTTGAATATACCGGGAGCTGTTTACCGATGCGCAAACGATTCAGATTGGACAATGGAATTTATAAGTGATGAAATCTCTAAGATTTCAGGTTATCCGGCAGGCGACTTCATCGCTAACAAGGTACGTTCTTATGGCAGCATTATTTACCCGGAAGACAGGGAATATGTGTTTAAGAATATAGAGGCAGCAGTAAAATCGCATAATCCCTATGCCTTGGAGTACCGCCTGGTAGATTCTAACGGCAATATTAAATGGGTTTATGAAAAAGGATGCGGTATATTTGATGAGAAAATGCGCTTTACTTCATTAAACGGCGCAATTTTTGATATTAATGAGAATAAGAATATGCAGTTGGATCTGGAGGAGAAAAAGGAATGGCTGGATACCGCGTTGAACAGTATCGGCGATGCCGTGATTACTACAGACAAAAATGGAAAAATTAATTTTATTAATCCTATTGCGCAAGAAATAACCGGCTGGAAACAGGAAGACGCCTGCGGAAGGCATATTGACGAAGTTTTTGTGATTGAAAAAGAAGATTCTGGAGAAAAAGCGCCTAATCCCGTTATGGATGTTTTAAGCAGCGGAAAGATCGCCAAATTAACTAACCATACAGTTCTAATTGCTAAGGACGGCACAAGGCGTTCTATTGATGATAGTGCCGCTCCCATAAAAAAGCCTGACAACCATGAGGTGGTGGGGGTAGTTTTAGTCTTTCGCGATGTGACTGAGCGGAATATACGTGAGAAGAAATTACATGAGTTATTCCTGGCTGTTGAGCAGAGCCCGGTTTGTGTCGTTATTACTGATTTAAAGGGGGATATACAATATGTTAATCCTAAGTTTGTAAACCTTACCGGCTACACCTCAAAGGAAGTAATAGGACAAAATCCCCGTATTTTAAAATCCGGAGAGCAACCTCCTGAATATTACAAGAATTTATGGGAGACTATTTCTTCCGGAAAAGAATGGCGGGGGGAGTTTCATAACAAGAAAAAGAACGGCGAGCTTTACTGGGAGAGCGCTTCTATTTCTCCGATCCGCGATAAGGAAGGCGTTATCACTAATTTCCTTGCCGTAAAAGAAGACGTAACTGAGCGTAAAAGGCTGGAAAGGATGAAGGATGATTTTGTAAGTACTATATCCCATGAATTGCGTACTCCGCTTACAGCTATAAAGGAAGGGATTAGTATTGTATCGGATGGCTCAGCTGGATCAGTAAGCGAGGATCAGCAGGAGTTTTTGGGAATAGCTAAAAGAAATGTTGATAGGCTTGCCCGTTTGATTAACGAAATCCTCGATTTTCAGAAGATTGAGTCAGGAAAAATGGTTTATAATATATCCGAGAATGATATTGCTGTAGTAGGCAAAGAGGTGCAGGAGTCTATGGCACCTCTCGCCCTTGCGAAAGGTTTAACCTTGGGCCTTAATCTTACGCCGGGCCTTCCCAGGGTTAAATTTGACCGTGATAAGATAACCCAGGTTTTGACTAATTTAGTTAGTAATGCTATTAAATTTACCGAAAGCGGCAAGGTATTAATTTCTATTAATCCGGGCAATAATATTATTCAGGTCTCTGTCAGTGATACCGGATCCGGGATGAGACAAGAGGATATCGCAAAACTTTTCCAGAAATTTATACAACTTGAGGATTTATCGGATAGAAAGACCGGGGGTACAGGGCTGGGGTTGGCAATATCCAAAGATATAATTGATGCTCATGGAGGTAAGATTTGGGCAGAGTCAGAGGTAGGAAAAGGTTCAGTATTTAATTTCATTTTACCTATTGAGGAGCGCAGAAGAGCGGTTTGAGATGGCAAAAAGAATATTGTTTGTGGATGATGAGCCAGATATACTTAAGGTTGCCACCTTCCGTTTAAAAAAAGCAGGTTACGAGGTAGTCAATGCCACTGACGGAGAGGAGGCATTGAGCCTATTGAGGAAAGGGAAATTTGATATTGTTTTCCTGGATCTGAGGCTTCCAATGCTTAATGGGTTGCAAGTTTGCAGCATAGTTAAATCAGAAGAGGGGCTGAAAGACATTCCGGTAATTCTTTTTACCGCAAGTTTAAATAATCTGGAGGAGAGGGTTAAGGAGTGTGGGGCCCAAGGTTTTATTCTTAAGCCTTTTGAGCCGCAGGATTTGTTAAACAAGGTAACAGAAATAATAGGATAGGAGAAAATATGCCTAATTACACGATACTGCTTGTGGATGATGAAGAAGAT
>Ga0172381_10006569_pt1 | contig 11613 bp, 11 predicted proteins | sample Leawel6488metaG_FD_119754 | JGI IMG/M metagenome (GOLD analysis project Ga0172381, IMG submission 119754) | Leachate microbial communities from a municipal landfill in Southern Ontario, Canada - Leachate well 64-88 metaG | ecosystem: Engineered > Solid waste > Landfill > Unclassified | place... | reverse complement strand
GGATGTATAGATGTAACCACCCATCTGGCCTTGATCTCCCGAAACGACAGGGACTCCATCAATTACATAAAGAGGCTCGTTTGAGGCGTTCATGGAACCAATACCACGCAAGCGGATTGATGATGTTGAACCAGCCTGTCCAGATGTACTTGAATCTGCATACCTGCAACCTTACCATTAAGGGCACTCTCAAAAGATATGGTAGGCACATCTTTGATTGCATCTGCCTTAACGACACTGGCAGCTCCGGTATAGGACCCCTTCTTAGCTGTACCATAGGCTACAACCATTACTTCTTCAAGATTAAGGGCATCAGATACAAGGGCGACGTTTACTACCGTCCTGCCATTTACATGGACCTCCTGGGTAGTGTATCCGATATAAGTGAATACAAGGATGGCATCCTTTGAGAGCTTCTCAAAAGTGTATCTGCCATCGAGATCCGTGGTCGCTCCTATATTCTTGGCACCCTTTACATGGATGTTGGCAAAAGGAATAGGAGAACCATCTTCCGATGAAGTTACTATACCAGTAACCTTCATCTGGGCCATAGCTACATTGCATAGCAACAGCACAACGACAAACAAGATCGTTTTCTTCATAGATTAATAGTTTAAATTAAGTTATAGTTGGTAACGACTTCGAATTTAATTTTTTTTTTCAACAAACACAAATTAATATTAAGGGTATATCAAGAAAGACAGGCCGTCTGATGTTATCAGACGGCCTGCCAAAAAGATTATAGTTACAAATTGTTAGTCTCTTCTGGGTCCCTTATTGAAAGATCTTCTGTCACCATCTCTGCCACCATCTCGTCCACCTTCTCTTCTCGGTTTCCTCTCGGGTTCAACATATCCTTCTGGTTTAGGAAGAAGCGCCTTACGAGACAATCTCATCTTTCCTGTTTTTGCGTCAACTTCAAGAAGCTTAACTTCAACTTCATCTCCAACTTTGACAACATCCTCTACTTTATCTATCTTTTTCCAGTCAAGTTCAGAAATGTGGAGCAATCCCTCCTTACCTGGCAAAATCTGTACAAAGGCACCGAACTCAAGAATAGATACTACCTTTCCTTGATATACCTTTCCAGCTTCAGGAACAGTAGTAATACCCTTAATCCAATTCAAGGCAGCCTCCATGCTCTCCTTGTTTTCTCCAAAGATGTCAACCACACCAGCCTCGTTCTCCTCAGTTATTGTTATAGTAGTTCCTGTTACTCTCTGTATCTCCTGAATAACTTTGCCTCCAGTACCAATAACTGCACCAATGAACTCTTGAGGAATCACGATCTGTATAATTCTTGGAACGTGAGGTTTGTAATCCTCTCTTGGTTCACTGATACACTTCATCATCTCACCCATTATATGCAACCTTCCTTGACGAGCCTGTTCCAGTGCTTGTTCAAGTATGTCATAAGAAAGTCCATCAACTTTGATATCCATTTGCGTTGCGGTTATACCGTCTTTTGTTCCGGTAACCTTGAAATCCATGTCTCCAAGATGGTCTTCATCACCCAGAATATCTGACAATACAGCATATTTACCACTCTTAGTATCTGTAATAAGGCCCATTGCAATACCTGAAACTGGTTTTTTGATCTTTACTCCAGCATCCATCAATGCAAGAGTACCGGCACAAACTGTAGCCATTGAAGAAGATCCGTTCGATTCAAGAATATCTGACACTACACGTACAGCATAAGGGTTTTCCTCTCCTCTTGGTACAACAAATTTAAGTGCCCTTAAAGCAAGATTACCATGACCAATTTCTCTTCTGCCTGTTCCTCTGTAAGGCTTTGCCTCACCTGTAGAAAATGGAGGGAAATTGTAATGAAGTACAAACTGTTCTGATCCCTCAACAAGGACTTCGTCAATCTCTTTCATGTCAAGCTTGGTTCCAAGAGTGACAGTTGTAAGAGCCTGAGTTTCACCCCTTGTGAATATTGCAGAGCCATGAGTAGCAGGAAGATAATCAACTTCGCACCAAATAGGTCTGATCTGTTTTGTATTTCTGCCATCCAGACGGACTCCCTCATCAAGGATCATATTACGCATAGCCTCTTTTTCTACAGCATGATAATATCTGTTAATCATTATCTTCTTGGCTTCAGCATCTTCTTCTGAAAGGGTGGCGACAAATTCTGCTTTCAAAGCATCAAAGGCATCTTCTCTTTCGTGCTTGCCTGAACCAGATTTGGCTATAGCATAACATTTATCATAGCAGTATTGGTGAATGGCAGCACGCAGCTCTTCATCCTGAGTCTCGTGGCAGTATGTCCTCTTGATAGTCTTTCCCACTTCATCCATCAGTTCTATCTGAGCCTGACATTGCTTCTTTATCTCTTCATGAGCGAATTTTATAGCTTCGAGCATATCCTTTTCACTAACCTCTTTCATCTCACCCTCAACCATCATGATATTATCGATAGTAGCACCGACCATTATATCTATATCTGCACCCTTAAGCTCTGTGAAAGAAGGATTGATGACAAACTGACCACCTACTCTTGCAACCCTGACCTCTGAAATAGGCCCATTAAAAGGAATATCACTTACAGCAAGTGCTGCAGATGCTGCCAAACCAGCAAGTGCGTCTGGCATGGTCTCTTTATCAGCAGAGATTAGATTTACAGTTACAAATACCTCCGCATGAAAGTCATCAGGAAAAAGAGGTCTCAAAGCACGGTCAATAAGACGTGATACTAATATTTCCGAGTCATTGGCACGACCCTCTCTTTTAAGAAATCCACCGGGATACTTGCCCGCAGATGCATACTTTTCTTTGTATTCAACAGAAAGTGGCATGAAATCCACATCTTCCTTTGCATCTTTAGCACACACCACAGTTGCCAGCAACATTGTATTGCCCATTTTAACAACTACAGAACCGTCTGCTTGTTTCGCAAGCTTACCTGTCTCAATTTCGACTACTCTTCCATCGCTTAACTGGATGGTCTTTTTAACTACATTCATATAAATTATTGTGCAACCCGCTCTCCCTATGAGAGTTTATTATTAATTATTATTCACAGCTACACATTATGCCACGGGTTGACTTATGTTGACATAGTGCATATAATCTTGCAAATGTAATCAGATCTGTCGGATTGACAAAAAATGAAAAAGGGTGCCGGTGTGGCACCCATGTTTTCTGCTTTATTTACGAAGGTTCAAGGCCTTGACTATATTCCTGTATCTCTCGATATCGGTCGCCTTGAGGTAGTCAAGGAGACGACGTCTCTTACCGACCAGTTTAAGAAGAGAACGCTGGGTAGCGAAATCTTTCTTATTGTTTTTCAAGTGGTCTGTAAGATGAGCGATACGGTATGAAAATAAAGCTACCTGACTCTCTGGTGAGCCGGTATCTGCATTAGACTTTCCGTATTGTCCGAAAATCTCTTGCTTTTTTTCTGCTAATAAATAGATTGCCATAGATAATTTTTAAAGCAATTGATAATTAAATTTTTCCCTTAAGCAGGGGTGGCAAAGATATACAAATATTTTCAGTCCACAACATTTTTAGTAATTTTGTCTGTTCGTGAATCCTTTAAATCCATTATTCCCAATCTCGTCTATGTTAACCAAAATCTATACGCACCATATATTTGGAGAGATTGTAATTACAAAAAAAAACAGCAATAAAAATATACGGCTTACAGTAAGCCCTAGTAAAGGAATAAGGGTCTCAATCCCTTTCTTTATACGTTTCTCAAGGGCTGAAGCATTTATCAATGAACGCGAAAATTGGATAAAAGAGACAATTGAAAAACAAAAGGATAAAACACATTCCCGTGAGATTCCTCTTGGGGAAGGCCATGAAATAAACCTCATAAATTGTACTGTAATATTTCATAAAGGACCTGTTGCTTCATCCCTGAATAATAAAGTAATTATAAGAAGTGTACCCGGCTGTACCAATATATATTATCCGGAAGGGATACCAAGAAGTGTTCTTGCAGATGCAGTCCTCAAAGTGATAAAAAAAAGAGCTGCAGAGTATTTGCCCATAAGAGCAGCCGAGTTAGCCGGACGATATGGATTTAAATTCAACAAAATATTTTTAAAAAACAACAAGACCAATTGGGGAAGCTGTTCAAACAAGAACAATATAAACCTCAACATCCACCTGATGAGACTTGATAAAAGTTTGGCTGATTATGTAATAATGCACGAGCTATGTCATCTCAAGCAACATAATCACGGCCCAAAGTTCCATGAAATGCTCAATTCGCTTTGTAATGGAAAAGAGAAGGAGCTGGCACGCCAGCTCCTTCTCAACAGCACCTCTGCAATCTGAAATATTACTACTTGTTATCTATAAGTTTGCTGATACGGACGAATAGTTCATCAACACTCTTGAGCAGATCCATATTAATAGCCTTGAATTCCTTCTTTGCATTTGTTTTATCATAGTGATTAACACGAATATACATATTATTTCTAAGATCAACTGCAGCATTTATAATATCCACTGCCAGATCCTCTTTTTGCCCATTATTGACATACATAAATGTCCAACAGTCAGAAATAACCTCAGTTAGAAGGAAATCTATGTCTTTTTTGATAGTTCTTAAATTTGCCATATATTTTTTATTAAAGTTTTTCTATTCCTATACCTGGTTTATCACTCAATGTAACCTTACCATCAACGATCAACATACCTTTAAATACATCATTTGCTATCAAAAGATTTCCATCCAGATCCGCCCATTCTACTTCAGGAGCGATCTGCGCAGCAGCAGAGATAGCACAAGAGGTCTCGGTCATACAGCCAACCATAAGCTTCATGTGAAGAGCTTTAGCAAGGGAGACCATCTCACGGGCTTCTCTCATACCGGTACACTTCATTAATTTGATGTTTATGCCATTATATGCACCCTTCAGTTTAGGAATGTCCGTAAGTCTCTGACAAGCCTCGTCTGCAATGATTGGAAGAGGGCTTCTCTCTGTAAGCCAAGCAGTCTCATCCAGCATATATTTTGACATAGGTTGTTCAATCATGTTTACATTCCTCTCATTGAGCCAGTTTATCATCTCAAGGGCATAATGCTTTTCTTTCCAACCTTGGTTGGCATCAACACAGATAGTAGTGTCCGTAACCGAGCGGATTGTATTGATCATCATCTTGTCAGTAGCCTCATCTCTACCCAACTTTACCTTTATGACCTTATACGGAGAGGCCTCTCTGGTCTTTTCCTTGACAACCTCTTCGGTGTCAAGACCGACTGTGAAAGAGGTATTTGGAGTTGTTGCTGCATTAAAACCCCATATCTTCCACCATGGTTGCCCCATTATTTTCCCGACAAGATCATGCAATGCAATGTCAACAGAGGCTTTTGCCGCTGTATTATTGGTTGTGATGGCGTCTACGTATGAGAGAATGTCCTGAATCTCAAAAGGAGAATTAAAGCGTGAGAGATCTACTTTTTTCAGGAACTCTATCGCTGAAGCCTGTGTCTCACCCAAATAAGGTGGCATGGCAGCCTCTCCATAACCGACATATCCATCATACGAAATCTCCGTCAAAACAATCGGAGTTGTTGTACGAGAACTGTTTGCAATTGTAAAAACATGCCTCATCTGAGCATCAAATGCAGTGAAAGTCAATTGCATTTTCTTGCTCGTGTTCACCTTGCCTGTCTTTAAATTCCTTGAACTTGCGAAAAGATCAAATGGGTTTATAATGGCAGCTGCTGCAGTGATAATACCTGCTTTTTTTAAGAAATCTCTTCTGTTGCTGGTAGTAGTCTCTTTCATCTGAATTGGATTTATTTTTTAGGAAAATACCACGGGTGGTTCTTAATTGAAACGATACCCTCTTCCTTATCTATTCTTGTTAATATTCGTCTTGAGCGTACAAGTCTTGGTGAACCCTCATAATAGTCCATGGCATCAGGTAGAAGCGAGTTTATCCTTACTGATGTTGCAGAGTGGATGAATTGGCCTCCTCCTATATAAATAGCAACATGAGATATTCTTTCCTTTTTCCCTGGAGTAGCTTTGGAACCAAAGAAGAGAAGATCCCCGGTCTTAAGTGAGTCAATTCCATTTGCTATGCTTACGCTGTCGCCGGTATAACCTTGTTGCGAAGCATCCCTTTCAAGGATAATTCCGTTCAAGTAGTATGTAGTCTTTGTGAGCCCCGAACAGTCGATTGCCTTTACGGATGTTCCTGCCCACATATATGGGAAACCAAGAAATTGCCTGGCTGTAGCAATTATGTTTTCAGGAGTTGCTTGCCTGGTGTTTATCCATTTTTCAAAGTCCATTGCATGTGACTTAAGGAGAAATGCACTTTTGCCATTGGGCAATATCACTTTGTAATAATTTCCTGATTCTCCGTCAGCCCTTACAATGTTCCCCATAATACCGTCCATTACAACGCCGGCGCTTTCGGATGGCGCATCCCTGAATATTGTGTAGTAGGTTGTTATTATAAGTCTCGGAGATGTACTCCACGTCATGAACTCATCCTCATTCATCGTCTGGATGCTTCCTGAAGTAACCCATGCAATGTATCCTTCCGGAGTTATGGCCCTTGTCCAGCCTCCTCTCTTTTCCAGAACTCTCAATGGCGTTCCCAACACAGTCTGAGTTGCAGATTCTTCATCATAATCCGGACCATACCTGAAATTGATTACAGAAAGTGCTGTCACTCCGTATATTTTATTGCCGAGAGCAGGATCAGGAAGAACTATCATGCTATCCGTCACTTCGATCTTATTGTCAACTAATGCTTTCAAGAGAGCTTCCTTAGCGCCAGCCTCGGTCGTGGAACCTCTCAGTATTATAATCTTTCCGTCATCAGAGATATCGAGGACAGGCTCATAAGTTTTCGTTCTCCTGTCAGGTGCATATTGAGCTTTAACTTCCTTGGAGACAGAGTCAAATAGCTGCTTTATCTTATCTGTTTTTTGTTCCCCTGCAGATGCCGTTGTAACGAAAAATGCCAGGACAATAAAAAGTGCCTTTTTCATATTTGAGCCTTTTAGATTTAATTGCATTCACAAAGATACTATATTTGCATCAAAATTTACATTATGATTCTCGATTCGTTAAGAGGTTTTGAAAGATATCTAAACCTACACTCAAGGTTTGAAAAAGTATATTCCTACGTGATAAAAAATAATCTGAATGAGCTTGAACCTGGGGAATATGCAATTTCTGGCAGGGATATTTACCTCACTATCTGGGAAGGGATGGGCAAGGGCATCGAGATTCCTCAACTTGAAGTTCACGACTCATATATAGACATACACCTGCTTCTTGAAGGTTCAGAGACCATAGGAATCCGTGACCGGAGCCGCTGCAATGGAGATAATATCTCATACGATCAGGATAAAGATATCTCTTTTTTAGAAGAATTACCTGAGAACTTTGTTAGTTTAGGTCCCGGAAACATGGCTGTAATATTTCCGCATGATGCTCATGCTCCATTAATCGGTGAAGGAAAAATCAAGAAGGCCATATTTAAGGTCAAGATGTAGTGGAAAAACGTTACAACTCCTATGTAGGTTACTTAAAAAAAAAGTATGGAGAGAGGTTGCAGAAGATTGTAATCGATGCGGGTTTTACCTGTCCTAACAGAGATGGCAGCCAAGGATATGGTGGATGTACTTACTGCGATAATGCTGCCTTTCATCCACCTTACAGCACTCCGGACAAGAGTATAATCAAACAGATAGAGGACGGGATTGAATTCCATAAGGTGAGATATCGTACCGCGAACAGATATCTCGCATATTTTCAATCATATTCCAACACTTATGCACCTGTTGAAACCCTCAGGCGACTTTATTCTGAGGCACTCTCACACCCAGATATCGCCGGTATTGTAATAGGAACCCGGCCAGACTGTATTGATGATGAAAAACTTGATTATTTATCTAAACTATCACAAGATAAAATCATAATCATTGAATATGGGATTGAGTCAATCCATGACAAGACTCTGCAAAGAATTAACCGCGGACATACATATAGTCAGGCAGTAGATACAATATTCAAGACGGCAGAAAAAGGCATCACACAGGGAGCACATTTCATATTCGGATTACCTGGTGAGAGCCGGGATGAGATGATCGCTACGGCAACCGAGCTAAACAGGTTGCCTCTTAATTCGGTAAAATTCCATCAGTTACAGATAGTAAAGGGGACGGTCATGGAACAGGAATTCCATGACCATCCCACCGATTTTGTTCAGTTCACTCTTGAAGAATATATTGATTTCTTCATCGACTTTCTTGAAATCCTGAGGCCAGACCTTTATATCGAGAGATTCGCAGGAGAGGTTCCACCAAGATTTGTAAATAACTCGCCGTGGGGGTTGGTACGTAACACCGAACTTCTCCACATGTTAGACAGGCGTCTCGAAGAAAGAGATACTTACCAATCCCGCAGATTCACTATTTCAACATAGCTTTAGTCGAGATCCTTTCACCGACAGCTTGATTCATCCACTCTTGTGGTGCAAGATTACCAAGAGCATATATTCTCATCATCTCCTTGGCGAGATTTTTCCCCTTATAGAATTTCTCGAGTTGATATTCTATTATATGGCCAAGAGGATAATTAGCAAGGTACAATGGTGAGTTTATCATATGTGAATACACAGCAAGTATCGGAGAATCCTTACCTCCAAGAACCGGTGCATAATATTTGTTCCAGATGTCCTTGGCAGCCGAGAGCACTGCCTCCTTCAATTTAGCAGCATCTGCATCAGGGTTTTCATATAACCATTTCCACACATTTATATCCACAAGTGCTACACCCATTATCTCATAAGCACCCCAGAATATATCAAGTTCAGTCATCTTTTCCTGTTCTTTGTTACCCTTGCCATAGCCCAGCAACTGAAGATCTCTTTTCTGAAAAACAAAAGCATTAGCCTCAGTAAATGCAGTATTTGGAACACCATGCAGAATATAATAATCCACATCCCTCATGCTGATTGTCTGCTCCACGTTATGACCCATCTCATGTACAGCAATATTGAATCCTTTGTAATCCATACCTCCCGGAGAGAGCCTTGTCCTGAGCCTCGCATAATCATCTTTGCTCATTCCTCCCCATGCATGTCCGGAACCTCTTGCCGGCTCAACTACAATTGCATCTCCAAGAGCTGTTGCCTTGGCATAAGGAAACCCAAGATTGACAAGCATTCCCGGTATCGCCTTATCATAAGCCCCGACAGTAGGGAATAAAGATTTAGTCTTCTTTGTGAGCATATCTTCTGATATCGAACTTCTTGATTTAAATCCATCATACCATATATCAAATGGTTCAAGAGGCCGGCCAAGTCTTTTCTTTATCATTTCCGCCACCTTCTTCACCTTTGGAGAGCTTATATACTCGATGAACATTTTCTCAATATCCTCTTCCTTGATCTGCATATCCTGTTCGAAAGCCCTCTTCAGAGCAGTCGGATACGCAGTTGAGTATTTATCTACTGCCTGCTGAGCGTGAAACTGTTCAAGAAGCATCTCATACCTTCCGGTTTCCTCAGGAACTGCGTCAACCTTTTTACCATCTTTTGTCAGGACATTTGTATAAGGGTTCCAGTCATATTCTGGATTGTTAATTACCTGTTTAGGTATTGTCTGTTCGACAATGTCAAGCATTACCTTGTAAATCATCTGTTGCTTCTTGAAGTTATCAGGCCTGTCAGCATAATTTGATTTTAGTTCATCTCTAAGATTCCAGTGGCTCAATAGTTTCATATCTGCAGGGAACATTTTGACTCCTTTGTCGTCCACGAGGTGTCCCATCATAATGTTATAGTTGGCAATATAATCCTCGCCCTTCATCCCGGCATCTGCAACAAGTTGAAGCACAGCTGCTGGAGGACGCGGAATGAATATATCACCCATACGTGCATAAGCCCAGTCAAGCCTTGTCCACTCTTTCGCATGCTTCTCTTTTTCTTCCAGAGTAAAGAATGGAAAATTAAGAATTGTCAGATAGGCTATCTTGTTTGAGTAAAAATCCTCTGTAAGATGGCTGGATGGATCATAGGCTCCAAGAATATAATCAACTTGTGTAAGGGAATCTCCGACAAGATGAAGTGGCTTCTTGAGTTCTACATTTATCTTGTTGAATCCACCCCACAATGCCTCAAGTGCTATGGAGAGCTTATCAAAAAGTCTCTTTCTGTCTTCAGGTGTTGATGCATAATTATCAACACAGAATTGTTTGAAATCATCCTTATCTCCATATTCCATTTTCCATTGACGGGCAGCTTGTTGAACACCTGCCAACAAAAGATCCTTTGAAACAAACGAGGGATTCTGTTTGCAAATTGTATCTACAATCATACTGATTGCCGAATCTGTTATCACATCTGTTTTTTTCTCTTCCGGAGTGCTCTCCTTACATGAGAAAATTGGTATAACCATAAGAAATAGTGTTAGTATCGCTATGTTTTTCATTGTAGTGGATTTGACCTCTAAGATAACCTTTTTTTGTATACCTTTGTAGACTATAAACAAAGATGGTGTATTCACGGTAATTTGTGGCAGGGTCTTTGTTTGAATGGGGTGAAGGCCTCCACTTATTATTCAATTTAGCATATCAGATGAATAAGTACCTTATTATGATTATTGTCTTGCCTGCAATGTTTTCATGCAGGTATCTCAATTTTTCCTCGGACAAGGTAGTTGCAGAGGTCGGCAATCAGATCCTTTATGAATCTGATATCCGTGAACTTATTCCAGAAGGGACACCTCCTCAAGACAGTATAAGGATGCTTGAACAATATGTGAATACTTGGGCTATCAAGCATCTGCTTCTTAAAAAGGCTGAGAGTGAACTTTCAAAAAGTGAAAAAGATGTCCATCAAGAGCTTGAAGACTACAGGAGCTCATTGCTGGTTTACAGGTACGAGAATATCTACATTGAATCACACCTTGACACTACAATAACAGATGAGGAATGCAAGGAATATTACATGCAACATGCCCAGAACTTCACATCTTCCAGCACTGTTGTCAAAGGCAGAGTAATAAAAATTTCCAAAAATTCCCCAAATCTGTCTTCAATCAAGAATATATACAAAGCAAACGGCATAGAGGAAATTGATGAACTCGAAAGATTATGTTACAGTTCTGCTGATAAATATGATAATTTCAACAATAACTGGGTGGATATTTCAACCATAGCAAGTGAGATTCCGTATGATATCCAATCCTGTGAAAGAGATGCACTCAATAAATCATACATAGAGACAAGTGACTCTCTTTATAATTATTTTGTTTACTTCCTTGACAAAGTCACGCCAGGCAAGATTCCACCATTTGAATTTTACCAGCCCCGTATCAAGGAGATAATACTAAGCAAACGTAAACAGACGCTGACAGACAGTCTTGAGAAATCTCTTGTTGAAAAAGCCCTTGAAAATAACACATTGAAAACAAATATTAATAAATGACAACTATAATGAAAGAGAGGTCAAGATTATTCTTACTCACCGTTGTTTTATGCTCTCTGACAACCTTTCCTGCTATGGCACAGAAATATAGCGGAGGACTTATTGACAAGACAATTGCTCTGATAGGCAATGATATGATTCAGCTTTCAACCATCGAATCAGAGGCTCAGATGATGCTGGTTCAAGGTG
>Ga0172381_10006568_pt1 | contig 11614 bp, 30 predicted proteins | sample Leawel6488metaG_FD_119754 | JGI IMG/M metagenome (GOLD analysis project Ga0172381, IMG submission 119754) | Leachate microbial communities from a municipal landfill in Southern Ontario, Canada - Leachate well 64-88 metaG | ecosystem: Engineered > Solid waste > Landfill > Unclassified | place... | reverse complement strand
ATCTTATTTATTGCTTCTATTATATCTTTAACATTACGTATTGCCAACATCTTTTTATTATCAAATACAAAAATGAAACTCATATGTAATTCCTCCTTTCTATTATCTACTTATATTATACTACAATATTAATATTAAGTCAAAATTTGAGAACCAATAAAACCATCCTTCTATTGGGTTATTATTTTAATAAAGGACTTTCATTTATTATTTGAAGTAAGTCTAATACTTGATTTTCAGGGTTATTTAAAGTAAACTCTGAAATTATTTGTTTGAGATATAGTTTTTCAATTTCGTTTGAAGTTGGTAATTCGCAACCACAATCAGGACAAAAATTATAAAAATGTACTGATTTCCAATCTTTATTATAATCTCTTCGCCATTGTATCCCTAAACCTTTACATTTATGTTCTGCTATATAATATGGTACATCTTCTGATATTCCAGTAATAAAATTCTTTTTTATAATAATTTTTACTTTCATTTAAATCTTCCTTTCCAAAAATATTAATCTTTTAATTCATCAAAATAAACATTTAATGGTGGATTATTTGGTAATCCATCTCCTCCCCAAAGAGTTAAAAAGGGAATTTTTTCTCTAAAATTTAAGGTTATTTCTTCAGTTGGAAATTGAAAAATAATCATTGATTTTTCTCTAATTCTTATAATTCCTCCCATTGCTCTAGCTAATGTTTTTACTGTACTTCTATCCATTACTAAAACCTCCTCAATATTATTTATCTACCTAAATTATAGCATAATAATAGAATCAAGTCAAAAAAAATATCCTTATCCTACTTACAAATAATGATCTTAAAAACCCATTAAAACATGAATTTTATCTATGAATGAATAAAATTTAAAAATAAGATAATAATCAAAATAATAATAAAAATATTAAAAATAATTCATTTAAGTGTTGACAATATTTTCTTGTGATACTATAATAAATATAGAACAATAATAAGATAAAGAAAATATCAACGGGACAATAAAATATATGAAAGGAGGGTATGGAGTGAAATTATTATTTAATGAAGTAATTAAATATAATTTAAGAAATTGATTAGTAATATTCTAGTATAGGTTATACTAGCTGACAAAAGGGGTTATCTGAAATATGATAATCCCTTTTTGTATTGGTAAAAATTTGACTACATATTAATTTAATGGTATAATAATATAAATAGATAATATAAAGGAGGTTAATAATATGGTAAAAGAAAAAGATATGAGAAAACTTGCTTATGAAATTCAAGATTACTTAAAAGAAAGAGATTTATACCATGATGTAATAATTTATTTTAATGATCTTGCAATTTCATCATTATGGGAAGGAGAACAGGAAAAAGATGTATCAGAATATATGGAATACTTTAACACTGATACAATAACTATGAGTTTTAAAGGAATTTTGTACGAAATGTTGAATTATAATGTACAGGAATATCAGGAATTTAATGAATTTATTAAAAGTAAAGGATATTACTTTGAATTTGGCAATGCGTGGAATTTAGCATTATATAAATAGGAGGAATTAAAATGAAAAAAGATTGGTCTATTAATGGCAAACAGGGTAGAATATGGTGGCCTGAAGGGGAAGTAGTCTATCAAACTCCAGTTAAAGGTACAGTAGTTGTCGAACCAATATATGAAGATTATGATGGAAGAAGATATATATTAGATAATGAAGAACTTTTAGAAGTTACATCAAACCCTTTTAATGGTTATTGTTATAGGCAGGATAGAAGATAGGAGGTAAATAATATGGGTACAAATTTTTATTGGATAAATAGACAAACAGACAAGCCTAAAGATCATATAGGGAAAAGAAGTGCAGCAGGATTGTATTGTTGGGATTGTCAAACAACTTTATGCCAATATGGTTCTTCTCAAATACATTCTGGTAATTCTCCTTGGTATAACTCATGTCCTATTTGTGGAAAAACTAAAGAGAATGAAACATTAGAAAATAATACAACAGGAAGAGAATTAGGATTTAATAAAAATACTCCCCAAAAGAAAACAGGAGTAAAAACTTGTTGTTCATTTACTTGGACATATATGAAGCATCTTGAAGAAATCAATAAATATCTTGGAAGTGCAGAAAAAATAATTATGGATGAATATGGAACAGAATTTACTGCTGGTGATTTTATAGATGTTTTAGATGAATGTCCCATACAATTTACATTGCCAAGTGAATTTTGCTAGTAGATAAAATGACCATTTTAACAGATGAAAGGGGAAGAATTAAATGAAACCATTGATGATGTATGTTGATTACGATAAAAAAGGTAAACCATTACATTTATATATAATTAATGGTGTTAGAATTATAGCAAATAATGAAAAAGATGCAAAAGAAGTTTATAATAACAGATAAAATAACTGTTTTAATGGATGAAAGGAGAATTAAAATGAGTAATTATAAACAAGATCAAATATTTTATTTAACAACTGGTATGTTTATTAAAGAATTAACTATAAAATTATGTTATGATGATACTTGGGGTTATAATTATGATTGGAATGAACAATGTGATGAAGTATGGTGTTGTGAAGTTATTATTGGCAATGATTGTTACTCAACAGATAAAAAAATAAGAGTAAAAAAAGAAGATTTAAATAATGCGAAAAAAATTGATATGAATGTAGAAGATTATTTAAAAAAAATATTAAAAGAAGAAAAAATTAAAGTATTTAAAATGACTGAAATAATAGAAAAACAAAATGATTATATAAAAGATTTAGAAAAAGAAAATTTTAGAATTGGCAATTATAATCAAGAAACACGCAGGAGAAGAGAAGAAGAAACTATAAGATGGGCAAAAGAACGAGACATAGCATGGGCAAATAGTAAATGTATTCATCTTCAAGATATGTCTAAAGAGTATAGAAGTAGGAAAGGAGATTATTTAGTGGAGCAAATGTTAAAAGGAGTGCATCCTAGAGATGTAGTACCTTATAGGAGATAACCAGATAAAAAACTAATTCTATTGGGTTTTTAGATTATCTTTCAAGGAATTAAAATTATGAAAGGTGGAATGGAAATGAATTTTAAAATTTATGGACGTAATTTTGATGATGGAGCTATCATAGTAGGTTCCAAAGAAGTAGAAAATCCTAATTATGATGGTAAATGTTATCCATGTATTGAAGTAATGCGAACTACAGGAGAAATTATGGATACTAGACTTATAGCAAAGGATTCAGATTATTGGGCAGATGCTTTTGAATTTGCAAGTCCTGGTGGTACTACAAATTTCATTGTTCATGCATTAGGTAATAGAAAAAATATAGAATATATATTAGAAAAAATAATAAAGTAAAATATTTTAAATCCAATAAATCTGCTCTTTTATTTAGTAGGATGTTAGAAATAGCATCCTATTTTTATGCTCAAAATTTGCATATAACAGGTTGGTATGGTATAATAATATAAAGATAATATATAAAGGAGGTTAGAAAGTGGAAACAAAAAAGAGATTAATAAATAGTAAAGACAGACATCAACATGCAACAATGGTTTTAGCACATGCTAGAATGGCAAAAAATGATAGAGTAGTAATAATGGATATAATAGACTATTCAAGTATAAAGAAAAAGAAAAATCCTTGGGAGTTAATTAATTGGGTAGTTTATGTTACAATTAAATATGAAAGTGGTTGGAAAGAAGAATTATCATTTAAGAGTTTAGAAGATGCTGAAGAATTTCTGGATGAGTTAGATAATATTGAAAGAAATAAAGATATGGAAGGAAGATAAAAATGAAGAAATTTGAATTTGAAAAACAAGGAATTAAATTTTATTTCAAGAATCCTAAATTAAATCAATACGGAAAATTAATAATGGCATATAAGATTGAAAGTATCCATGAAAACAAACATGATCCTGAAGGTTATTATTTTAATTCAGAGTTTATGCCAGATAAAAACGCAATGAGTTTTTATGATGTAAAAATAAAAGGTAAAAAAGTAGATGGTGTAGGACTACCAGAAAATATATTAACAGAAGTAAAAACAATTTTTCAGCAATTTAAAACTGAAAGAGAACAGAATATTAATCAGGTTGTTACTGAATTAGTAACAGGTCAGCGAAATATTCATTTTGGCATAGTAGGTTGTGATTATCCACATTATCAACCTTGGATAAGAGATATATCAAAAGACTTAGATGGATTAGAGCAGGATATTATGACAAAAGCAATTAAAGAAATGATAGGAAAAGATGAATGGGTATCAAATTCCTGTGATTATATTGAAAAAAAAGTTAAAAAACACATAGGTTTAATTGAAGACCTTGGAAATGTTATAAATCCTGAATATGATGAAGAATCACATAAATATCATGGATATAAAAATACAGTCGTAACTGGTTTTGAAATGAAATTAGAAGATATTTTACAGGGCAGAATTGAAAAGAAAAAAGAAAAAGATGTAACAAAGCAAATATTAGAAGAAGAAAAGAAAACTATGATAATTGAAATATTGAAACAAGGTTATAATCAAGAGGAAGAAAAAGATCCTTATGCAAAAATTAAAATTACAAATCCTATAACTAATGAATCAGCATTATTTAATTGTAGAAATATTTTCGATTTTGGTTATGTAGTTAATCCTGATTTTGCAATAGTAAAAGGTATAGAACCAGGTGGAATGTTAAATAAAGAAAATTATTGGGAAACATTTGAACATAATAAAGGATGGTATCCTGTACGGAAAGCCACAGAATTTGAAATAAAAGCAGTTAAATATTTATACAAATTTCCCCCAATTTATTCAGGTATAAGAATGTAACCCAATAAATTTTAAGTTTTATTGTAAAGGAAATGAGATGAGATTTAATGGCATATAGAAAAGGACTTAATGATTATGAAATTAGAGGGGATATAACAGCAATAAAAGTTATCAATAAGAAAAAACAATATTTTGAAATAATTATTGATACAGAAGATTTAATAAAATTCCAAAAGTTAGCTTTAGCATGGCATACAATATTTATAAGAGGATCAAATTCATATTATGGTAGATGTACTCAATATTTAGGTACTTTTGATGGAAAACCTAAATACTATACTATATATGCACATCAAGTTGTACTAAATTTATTTACTGATGAGTATCATATAGATCATAAAAATCATGATACATTAGATTGTAGAAAAGAAAATTTGAGAGTATCTAAATTAAGTGAAAATACTAAGAGTAGGAAAACAAAAAACACTAATAATTCTTCTGGATACAGAAATGTTACTTGGGATAAAAGTAGGGGTAAATGGATTATTCAATTACAAATCAATGGTAAAAATACTATGATGGGTGAATTTGATGATGTTCATGAAGCTGGTAAAGTTGCAGAAGAATTAAGAAAGAAGTATTATGGTGAATATGCAGGGGAAAATTAAAATCTAACGAAATACTACTTTTATTTGAAAGGTGAAATTAAAATGTGGGTGAATAAAGAAGATTTAACTTTAAAAGATTGGGCTAGTTTAAGTTCTACAGAATGGATTATTAAAGGTATTAATTATGACGAAATAAAATATTTTAAAGAAGACAATGGGAAAGTGTGGGAGATTGGATACTGTACGGATGGAAGTCTTGATAAAAGAATTAAAGAATTAGAAAAAGTACAAGAAGTAAGAAAAATACTTAACACATTAGGATTCAGATAAATTATCAGTTTTATCTGATGGAAAGGAGAATTAATTTTGAAAAAGTTTAAAAGTGGAGGAATTGAATTAGAATTGAAAGAACTTGGTTTAGATAATGAAAGAAGAATGTATATACAATATTGTGTGAGTTATCAAGGAAGAGAATTATTAAGTGGGGATGATTTATCTAGTGGTTCAGGGATGTATAGAGGATTAGAGGATACAGGAAGTCAATTAATAGATTTCCTAATTTGTGGTGATTTCCTTAATGAAGAAGATAGACAATTAGTTGAAGATAATGTTGAAATTAATGATGAAAAAACTAATGATCAAGAAACAATATATTATATAGAAAGGATGGATTAGAATGAAATATGAATCCACAATCCAATAATATAAATGGTTATAAAGGTGTTTATTGGAATAAAATACAAAAGAAATGGTTTGCAACAATAACATTTAAAGGAAAAACATATTATTTAGGTAGTTATGATAATCCTAAAGATGCTGGTGAAATATATCTTAAAGCAAAAGTGCGAATTTATACAGATTTTTTAGAGTGGTATGAAAAAGAGTTTAGAAATAAAGACAGATAAGATACTATTTTAATTGTAAAGGAAGGAAAATCAAAATGGTTGAAAGTTATGGAATATTAGAATATAAAGATGGTTGGATTTTGTATAGTGTTGGTTTTAATTCAAAATTACAAGCAAATGAATGTATTCAAGGGTTAATTGAGCTACATGAAGATAGAGCAGTTGAAGACTATAGAATTATTGCAATTTATAAACCATTAAGTTAATAAAAGGTGAATTGTATAGGAGGTGAAAAATAAAGTGGGAGAACTTAAAATTGCTAAATTTAAACCTTTTACAGAACCACCAGAGAGAACTCCTGAAGAAATCGAAAATATATTAAATGAAATAAAACAATTGCAAAAAGAAATTGATGATGAAAAATCAATTGAGAATCAAGAATATAAGAGAATGGGTTATAATTATAGGCAAAATTTTATTATTCATCTTAATGGTGATGACTTTGTGGATGGTTGTTTTACTTATCATAAAATGACTTCAAAAACAATTGAGTTTGGTATTAAAGAAATGGCAAGTAAACATAGAAAATTACATCCAATTAAAATAGAATATGCTGGAGCAATAAAGTTATAACACAATAAAAATCAATTTCATCATATAGGTGGATGTATAACAGCACTCACCTATATGATAATAACATATAAAAGAGTGTAATATTTGCATTACATTGTTTTATATGTTATAATTTAACATATAGATAAGGTTGGCGAACCTAAAACGCAGAAAGGAAGTGTTTAATAATGGAGAACAACAGTATTATTAACGCAGTAAAAAGAGTAGAAAGAGCAGGTAGTGAAAACAGTAAGGTTACAGAAAAATTAAAAGTAGCTTGTATTGAATTAGGAAAATTTATTGAAAAGCAAGTACCTAATGATGTAAAACTACCAAGAGATTATATAGTGAGAACATTTGACTCAACTTATTATTTGGGGAAAATTGATCATGATGCTAAACAAGAAGATGTTGATTGGATTAATGGAGAACCTTATGCTCCAGCAAGATTAATTACAAATAAATATAACCCTCCAACTAGAAAAATATGTTTAGAATTTGCAAAAGATATATCAGAAGGATTACTTGATGAAATTGCAGAATTTTTAGAAGATAGAATTAAAAAAGAAGAAGAAGCAATTAATATAGTTGAAAACGTAATCATCAAAGAAGGTGAATAACATGAAAGCAATTAACTTTGAAAAACAAGGTATAAAATTTTATTTTAGAAATCCTTGTTGGGATATTCGTTCTGAAAAACTTATTTTTGAATACAAAGTAATAGGAATTAAAGAAAATGATAAAAATGATGGTTATTATTATAATAGTTCTTTTCTTTCTTCTAAAAATGCAATGGAATTAAATAATGTAAAAATTAATAATAAAAATATTGCTGGAGTGGGACTACCTGAAGATATATTAATAGAAGTAAAAAATCTATATGAGACAAAAAAAGAACAAGCATATCAAACTAAATTAAATAATGATATAAATTATACTTTAAATGATATGACTTCATATGGTATTTATAATGGCATTTCTCAATTTGATATTGAAACCATTGTTCAAAATATTAAACAAAAATATAAAAGTGATATATTTATGTTTAGTGAAGATATTGCAAAAATTCTCAATAAAGATGAAGAATTAAAACAAATAGCAATAAATACCTACCAACCCCATCCCGAAGGGAATAATTGGAGGGAAGAATATTTAACTTGGTACAGATTAGCAGTAAAAGAGAAGGAAGCACCAGGAATAGGAATTATACCAAATAAAATTATTAAAGAAAAAATTACTAATATTATTATTAATGAAACAAACAAGATAAATCAAATTAAAAAAGATGAAGAAAATAAAATTAGTAAACTATTTGAATTAGCAAAACAAACTGGAAAACCACAATTAATTAATCATTGGATAGTAGATTGTAATGATCCTAAAGAAGAATGTAGTACAGATATATGCTACTTATGGGCAATGCCAAATGGGACTAAAAAGCAAGAAAGGACACATACTTGGTAAATAACAAATAGTAGACAAAAAATAACCCTCCCATAAAAAGGAGGGTTATTTTTTATGCAATAAATTTCTCTTTTCATTGGGTTTAAATTCATAAATATTAATTTTTACCATCATTCATACGAATAAGTTCTTTATTAAATTCCCAATCATCTTGTGCATTTTCATTTGCAATTTCAATATCTCTTTTACAATGATTACATATAGGTTCATCTAATATGTTACCATAAAAATCTATAGCAACATAAAATTTAAATGTCTCACCACAATAATTACAAGGTAACATACGATATACTTTTTTAACTGCCTCTCTACCCCATGTATCTTTTTCTCCTATTTTCATTTCACTCATCCTTTCAAATAAATTTATCTATTTATCTTATCTTTAAAATCAAACCACTTACAACTAACCCAATATTCAAAATCATACCAAAATAATCTTTTGAATTTTTCCCATCTTGAAGGTGGACACCATTCATCTATTTTATCTAACATATCCCAAGCACTAGGCAATTTATCAGGATTCATCTTAATCTCTCCTCATTAATTCTAATTCTATCACTTTATCAATCCCAATTTCAACTTTACACGCCAGAGAATCTTCTATAACCCATTATTCTCTTTTTAAAAGTTGATCAACAATAAATTCTGCATACTCTGATGAATTTGCTGACAATTTAAAATTTCCTTTAATTGAAAACTCAACTTCAAAAAATTTGTCCTGCATAATATAACCTCCTAAAATATTATAATGGTTGAGTCAAAAATAATACCAAATAGAATCAATATTTTATCAGTTTATCTCAACTCTTAATCCACATCCACAATGATAAAAATGTTTATCAAATACATTACATATATTGGCATAACCATCACCACAATGACATCCAAGATGAAGATATTTAGGATTTTTATATTCATCACAATATTTAAGTATTACTGAATATTTATCACAATATTCTATATTTCCTACTTCCATCAAATCCGTACCATGTTTATTACAAAATTTATGTTCTGGATTATTATCTTCACACCCATATCTACAATATCTCATATATTTTCCTCCTATAAAATATCCCTTTTATTTAATAAAGTAACTTTCTGGTTGAAATAATAAATCCATTACACTACAACTTTCTCCAACTAGTGATAAATACATAGGTTCTTGGTCATAATCTCTTGACCACAATCTAATAGGTTTATCTAAATATTGAGGAAATTGTTCACTTCTCTTTAGATATTCTAATAAATCACGCATAGTCCATCTTTCTTTTTTATCACAAAACATTTATTTACCTCCTTATAAAATATTTCTTTTACTTATTTTCTAAAGGACACCATTTAGGAATTGATTTAAGTGGAGAAGTATCCCACTCCCAATGAGGATTAATTTCTCTAAACCATACATCTTTATTTAATTTTTTACATTTCATTCCTTTAATTATACTTCCCCATAGTGATAACTTCTATAAGGACAATCTTCACATTTAGTTATTATCGTAACAATTTTTTTCATATTTTAATTACCTCACTTTCCTTATGAAATGATTCTTTATTTAGTTAATATTCTTTTCTCACTATTAAATTCTTTAACAATTGCCTTAAAAAATTCTTCCGAAATTTTTATATGTCCTACTCCTGCTTGACCCACATAATTTAAATAACAAGTGTTTTCGTATTTTTCTGCATATATTTTACTGTGAACTGTACTCCATCCCATTTCATAAGCTATTCCTACAGTTTTTTGCGGAAACATATATCTTACCCTCCTAATAAAATAAGTATTTCATTTTATTAGTTTTTAATACCATCTATAATCGTGTATTTTATTTCTAGTTTCACACTTAGGACAAACAATAATTATTTTTTCATCTACTTCATTTACTTTTCTTGCTTTTTCTTCATCTCCACCACAATATTCAATATTTTTTAATCTCATTTCTTCTGTCATATAGGGATTAGGCACTCTTTTAGTTACAAATTGTTTATCTTCAGATAATTCATTATTACAATTAGCACAACAATAAACTGTTTTAAAATTTGCAGTTGGTTCATTATTATCGTCTATTATATGATTTTTTATTAGTAACATATATTTACTCCTTTCCATTAAAATCACGATTTTATGGTATTAATTTTTAAGAATATTATTTGTTTTTTCTTTAATTATAATAGCAGGTAAATTTTCTAAATATTCTAAAACAGCTTCACATGCTTCATTTAAGGTTTCTTTTGTAATTTTTGTGTGTAAAACTTCCCAATCTGTTTTACCACTAGATAATATTTGATTAGTAGGTATAGCATATTCAAATTTAATTTCAAATCCTTGCTGATCATCAAAAACCCTAGATAAGTCTTCAACTCTAATATAAGATACTCTTTCATCCTGTAAAATTTTTTCCAACATTAAGATCATCCTCCAATAAAATTGTATTTTTATTTACCTAAGTATGATTCTAAGGCAATTAATAATCCTATTTTACCTCTTTTTTCTAAAGTCTCTTGAACAAGTTCATTAAAATACTTTTGTTCATCTTCTGTAAAATGAATATCTGGCAATGTAAATTTAACTTCTATTATTACTTCTCTCATATTTAATAAACCTCCTTCCTTATATACTATTATTGTACCATACATTTACTTCCAGGTCAATAATAAAACACTTGCATATATTATATTACTATGATAATATAAACACTAAATGAAAGTCAAATTTTATTTGATCGAAAACCTTCCTATTATATAGGAGTAAAATTTTGACATACATAATAATTAATAGTACAATAATAATATAATATAAGGAAAGGTGATGATAATATGAACTGCCCCTTTTGTAAAAAGGAATTAACAAAAATACAAATTAATGAAGTAATTATTAAAGTAATATGTACTCATTGTGGGAGATACTCAGTCACTCATACAAATAATAAAATGAAGGAGGAAAATAATAAAGACAAATAATAAATAAAGTGTTATAATAATATTAATTATAAGAAAGGGGTTAGATATAATGGATAGAAGTAAAATTAAAACAGATATTGATTTTATACCTAAAGTAAGGATTGCTGATTTAGATAATTTTGTAGTATATACTGATGAATATAGTTTTGATATTAAAATTGAACAAGGTTATAAAGATGAGAAGTGGACTGAATATGACCACACTAAAAGAAAAGTAGTAATATGGGGTTATGAAAAAGGTAATCCAGTTTTAATACTAGAAAAGCAATATGATAGTCTTGACGAAGTATATGTTATTATAGATGATTTACCTGAATTACATCCAGTTATATTAGCAATATGGAACATGATGGATGTATATAATAATAGGTTTAGGTAAATAAAATCT
>Ga0172381_10006567_pt1 | contig 11615 bp, 7 predicted proteins | sample Leawel6488metaG_FD_119754 | JGI IMG/M metagenome (GOLD analysis project Ga0172381, IMG submission 119754) | Leachate microbial communities from a municipal landfill in Southern Ontario, Canada - Leachate well 64-88 metaG | ecosystem: Engineered > Solid waste > Landfill > Unclassified | place... | reverse complement strand
TTTAATTTGCATCTAAAAGAATCAGAATGGCGTTATGGAAAGAAATATGCTACCTTGGAAAAAGAGATGAATTATATGTTAAAAAATTATCTAAAAGATTAGTTTATCTAGTCTAGAGCCTTGCTTTTTTTGCACAATACACAAAGTATATTGTGCAAAAAACAGAGGTATCAAGAGGTCTCTCGATTTTAAACAAAATTTAATCAGTTCCAATCCGCTACAGAAAATATTTTAATCAGAACCAACTAGAATAATCTAGCCTGGAGAGCGGAGAAAGAATCATTAATGCTGGAATAGCTATTACAATAAGCAAAGACACGATTACAGCGAATAAACTTTTTTTATTTTTCGCATAAGAAACAGCATACTCCCAAACATTACTAGAGAAAAAACACCGATAAGAATTGACCATATATAGACGGCAAGTAAAAGCATAGTTGAGTCCTTGCCTTCTACATTTATTTTCAGAAACACCTGACCACACCAGACAAACCCAATCATAAAAATAAGCAAAAAGTCAAAACTTTTTGATTTTAAGCACAGCCTGATCAATTCCAATCCGCTATTTACTTGTTTTTTAGAATCTTCTTTCTCCATAAGAATAGATTATTTGACTCCCATATTGCCTTCCTGAAATCATACTAGCCGATGGATAGCCGCAAAAAGAATAAAAGAACGAACAAATAAGAAACATAAAGTACAACCGTCATTACCACCAGCTTAATCATCGAAAAAAAAGATTTTTTAACTTTTATAGTAGCAAACAATGCCCCAATAAAAATCATAACAGAAGAAAGAATTGACACTATTAGGTATGTAAGTAGTTCATATACACCCATTAATTCCACCTTTGGAAGCAAATTAATCAGTTTTACCAAAACCGCACCGAACATCAAAAACCATAATAGCAGAGACAGCAACAGCCTAAAACTTTTTGATTTGAGACAAATTTTAGTAATCTCTTTAAGCGTTCTAATTTTTGCCGTTTCTGCCTCTAAATTTTTCCCCTCTATCAAGATTCCAATCAAGGCGACAAGAGAAAGAAAAAATAAGATGACCATGACAGCAATTTTAAATACAAATAGATTTGAGCTTAACAAATCCATATCCGAATTATATAGAGAATCGCTCACAAAAAAACATATAATAGTTCCAAAAAATAAAATAACAGCCAACCTACCAACGTTGTTAATACTTTTAGCACTAGCGACAAGAGATAGAATAAAAATCATCGCAGCGGCTATTATACTACAATCCACAATTAAAAATAGAGTATCTATCTTAACAATGTATGCCAATGTAAACAAAAATAGCCATATACCCCCCAAGGAGTAACCGCCGTTTACCACAAAATGAATAATCGATTGAAACATAACACGAATCGCAAGAAGGACCACTGCACCTGAAATTAATAGCTTGAAATCGTTGAACTTAATAAAAGAACTATAAAGACTCTTATTCTTATCAGTTTCCAAAACAGATATTCCTTTTTTTTCCTTCTCCATAAAAATAAATTATTAAATTATACGCACCAAAAATTATAAATCTAATGTTTTGTCAATCCAACTTTTTGCCGATTTAAGATTCTTTGCAGTGAGTCCACCAGCTTCATAGACCATTATTTTTGCCAAGAAAATATTTGATTGATTCAATTTATCAATTACCTCCTGAATCGCTTGCTCGTCCTGAAAATCTGCATATTTTTTCTTATCACCAAGAATCTTCTCGAGGCCTCTGATTGCTTTTTCTTCTTCGCTGAAAAATTTGGACAGATAACGCGAATCCAGATGAAAATCATCCTCCCAATATTTCGCCTTAAGACATTCTTCCAAGCTTTTAATTGTTTTGTCTATCTCTTTGTGAATTTTCTGATTGTTGGTCTCGATGTTCTTGAGTCTCAAAAGTGCAGCTTGTTTGATTTGCCTGGGACTTTCAAGGACAATCTCCGAGGTCGCCATTCCGCCATCATCGTCCTCTACTGTCAATTCTACCACATAATTTTTCAATTGACTGTATCTGTGCCTTGCGCTTATTTTTCTAGTAACATCAGAAAAGCTATTTTCTCCCGTCACCGAGACATCTTCCGTATTCCCATCGCCCCAATTTATAGAAACGCTATGAGTATCAAGCCAGCCCAAATCAGTAAATGTTCCTTCGAGAATAAACTCCCCCATCTCACTAGCCACCCCGGAATCGGACTGTACGCCGTGCCGACCAGGGCTAATCTTTTTCTTTTCAAATGCAGTTTCATCGAGCACATCAGCCATCTCAAGCCTTGAAATCGTTGCGGTCGGATTTGCGTTTGTGATAATAACTGCTGCACTAGTCGTATCTGTCAGCCCATCATTGTCCGTCACGCGCAAGAAAATTTTTCCCTCAAAATCATCGCCATAGGTATGCGCTATGCTCGACGAAACAGAAGTATCATTATAAATTCCGTCACCATCAAAGTCCCATTCATAAAGAACTATATCACCATCAGAATCGGAGGATTCTGAACCATCAAAAATGATTTCCACGCCTTCATCGGCCGAATATTCTTCGGCGCTCAATTTTGCATTTACTTTGGAAAAAATTAAGGTTTCATCCGAAAAGATATATTTTTCAAATTCGCCATCGCCATCCTCATCAAATTCCATCATCACGCCATCTTCGCCTTGTTCCAATGCTTCCCAGTCCACACTGAATTGATGGGTCGTTTGATTGTTGGTCAAAATATCATCGGCTGTAAAATTGATCGTTTCTTCATTATTCTCCGAAAGAGAAATGCTAAGGTCGTATGTCGCCTCGTAAGCTCCAACCACCTGCGTCTTGATTCCTTCTGTAATTTCCGCTTGGGTCTGTCCGAAAAGGTATACCGTTTCCGATTCCGGCACATAGATTGAATGCGGGATATTTTCAACGATTTCTCCATCAACCAACCCCGTCACATTATCGCCGCTATAAACTCGCAATTCGCCGGGGGAGTTGAGATCGATTGCCAAAGAATACTTGAATTCCAAAACGATAGAATCGAAGTCATCATCGATTCCAAAACTGGTTTTACTTATAGAAAAATCGCTGAGATTATTCCAATCCGCAAAAAACTTATGAGAAGCACCAGCTTCAATCTCGAAATCTTTGAATTTCAAACTTACATAATTATTATCCTTTTGAATAAAAACAAATCCTAAGCACCACGGGCTGAGGTCACCGCACACTTCAGCATTACCAAATAAATAGGCAGAAGTCGGAACAAGTGAATGTCCAACTTCAGTACCTTCTTCTCTTTTTTGCAAAATAAAATCATAAGAGCTTTTTTCGGAGCCGCCATTTCTTATTTCAAATCTGGAGCTGCTGGTGTCTTCAAGAATAATGATATGTTCAGAAGCTGGAGCGATAAAAGATGTCGTTTTTCCATTATTATCGGCAGTTATTTTATTACCATCAGTATCATAAGCAACAAGATCCAAATCGTTATCAGAATTCAAATCGGAATATATTTTTTCATATTTTGTAACATTAGTTTCAACTTCCTGCGGAATCGCTTTTCCATTTTTTACGTTTATAATTCTATAGCCATGATTAATATCATTGTCTTTGCCTGAACTTTGAGTCTGAAGATAAAGAGGAAAAGATTTATTAACAGTCCAATTTGAGAGATTAATCTCATCTTCGTCTCTATCAAATACGATGCTATTATGCTCATGACCAGATAAAACAAGTTGAATGCCATGATTATTACAATAATTCACAAGATTACGCCAATTGTTAACAATTGATGCATCAGGAACCATTTCACCACCTAATACTGCGCCATTATCCCACTCCCAACTATCTCCTGGGTTATAGATAGGGCTGTGTAAAAAAATTATACTAGGTTTTTCCTGTCCTTCCTGCAAATTTTCCAGCGCATTCATAACTCGGCTATCTATCCCCCTTGATTCTGGATGAAAATCCCACACACCTGTATCCTCCCCAGAATCCAATCCAATAATTTGAAATCCTTTATGGTTGAAATAATAATTATATCTATTATACCCACCTACTCCGCTTGACTCAGCATCCATAATACTTGAATCGTCTTCAAAGAAAGAAGTTACTCCCTCGGGTCTGCCCATCACTCCGAAATAGTTAAAGAGATCGTCATCGCCTCCAGAGAGATCTGTCTCTCCCCATTCTATTGCACTTGATTCACTGTCATATCTGTCATGATTTCCCGGCACAAAATAGATCTCTATCCCCGTGCGCTTACTAAAATCTTCCGTAATTGACTTAAAATCTTCAAGCCATATCTTGTTGTTGTATTCGACATTGTCTCCGCCTATAAGAATGAAATCCGGCTTTGGATTCATATTTTCAATCTCGTAAAGAACATCGACAAAACGGGGGTAAGACTGTGATTCGTACCAGCTTTTTCCAGAAGCATCAGTAAGAATAGTCGTAAGACTCCCCAAGTGCACATCCGTGATATGCACGAAAGAAAAATTTGAGGAGATGAAATCCGCTTCTATGCCGTTGTTTCCGAAATGTGACCAATCGCTTTTCTTGCCTGCTTCGTCGACAGTTCTTGCTCTCCAAGTGTAGAGTCCACCTCCTGGAACATCATAATCAATCGATGCAACTTCCCCGCTGGAAACATATTCACTTCTGATTGGCTCAAAACTTGACCATTCACCGGATACTTCATCCATGCTTTCTATTTGTACCTCCAAAGCCACCCTTCCTCCGTCCGAATCTTCCACCTTGGCGCTCAAAATCACCGAGCCTACAGATTCATCCGCGCCTTCGTTTATTATTCTTCCAACACCTATTTCCGCCCCATCGGAATCGTTCACCTGATTCAGATCAGTCGGTGTCATAGGCGCACTGTTCGTTTCACCAAACAAAGGATTCCTAACCAGAAAAACATCCGCCTCTCCATTATGATCGCCATAAACTAAATTCCAAGCTGACGAAGAGAAAGTTATATATTCTCCACTCGGACTTATCGAGGGATACAACGAATCATCTGCGCTTTCTTCCGCGCTAAAACTTAGACTCACTCGAGAGGTTATATCAGAAACCCGATCATGAACGAAAATATCAATCCAACCATTGCTATCGTCAACGACAATATTTTCTGCCCAAGATTCAAAAGCCACATATCGCCCATCATCACTGATAGAAGGAGAATATGAATCGCCGTCCGCCCACCCTCCGTCAAAAGCTGAACTGATTTTTTCAAAATCGCCTTCCAAAACATCATAGACAAAAATATTGGAATTATAATTACCTGGAAATAAAACATCCCTATAATAATCAAACACCATGTATCTCCCATCTGAGCTGGTAGAAGAGAAAAACGGATAAAGATACACCCAATCTTCTAATTCTATAAAACTAACGAGAGAAATCTCGCCTGTCTGCAAGTCGCAAACGAAATATCTCCCACTAAAATACCCGTCGATATCAACGAGATTCGTTGCTTGCGAATAAAACTGGACATATCTGCCATCGGAACTGATGAGCGGAGAATCTGAGTTATCGTTGCTTTCCTCTCCTTCTGGCGTGACACTGATGCGCCGGATCTCTTCGGTCCAAGCATCAAACAAGAAAATATCGCTTTTATCATTCTCATCATCTTGGACTAAATTATCTGCGTATGAACTGAAAGCTATATATCTCCCGTCAGCACTGATCGAAGGCCTATAAGAATAGCTATTGCTCGCTCCGCCATCGTAACCGACACTCACTATTTTTGTTTCGCCAGTCAAGCGATTATGGATAAAAATATTATTGCGATCGGTATCATCACCGCCCACCAGATTGCTGGCGTGTGATTCAAAAACTATATATTGCCCATCATCACTAACCGCAGGGTAGTATGAATAATCATTGCTCTCTGCCCCGTCCGAAGAAATGCTTGCGCGCATTATTTCATATTCCCCCACCATGAAAGCATCGTATGAATCCGCATTGTTTGCATTCCAATCAGTATGACATCCCGGATCTTCCTCGTCCGTAAAACCGTCACCATCATTATCGACATCATCAGAGCACGGATATATATCGAATACTATATCCTCTACCTCACAAATAGAGGAACACCCATCGCCATCGTCCAGATTACCATCATCACATTCTTCCCCGCTTTGTGTATAGTTATTCCCGCAGACACTAATCAGCATGTAAGCTGCCCTGGTTTCTATCTTCCCGTTGCCATAAGCCAACACATTTACAACAATAGACAGAAAAACAACAAAAATTAATTTTAGTTTTTTCATGTTGTTATGATAAAAATTTATTTTATACGATTTTTCGAGCTATATAAAAAATATAAAACATAAACCTTAATGTGAAAAAATCACGCGCCTCAAGTCAAACGGTTTCAAAAAAAGACTGATGGAATCGACAGTTCATTCAGTCTTTTGCGGTCTTAAATTTATTTTTCTCTCGTTGTTCATAAGGCTTATTAAAATCATTAATTTTCATTTGCCCACATTATAACATAGAATAAAAATTTACCTAGAAAAAATCCATATCTCGCGCCTGTCGTCTTGAACTCGTTTCAGGGTTTTTGTTATATTTCGTTTGTATCAGTTTAGTAATGTATGGTTGTTATAGTCTGCAGATTCCGGATATTTCGGAGTACCGAAATTCCGGAATTGTACAAGTTGCCCAATTCGATGACAGAAAAAACACCACATAAATTTCATCCATATTATATTTTTCGTGTGTCATGCCGGGCCCCGACCCGGTATCTTCGTCATATTTCACTTTTACTTTACTATAACGCCTAATCTTTATGCTCCGTAGATTCCGGATATTTCGTAGTAACGAAATTACGGAATGACAAATATCGTAAGTTCGGCATTTGAGAAAAATTATCTGAAATCTCTTATTTAGAGACTGTCGTCTTGAACTCGTTTCAGGGTTTTCGCTATATTTCGCTTGTATCAGCTTAGTAATGTATGATTATTATAGTCTGCAGACTACGGATATTTCGGAGTACCGAAATTCCGGAATGACACATAGCTAGTCTGGTCCGTGTCATTCCGGGCTCCGACCCGGAATCTGCGGTATGCGATTGTCCAGGCTTTATCCGATAACCCCCGTCGCCTTTAGTGCCACTTCTCTCAGCAGAAAGGAACATAGACATCCTATTCTATAGTCCCAATTCTTTCTCCATATTTTTCGGTTTCTTCCAGACGAAGCAGTCTTTCGGATTGAAGCGAAAGAAAACCTGATCGCCGAGCTTGAATTCTTCTTTAATATCATCTTCCTTGAATTGTTTATATGCCCAGACCAAGTCTTTGCCGCTGCGGATCTGATATTCGTAGAAATGCCCCATGAAATTAACCAGTTCAATCGTGCCAGAGAAAAGATTGGTCTTTGATTCTTTCTCGAGGTGGATCTTTTCCGGACGGATACCGACCACGGCATCCTTGAAATCGCCGTCATCATCGACCGTGATTTTCTTATCGCCACACTCGATCTTATGCGCTGAAGTCCGACGGCCTGAGAAAAAATTGCATTTGCCGATAAAGTTGGCGGCAAAAATCGAATTAGGTTCTTCGTAGATTTCCTCTGGCGAGCCGGTCTGGATGATTCTGCCATGCTTCATCAGGATTATGTTGTCAGAAATGGTCATCGCTTCTTCCTGATTATGCGTGACATGGATGGCGGTGATGCCGTGTTTCTTGGCGATACGGCGAAGTTCATAACGCAAAAACTCCCCGATCTTGGCGTCGAGCGCGGAGAGCGGCTCATCCAAAAGCAAAATCTTCGAGTTGGTAGAAAGCGCGCGCGCCAGTCCCAGCCTCTGTTTCATTCCTCCTGAAAGCTCGCCCGGCATCGCGTGCGGACGATCCGAAAGTCCGACCCTCTTGAGATTACTCTTCACCGACTTCTCAATTTCCTCATCACTCCAGCCCTGGATAATCGGTCCATAAGCGACATTATGCCAAACATCGAGATGCGGAAAAATCGCGAAATGCTGGAAGACAAAACCGATATGACGATCTTGCACCGAGAGATTTTCCACATTTTCACCATCGAATAAAATCTCTCCGGCGGTAGGAGTCAAAAGTCCGGCGATGGAACGCAAGAGTGTCGTCTTGCCGCATCCGGACGGACCGAGCAGCGTATTATATGCGCCCGACTTGATTTTCAAGTTCACATCATCCAGCGCCGTAACTTCCTTGTCGGCGGACTTATATATTTTCTTCAATTTTTTAATCTCGATTTCTGGCATATTTTTTCGTTCTTATGATTTTTTATTTATAGTAAACTTTCCCGTTCTGGAATCTCTTCAACAAGAAAAGGAAGACTAAAGAAAAAGCGAATAGAATGACACAGGCAAGCGCCGCTTCGGAAAAATTCTCTTCCTCAAAAAGTTCAACGATGAGGATGGAGATGGTTTTTATTTCACGGCTCACTGCCAGCGTGGCTCCGGTTTCGGAAATACTGCGCATGAAGGCCATGATTGCACCCGTGATGAGCGCGGGTTTGATCTGCGGCAAGAGCACAGTTTTGAAAATCATCACCGGACCCGCGCCCAGAGAGTTGGCAGCTTCTTCTTGATCGAAAGAGATATTACCAAAGGCGGTAACAAGAGGCTTTACAAAAAGTGGAAAAGTGAAACAGAGATGAGCCAGAACAAGTATGAGTATTGTCGCGTCAGAAAAGTTTCCCCAAAAAAGTGCGATAGAAAGTCCGAGCGCGCTAGTCGGCACAATCAAGATCACTTCGTCAAGACCTTCCATAAAATATCCGAGGCCGAAATGATTGCGGGCGATGAGATAGGAAAAAGGCAGAGCGAAAAGCGCGCCTAAAAAAGTGACTGTAGCAGCGATGCCGAGAGAGATCAGGAGGCTCCTTAAAATTATGCTGAAATCAACCGGTTGGAAATTAAAGAGATAATATAGAACCAGATAGATAGTCGGAAGGAAGACAAAAAGAGTATAAGAGATTATGATAACCAAATTTCTTACCGAGTAGAATTCAGAGAGCTTCTTCTCAAAGCGCGGATAGACAATCGGAAGAGAAAAGTTTTTTCTGCCAAACTTGGCACGCGCGCAAATCAGAATAAAAAGAGCGACAAGGATGAGAATGACACTCAGTCCTGCCGCCGCTGGAAGGTCTCCTCCGTCTTTAAGCGAAACTACCAGCACCGGAGCGGTAGCAAAAGCCCCCGCCACCATCATGGTCGCCCCTGTTTCGGAAAGACTTCGAGTGAAAGAAAGAATGGAACCGTTGACCACGCCCTGCCGACACAGTGGGAGAGCAATCGTGCGAAAGAAGGTGAACGGATTAGCGCCCAGACTGTCCGCCGCTTCCTCCAGTTCGATATCAAGCTGCATAATCGCCGCCGAAACGCTGCGCACCATATAGGGAAGAGTGAAAACGATATGAAGAAGCATTATCATCAACGGCCCCTTACTGATCAGTCCGGCATCAAGACCGAGCAGTCCCGAAATCCCCCAAGTGGTACCGTAATAAAAATAGACGGAGAACCCGAGGGCAGCCGTCGGCATAACCAAAGAAAGATCAATGAGATTATCCAGCCATTTCAGAAGCCTGTTCTTACTGCGCATAATCATCCAAGCGAGAGGCACTCCCAGAAGCAGGTTAAACAGTGTGACGATGAGGCCGATAGAAAGCGAGTATAAAAGCGCCTTGAAAATCAAAGGATTCATAAGAGCCGCCGGATCTCCCAGATAGCCGAGGATATACACGGCGGGGAGAAAAATAAACAAAACAAAAAACACCACGACAAAAATAAAGCCGGAATTACCAAGTCTTTTTATCAATTGCGAAGATGCTTTCCTTTTCATATCCGACATTTTCCAGTATTAAAAAAACATTACAGAGTAATTATACCATCAAAAATGGGAAAGTTAAATTCAGATGATATTTATGATTGCAAACAAAAAACACATCCGTGAAGATCTGCTTTTAAAAAAATATTTATGTAAAAAACTAAAAATAGACAGAACAAAAACGCAGAGTTTTTATTTTTAGAGATTTTTTTTAATTTGCCGGGGCAATTACCGGCTTGGATAAATCCAGACTGCTAATCGCCCCGTAAACTAATCTCTTCTTCTGCGTTTATATCTACATAATACTCCTTATAAAAATAATGTCAACACCCTGTCAAGTGCCCTTGTTTTAGCAAAAATATTTGGGGTATAAGAAGTTATCCACAGATATATTTTTTGCGACTATCTTGATTTCTTTATGCTGTCCACCCAGTTCACTGACGGTTTTTATACAAAGGCCGTCCATCGTTATTAAGCTATTTTTAGAAATACTTTTTATGTGCCAAACTTACGGCATTTGTCATTCCAGAATTTCGTTACTGCGAAATATCTGGAATCTAGGAATTATGACAATCAAAAGTCATGGTTTGGTAAAAACAGAATATAACGAGAATACCGGGTCGAGGCCTGGAATGACACATGGAAATTTCAGTACAAGAGATTGAAAGGCTTCAAGTATTTTCTATCTGCTATCAAACAAACATCAGAATCTCAGGCTTAAATATAAGCAAAAGTCCGATGGCAATCATCAAGATACCCCCCACAAGACGCGAATATCGATTATATTTTGTAGTTACCCCCGTCATTTGTAAGGTGATCATAGCGATAAAAAATACCGCCAAATCGTCTATCATAAAGAAGAAGATATAGAGTAGGATATATCCATAATATTGCCAGAAAGAAAGATTGCTCATAGAAAGCACTTGGGTATACAAAACAGGAAGCCCAAGCGAACAGACTAGCTCAACCAGATTTACTGCAAAAGCAAGCAAAATCATACCGATAATTGCCAAGATAAAGCTTTTTTCTTGAATTATCTTCTTGAGGCTGTCAAAAACTTTTTTTCTTTTTTCACTTCCCGTGACTTTACAGCCACTGCTAGGATTAACCAGATATTCCCTAAAACTATAACCGCCTGCCATTAAAGCCAAAAATCCTATCAAATACCTCACCCAACCTACTACTCCCAAAAAAAGGATAATATTAAGCCATGCAACCATAAAAGTAAAATACACAGCAGAAGAAGCAACAATAAAAACTGTTCCCAGAATCCATCTTCTTTTTTTATCCTTGACTTCGAGAAGAAGCATGATTAAAAACATCAGAACCCACATTGCGCAAGGATTGAATCCATCCGAAACACCAAGGACAATCGTGATGATAGGCAAGGATATTTTTCTAATATCAACTTCACCAAGGAACGGAAGTGTCTTTATATGTGAAGAAACTGTTTCAGCATATTCTTCATTACGAATTTCCGAAATTTCTTCGTTGTTTAGTATTTTTTGTACGATATCAGGAGAATTCTCTCCAACCGCAATACTTATCAAGTTATTTAGAGTAGGACTACTAACCTCCTCGTTATACCAACCCACCATATATCTCTCTCCAACCACCGTTAAAGGAACCCCGGAACCGTCTATCCCGAAAACATTCCGGATTTCAGCTATAAGTTGATAGTCATCAGGCTCCGCCCCTAATTCGTAATAGATAAGGCTCTAGACTAGCAAAGACTATGATATAATATAGTTATTATGCTAAAGAAAGCCAAAATCAGTCATCATCAAATTAAAAAAATTATTAAGCATTTTTGCTTAGATATAACTGCCAGCA
>Ga0172381_10006566_pt1 | contig 11616 bp, 24 predicted proteins | sample Leawel6488metaG_FD_119754 | JGI IMG/M metagenome (GOLD analysis project Ga0172381, IMG submission 119754) | Leachate microbial communities from a municipal landfill in Southern Ontario, Canada - Leachate well 64-88 metaG | ecosystem: Engineered > Solid waste > Landfill > Unclassified | place... | reverse complement strand
CTGTCCGTGATTTGTCCTAATCCATCCGTTCGTTGATGACGCCGAGCCTGTGCAGGTGCGTGTATGCCCCATATCTGCATGCGTCCATGAAGTGGTCGTTCCCGTCCTGCGGGGTGCTCGTATAAACCGCCTTGTCATTCTTGTCCGGGATGAACAGATAGGTACATACCTCTTTCCCTATCCCGGCCCCCTCGTATTTGACCCGAAAAGAACGCAACCACGCGACCTGGAAGTTTTTGTCCTTCTTGTTCGCATCCAGCGCGTTGATGTTGAATCCATACCGCAATTCATCCCGCCCCGCCGGATTGGCGCTGTCGCAATAAAGCAGAAAATCTTCGGGCTTTACTCCCACCGCCTTCAGATCCGCGAGGATATAGGGTGCGACCTGTGCCGGCGTGCTCCCGTGCAGCTCCGCTATCTGCCGGAAATAGACGGTCGCGGTCAACGGGTCATAACAGCATCGGACAACCGCGGTAGGGTCGGTATATCCCCAGTCCAAGCCTCCCCATTGCGGCAGGTTGTCCGGGTATTCCCCCTCCTCGATTTCTTCCCATCCCGGATATACGAGCCCCTCCTTGTTCTTCGCCCATTCGCCAAGCCATATATGCGCGTACTTGTCCGGGTCTGCCATCTTCAGTCGTTCCGCCTTGTCGACGTAATCCCCCGGCAGGTTGTCGATGTTGTTGAGATATGATGTGTGTATATACGTCACGTCATCCCTGACGCCGTTGAACCCACCGTCGACCCCGCAACCGGAAAAGAACTTGCGGTATATGAAATGTCCGACGTCGGCAGGGTTGAGTACAAGCCAAACCTCGCAATGCTCGTCGTTGTCCCTGATAGACAGGTCTATCGTGTCGAACACCGCCTCGTCGACCAGTTCCTCACTCTCGTCATTGACCCACAGTGCGAGGTTGGGGATAGATTTCAATGCGGCAGTGTTGATTCCCGTGGACGTCTTGATACCCCGGAAAAGGATTCGAGTTCCCGTGTCGACGTTAACGATATCATTCCCCGTCCTTTCAAAATGCCGTTGCAGATTTCCGCGCTCTATCTTGTCGAGGAACTCCGGCATTATGGACGTCTCCGCATTCACAAGCGTGTACCGCGTAAACAGAATGGTTTTGTTGTGATACTGGGCCGTTTTCGCCAGCAGGATTGTCGCTATTGCAAAGGACTTGCCGCTGCCGCGTCCCCCTGATATCAGCGCATATCGGGTGGAGAGAGCAGCCAACGGCTCGTATTTATCGCACAATTCAATCCGAGTCATTCTTCTTGTCGCCCTCCTCTTTTTTGACAAAGCTGATCGCCAGTCCTTCCGTCTCCCTTACCACAAACGTCTGCTCTATCTCTCCCGTCATGTCGAGCACGAGCTTCAATGCCTTCGTATCTCCAGCGGCCGCTTTCCGGTGCAAGGCTATCATCTCCGCTTCGTCGAGCGATTTTCTCGCCTTCGTCCCGTCCGGTAGAGGCACGTCGACCTCAAGGGCTCGGAGTGCGTTGAATATTTCCCGGTAGGTGCGTTGCCGTCTCCGCACCTCTCCGCTTGCCCTCCCCGCCTTCGCCGCAAGTTCTTTCCTCTCAGTCGGTGTTCTCTCGGCGTTTGACTTTAGATTCCTCTCATTTGCCATTTTCCCTTTTACACCCCCTTTATTGGCGGTCTGATAATCGGATTGTAATCCATCCAAATCCTTGTTTTGTTACTCCCGCCCTTGTTGCTGCAATCAAACTTCACTATCCTGCTTCCCCATTTTTTCATGAGTAACAAACATTCCCTCTCTTCTTCTCCCCTATTTCTTATTGCAGCACAACCTCCGACGTTTTCGCTTTGCTTGCAGATGTAATGATAAGCGTTAACCCTTAACGCCACCCTTTCTTTATTTAATTGCTGTAATGTAATGTCGTAATCTTCCTTCAGAGGGATGTCTTCATCATAACGGCATCTGTTCCCTTTAAGGAAGACCTGAAAAGGGCCCCCTATATAGGCCGTGGTCGAGAAAGGGGTGCAGTGTCTGTACGCCATTGCATCTGAGTTGCAATTGACCCCCCAAAATTTCGCGCCCATTTCCTTCGCCATCAGTGAGTATTTCTCTATAAACGGCAAGATGTCCTCCGTCGACAGCCTTTGCCTCAAAAATCCATATTTACCGTCCTCGTCCGCATTATACCTCTCCAGCGCGGTGAAATCATCATCAAAAATGGCGACAACGTCCGCCCCCTCCCCAAACTCCATATCCATGATGTAATTCCGCACTTTTGGCACGCCATGTCCTTGTACTCCTTTTGGGCAATCGATAATTTGAGCACGGGGATAATTTTCCCGATATCGGTCCCCCTCAGACTCGTCGACCCACACGCGGGCGAAAGGTATATATTCCAACGTCTTTACATCTCCCGGCCTTCGGTAACTCGGTATATCCACTGCTATCTTCATTTCCCGAGAAGTTTATCAATCGCCTTTGCCCCGTTTATAACCCGTCCAACTCCGAACTTTGTGGACCCTTTCCCGTCTTTTTTCGTGGACGGACACCGAACGGCACGTATTCCGAACAGTGTCTGCGCCTGTAGCCAATCAACCTCGTCGTTGAAATAAAGGCATATATAATTATGTTCTTCTCTCAACTGTTCGGCGAACGGGACGTCCCCCATCTCTTTACTTTTTTCCAGTTCCTCCGCTTCCTCCTCGGCGGAAGTCGTCCACGCCGGCACTCCCCATTCCAACAACCTTGCCGCGTCCCATTCATTCGCCAGCGCGTCGAAATCCCACGCCCCCCATGTCCCATTGTCTTTTATTACGATTTCCTTCATCTTCTCGACGCCCCCCTCGAATATAATGCAGGGGATTTGCTTATCCCCATTTTTTCTCGCCCCACTGTATCGCAACGATCCGGCGAGTATCACGTATCCATCCCCAAAGGGCGTTACAATACATGGCCGCATTTCGAATAATTCAGGCGTCTCTCTCAGTGAGGTCGCGATTCTGTCCACGTCCGCCCCCTTCCATTGGCGCGGATTCGCCGGCAGCCCGTCAATCTGCCCCTCGTTCAGCATTATCTTGCTGGCAGGTAATTTAATTGTTTTCATGTCTTATTTAATCCATAATAGTTATCCAACGTTTTTTCAAGCGTCGGCGTGTAACCCTCGACCGAATTGCATACCCAGATCCGTTCTTTCATGAACCGTCTGAATTTATTGACATCGAAATCTGGCCTCTCAACTCTCGTCCGGTACGGGTTTGCCTCCTTGAGGCACACCGCCGGGCGCATCGAATAGTAGGTGTTGTAATAAACCTCTTCGACCACATAACTCTGCTTGTCCGCCCCCAACATCCTGACCACTTCCTCCCATTTGTCCCACTCGAAGTAAACCGGCAGGTGGCATATCCAGCATCTTGTCGGGTACCTCCTTTCCTTAAGCCACTTCTTTGTCTTCGCCTCGTCCCTTTCCCATGAGTTGCGCGGCGTCATTTCGTTGAGCATCTCCGGGTTGTTAACCTTCGGCACCAGCACGTCTTCCACCGCGAAATCATTGACCGCATACATGTCATCGCAGCAATAAACGAAGCCCTTTCGTTCAACGTCCTTCAAATCCAGATTCGTCTCGAGTTCTTTTTTTACGGCCCTGAATTTATGTACCATGTCAAGATGCGGCAGATACTGCCCCTCCACCTCTCCGATCCGTGGACACGGGATGAAAACGTCATAATCCCGCCCCTGTATTATGCCCTCTCCGGGCTTGTCCCCCACGACAGCAATCAGGTGTTTGTTGAGGAAATGTTCCCTCCAGCCGCGCAAACACCATTTCAGTTCGTCCCCCTGGGCTCCTTCGGCAAGATAGGGGATTACAATCAGCACCTTCCTGTCATCTATTGTGTCCCTCGCCCTGAACCTGTCGAATATCTCCCTGTTTCTCCGGCGTATCGCCCGGCGAAGCACATAATCGTTCTTTATGTCCCCGGCGCAAGCGCCCTCCATCCGTTCCCGATACGTCAACCCCTGTTTGTCAGGCGCGAAGTGGACACCGTCAGGATTTTCGGCGAGGAGTCTGATCCAATAGTCCCAGTCCTCGTACCCACGGGTGACCGTGAAACCCCCGATTCGGAGTGCGTCCTCCCTGCGGTGAACCGCGCTTATATATATGCTGTTGTTCCTCAGCATCCCGAAATATCCGCGCCATACCACCCATCCAGGGTCGAAGGACCCACGGTATCCGAACCGAGAACTCTTTGCGTAATAGACCACGCAACCCGGATGCGCATCAAGATAGCCCATCGCATCTTTACAGTAATCAGCCGACAGAATGTCGTCTCCGTCGAGATAGAAGACATACTCCCCCTTTGCAAGTTTCAGGCCGGCGTTCCTTGCAAATCCCTGTCCCGTGTTCCCCTGCTTTACAAGCAAGATGCGGTTATCCCGTTCGGACAACCCCCCTATGATGTCTGCCGTATTGTCGGTGCTCCCGTCGTCTACGACTATCCACTCCCATTCCGGGACAGACTGCGACAGTACCGACTGCGCCGTCTCCGTAATCCATGGGCCGGCGTTGCACGCCGCCGTGATGATGCTTATACGTGTCATGTCATTTGTAAATCAACTCCGCGAGTTCGGGGGCATGCATCCTCAACGCCTCCCGTGGCCAGAAGACCGCCGCCTGATGGGTCCCGAACGGTAGCGCCCCGCCCGTGTATTCCATCCCCTCCGTGTAATGGTCCTGTATCGCGAATCGGAACGCCACGTCAACCGGCGCGATGTCAAGGTATTTCGATATCCTCCCTTCCGTGAAGGCCCTGTCTTCCTCCCATCTCAACGTCGCGAAGTCGGCGCAGCCGCATAGCCATGCGAACCTCCGTATCTTACGCAACGAGAACCCCCCGTTCCCGACGAGCAGCCCTTTCGGCATCCATCCGCAATGCGGCGCTCCTATGTAATCATACCCGAGAGCGCAGAAATTGTCAAGTCGGTCGCTGAACACCCATGCGTCGAGCTGATGCAACAGCATATAATCATACCCCCCGTCGAGGTAATGCTCGTAAAATAATTTATTTTTGCAAAGATTTGAATATGACTTCCTGTCCCTGAACCAATCAAGGCTTATCTCGTACGCGTCCAGCCCCCTGTACTCCGTCAGATCCATACCCCCCGGGCAGACTATCTCTATGTGATGCCCCCCGCCGAGGACCCTGATGCAGTTGTCGAGCGCCAGGGCCTCTTCATCGGAGAGATGAGCCTTGTATGCAGGCACGACAACAACAGCCGTCGGTATGTGATGATGATTCATAATCCCCCGTTCCCCTTTTCTCGTTCCATAATTCTTAAAAAATATCCAATCCGGACGACCGCATCATAGCGCACGGACCTCTCGTGAGCCGCCCTGCTGATGGTCTTGTAATTCAGGCGCGTAGCCCTTGCCATCGTGGAAAATCCGACCTCCGCGCCCTTTATGCGATCGGCGAGGCGTCTCAGGTCGGCCTTTTCGGCTTCCCGGAACTCCCTGTCACTAATCTCTCTCATCTTTCACTTTGTGCAGTCCCCTTATCGCCCGTTCGAGGTCAATAAGCCGGTCTTCGTGCGCCGCCACCATTCCCTTACGTATCCACCTGCTCCACTCCCCACGTTCTTCTCTCTCCATGCAGGCAACCCATTCCAGCGAGAAGGCCATCCATAGCCATCCGAACGGGACAATATTTTTTACATCCTCGCGGTTGTTTTTGTCTGTACCCATGTTCTCATCAATCACCTTCAAGAAGTCCGCCCGCGTCAAGACCGATATTTTTGTTTTCACCATTTTTTTATGTGTTTTATCTGTTGGAGTTCATCCCGAATACCAGCATCGCGGCATCTCTCGCATGATTGCTTGTCCTCCCTTTCCACCCCGTGAGCCGTTCAAATGTCTCCGTTGTCCGTTTTGTCGCTCCGGCACATGGCTTCACCGCCTCGAATGGAATGTCCATGTCCTCGCAGAAGTCCTGCCAAATCTTCGCGTCCCTCTTGACGCTCCCGGCCCCCTGCCTGCGTCCCATCTCCCGGCGTATGTCGTGGCTGTCAGGTATCCATCGCCGCTGTCTTGCGTCCTCAAAAAAAACCTTGACATTATCGCCACGGTCTTTGTATTCCTGTACAACGGCAAAGGCCCTGTGAATCTTAATCGTGTCGACAAGCAGGAACGCCAAGGCGTTGCAATCCCATACCGCAATGCCGGTGTGAACCCCCGTGTCAATTCCTATCGCAACATTCATAATGTTTCGTTTTCTTCGTCGGTTCCGACAAATATACGTCCTTCTTCGGTAATTCGCAAATATGCCCGGCCAAACAGTTTGTAAAAGAGAATAAGCCTGTTCACGTTGTCCTGCAACTTCTCCTGCGACAACCCGGGGACTTCTTCAATCACGTCTCCGTCTTTCTTTTTCCCCATGTCAAATATTAAAAAATTTCGCCAGTCTTTTCTTTGTTCGCATTTGCCGTAAGCGTCTCAACCCGTGTTATTTCCGCGTCTATCAGCCGTTCCTGCCTTATGACTACGTCGATGTCAAACGAGCTGCGGTTCCGTGCGAACGTCTTCTGAAGTTGCCGCAGTTTCTTCACTTCTTTATAAAATTGCTGGGTGTTCATATTTTGTATGTGTTAGTGGCTATTCCCATTTCGGATGGGTTGGCTTCAATTTCCCTTATCCCAACATATTCAGATTGCGTCGCAGCATGAATCAATATCCGCCCCCTGAAATTCGTTTTCCAGGTACGATTTTCAATGTTCTTTATTCCTTCGACTATCAATGAGGCCCAGGGTTGCTTTACGGTTAATGCTTTCATCGTTTAATAATCATATAACGTCCAAACGTAATTCGGGGCTGCATTATAGCAAGCCCAGCACATGTAATAAGTCTTTCCATTCACGTCCGAATGGATGGTAACCAAGTCCCGGTTACGTATCAACTCGCCACACCTAACGCAAACATGCGACGAATAAGAGGTGTCGGCTGGGTCTTCTTTCGTGCAGAAGGACCAGCAGCTGAAAAGGACCGGAATAAGAAGAGCTTTTCTCATCTTTCGCTCATCTTTTTCAGGTCATCCTTCAGCCCCTCAATCCTGTCATGCAAAGCTTCCAGTTCGACTAGTTCATCTTCCGACTTGACCGGACATCCACGTAACCAACTGTTATAGTTCGGAGCGGAAATATCAAGTGCCCTGAGCCGTTGACAATAGTCATACCAAGTCTTCCATTTTTCGACCGGGACCTCTTTGTCAATGTCGATGCGGATTGTCTCCATGTCGGCCACATAATCACCAAGGAAACTGACGCCCCCGAAATCGCCAATCCAAAAACAATCAGTCGGGTCAAGCCCGTGCTTGTCGCTAAACGCATCAAAATAAGCCTCGCATATACGTTTATATTTTTTTTTCAGATTCGTCTCTTTCATAATGCTTTACTTTATTAAATCACCTTTCTTTGTCGATAGAAAAATCGGCATTAATGGCTCATTAAAGCACATCAACGATATCCAAACCCGGCCGGTAAATAAAATCCTTATTTTTTCCGATAAGGACATTTTCCAACACGATATAACTTCTCCGTTTATCTTTAACGCCGGCAACGGAATATATTCCGGCTGATTCACTGCATAAGTGCAGTTTTGTTCTTTAAATTTCCTTGGGTTCATAATTGTTGTTGTTAAAAGTTAAAATCAGGCGCGGGCGCGACAATTTGTATATCAATTAATTTGAGTGTTCAACCTCAGCAAAAGAGTCTCTATGCCTTTTTTATCAAGTCCAAGACTCAAGCACAATTGTCTCAACTCCGAATACCCTTACCGTTCCATCCTGTTCTTGCCACCCTCTTGCCCTGCTTCAGAGCCTTGAGAGCTTCTCCAAAATCCAAATCTTTAATCATAATTTTAATTGTTAGTTAATAGCTGCTTTTATTATATCTATTCTGCATCCTCAGACTTGAGGAAACATATCCAATGAGTATTCGCCCTTTTGCCGGAGATGTGTCCAAATATTGGTTTTTCGGGTGTCAAGGCAAGAACTTGTGACACCGGGATATCCGTTTCGTTCCACTTGAAGATAAGGAAGCCACCGGGCTGGAGAACTCGAAAACATTCCTTGAATCCCATAGTCAACATTTCTTGCCAATTATTGTATAGTGAGCCATACTTGATGTGCTGATACCCGGTTTCGTGCATATTCGGAGTTTGCAAAGCACCAAATTCCGTGGACATCTTACTTTTCTTTCCGTGACAATAGCGCAGATGTGGCGGGTCAAATACCACCATTCTGAATGTATTATCTGGATATGGCATATCACAGAAATCTGCCTGCACATCGGGCTTGACCTCAAAGTGTCGGCCATCACATAGGGTTGTCTCAAAACTGCGTATGTCTTGGAACAACACATTCGGGTTGTGCTTGTCAAAGTAGAACATCTTTCCTCCACAACAAGGGTCCAAGATTATCTTATTTGTTTCCACAATTTTCTTCTCCATTTTTATAAATTTAAAAAGTTTTCATTAATTTCATTTTCAAATAATTCAACATCTTTTTTGAATAATAGTAAATCTTTTTTTATAATACATTTGTATATCAATTAATTTGAGTGTTCAACCTCAGCAAAAGAGTCTCTATGCCTTTTTTATCAAGTCCAAGACTCAAGCACAATTGTCTCAACTCCGATGGCGTGCCTTTAAGAAGGGCTGTGTTATTTTTCCTTTCTTTCACGACATCGCGAAAATATAGTTTCAATGTTTGGGAAGGGATATCGTGCATTAGATTTCTACAAGCATCATACAAGTCATGCCCTGGTACATCAGGCAAAGTCCCGCATTCTTGAATGATTAGACGTTTATACTCATCTGTACGGAGACAGTTGATAAGTACGTCTGAATCAATCATATCATTTTTTTCTGCAGCTCGTTTTTCCTCAAGGTGTATAGTTCGACCTTGTTTTGACAAAGTAATTATCCCGATATTAGAATCAACAGTGTCCAAATAGAACTTATATTTATCCTCATGGATAACAATATAGCATTTATCAAAAACTTTCTGATAATCGGCAATTTGCTTACCAAGTCTCTTAGGTGTATCAAGATCCGTCTTTATCTCAAAAGCTTTGCTCTCGCCATTGAAAAAAGCAATGTCTGCAATGGAATTTCCAACTTTAAATTCATTGAAGACAGCTGTACTCTTAGTACCATAATTGGCTAAGAGTCCACGAATGATTTCGTTTTTGTACACATACTCGCAGCGATAACTGGATACGAGAGACTTATAAAGTAACTTGAGATAATCAAGATATGAATTCGCCCGCACATTACCATTGTCATATTGAGTGTAAACCCAAGAGAGATGAGCGAAATCATTGAACCGAATTATGTCCATAATCGCCCCACGAGAGAAAGCAGAAGAGTAACTCCTCATGCGGTTTTGTTCTTTAAATTTCGCTGGGTTCATGGCAGTCGCATTTTTCGCAGAACTCTCTGCTAATCTTTGTTCGCATACCGAACAGGGACCAACAGCCCACCTGCCCCAAAAGCGCATTCGGATATCTGCACCATTCGGGCTGACGGTAGTTGTCAGCTATATATTTGTAAGTCTTGCCGTCCTCAATCAATTTGTCAATTGTGGACTGGGGGAGCTCGTGGTAAAAAGGCTTATTCATTTTTTTTTATTTTAGTAAGTTTACCATCGATGGATAATTTAAAGTCGTCCCCGGGAGTAAGGCAATAGACTTTATGCCGGCAACATCCGCTGCGCCCGTTCCTTGGTTCATAACGGCAACACTCCCGGCCGCAAGACTCTTCCTTCGACAAACCGTTAGTCCCAGCCTCTCCGAACGCACGGCAAAAGAAATAATATTTATCTGTGTCTTTTATTGCTATCGACACATCGCATTCTGTAAGTCCGCTCCTCTTCATTTCATCGACTATGTATTCTTTTGTATACGCCGTCTCTTCGTCGAAGTCCGGGAAATAATATTTTTTGCTCATGTCTTTATGTTTTTAAAATAAAGCCGTCTTTCCGAGCTGCCATGTTGCCCCATTCACCTGATATGCCTTCCGGCACCCCGGACTCGAACCGGGACAGGCCTTTACCTAATCTCAACAACCGAGCCAACTTGAACGGCATCCATAGCATTAACATCTACCGCCAAACCACTTTTAATCAACCCCCGGTCGTCGAAATGCCAGTGATTCAGCAAATCGAATAAAACGAAGTTATTAACCGGGCCGTATTCGTTAGTCTCTGAATCAAGACATAGAAACGAATCTCCTTCATACTGAAGGATAAATCCATCCCCTATTTCGATACAGTTAGGGGGATAATTCAATATTTTAAGGCTATATTCGTAAACGTCATATAATGATTGTCTCGCAAGTTCAACTAACGGGACAAACATCGCATCTTCATGATATCCGGGTACCATAATTGACTTTGTTAAGTCTGTCATGGGGTGCAGAACTGGTTTAATTTCCTCTATCCCAACTTTAAATAGTCCGGCCCCACAACTGAGCATAAAAGAATTCTTTTCGGCAAAACAGGTTACAAGCCTGCCTCTGTATGTCTTACTAATAGTTGGTACTATAACCTCAAGTCTGTAAGGCAAATACCCAACAATATCTTTTAATTCCATAAACGTATAATATAAAAATTCCCCGCATTTCAAAACGTCTTGTGGTGGCAAGACGTCCCTACTTTGCAGGGCATAAATTTCATCGCGACCACCATCGCCTTGCAAATATAACTATTTTCTTGAAATAGTATCATCCTTTTCGTCAAATTCATCAAACTCGATAAAAAGGGCGACCACCAGCCTTGCTCCGAGATAAAACAGCACGAGGCTCAGCAGTACAAACAGACTGAAAATGAAGACGTTAATCATAATTAACGTAATCTTCTTTATCAGTATCAGGTTCCTCTATTTCACCCCATCCTCCGCATCTCTCGCACTCGGAACCGTCCACAAGGTAACCGGTGCCTCCGCAATCGGGGCAGGGAACTATGCCCGCGCTTTCGTAGTAATCCTTCATACCTTTATTCCCGTGATGTCCTCAAACACCGTGGCGTCGAAGTTCGGAATAGACTTCACGATCCGTCTATTCTCCTCGCTCATCTCACCCCACCATCTCGCGCACGCCTCTTTGTATGAATACTTTTTCAAGTATCCATCAATCCATTCCGTGAGATGGAACGGGGCCGATAACAGCGCTATATAAAATTCTGACTTCCGGAACTCCCTCAAGGACATCCCGGATGGCATGTTGAAAATCCGAATATCGGAATCCTCATTGCTACAGAAGATTCCATTGGAACCGTCGCAGGAGTTCCAATCCCCCGAGTTCCAGTCCCCCGAGTTCCAGTCCCCCGAGTTCCAATCCCCCGAGTTCCAGTCCCCCGAGTTACAGTCGCCCGAGTTCCAATCCCCCGAGTTCCAGTCCCCCGAGTTACAGTCGCCCGAGTTATGGCTCCCGGGGTTCGTTTCCATTTTTGCTTTCATAATCGTTTTTTTTAATTGTTTATAAACTATTCGGGTTCCTAACCTTGAGATATTTCACCTGCTCCTTGTAAACATTAACAATGCAAATGTCGAAATGTTTCGCATTGCAGCCCAACGGCACCTTCTCGAG
>Ga0172381_10006565_pt1 | contig 11616 bp, 18 predicted proteins | sample Leawel6488metaG_FD_119754 | JGI IMG/M metagenome (GOLD analysis project Ga0172381, IMG submission 119754) | Leachate microbial communities from a municipal landfill in Southern Ontario, Canada - Leachate well 64-88 metaG | ecosystem: Engineered > Solid waste > Landfill > Unclassified | place... | reverse complement strand
TTACGCGAGACGCGGTATTAAAAATATAGCGGTTTACGATGACGCGCTTTTATATAAAAATTCTTTTATAAAGGACATTTTGAAAAATATCATTACGGCAGGATTTGATTTTAAGTTTTACACTCCCAATGGCCTGCACGCGGCGTATATAGATGAAGAGTGCGCGCAGCTTATGAAAAAAACCGGGTTTATGGATTTAAGGCTGTCGCTGGAAACTTCTGATATATCAATGCAGAAAGCCTCCGGCGGCAAGGTTTCAAACAGGCAGTTTTCAGAAGCGGTAAAGGTTCTTAAAGGCACGGGTTTTTCATCAAAAGATATCGGCGCGTATATTCTGGCAGGGCTTCCGGGGCAGAATACGGATACAATAAAGCGCGATATGGAATTTGTGGCGGCAAACAAAGTGCTTATAAAACCCGCCAACTATTCGCCCATACCCGGGACTGTGGAATTTGAAAAAATAAGCGCTGATAAGCGGGATTTGATAACAGCAGAGCCGCTGATGCAGAACGAAACTTACTATATGGCAATTAACCCTGAATACGGATATGCAGAAAATGAGAAGATGAAACTTTTCGCCGCATCATTAAATCAAAATCTTTAAACGCCCTGTCTGGGGTCTGACCCCAGACAGGGCGTTTAAAATCTGCAAGGGCACGGGGTTGTGAAAATAATTTGAAATTTTGTATTTAGTATTGTATAGTGGCTTAAAAATAGAGGGGTTTTAGAGATGGGAAGAAAAAGGCGTATAATGCTTGCGGGTGAGTGTTATCATACCTATGCAAGGGGCAACGAAAAGAAAGAAATTTTTAGGGATAATGATGACCGATATAAGTTTGTTAGTTTGATTGGTAAAGCTAAAAAAAAGTATTCATTCATTTTATATGCTTTTGTACTTATGCCAAATCATTATCATTTACTATTAGAAACGTCCGCGCCCAACCTTCCGGATATCATGAAGTTTATAAATGCTTCCTATTCAACTTATTTTAACTGGAGGCATAAACGGGTTGGCCATCTGTTTCAGGGCAGATATGGATGTCAGCTGGTTGAAAAGCATCCATTTTTACCTGAACTTACCAGGTATATTCATCTTAATCCTGTTAAAGCAAAATTGTGTAAAAAAATATCGGAATATAAATGGAGCAGTTATCATGAGTATTGCGGAAAAAAGGGGTTTGAATTATCAGAAACAGGATGGATGATAATAAAATACGGCCCTAAGAAAGAAGAAGCACTGGAAAAATATAAAATGTTTCTATCGGAAAAAGCGGGGACTGAAGTGATAGAAACCGGCCTTTTGGAAAGTTTTGTGATGGGCGGAAATGAGTTTGCAGTCCGGGTTGCCGAATCCTGCGGGAAAATACAGGAAATTACAAAATTTCGCAGGCCCGCTGTAATTACAGATTATAATAAAGTAATTGCCGAAAGCGCGCGTGTGTTTAATGTATCGTTAGAAGAAGTAACGCATAAAAAAGGCAAGCATAACTATGCGAAATCAGCGGCAATTTATATTATATGGTCTAATTCGGCTAAAACTTATGGTGAAATCGGGAGTTTGTTTAATAATCTGGATGTGTCTTCCGTAAAGAGGCGTGTTGCTTCTGTTAAGAGAGAACTTCAGACAAATATTTATCTGCGTAATAAAATTGAAAATATAACTTGCGGTCTAAACGCCCTGTCTGGGGTCAGACCCCAGACAGGGCGTTTAGAATAAGAATCGCGCTGTATAAAATACAGCAATTGTATTTTTTGCATTTTTTTACGGCTTGTGATATAACTAAAAAAAATAATTTTGGAGGGTACGTATGAAAAAGTTAACCGCGGTTATGCTTTCTTTAATGTTTGTTTTGTTGTTTACCATCGGTGCGCACGCGTCAAAGAAAGGCTTTGGGCTTGGTGTTGTGCTGGGACAGCCTACAGGCATCAGTTTTAAGTCGTTTATGGACAGAAATTCGGCGCTTGACGTTATGGTTAACTGGGATTTTTATTCTTCCGGACTGGGCGCGCACGCTCAGTACCTTATTCACAACTACGAGATATTTAAATTAAAGCAGGGCAGGCTGCCTTTTTATTTTGGTATCGGCGGTTTTGCCGGAATCTGGAACGGCGGAATGTGGGCGGGAGCCCAGGTTCCGGTAGGGCTTGCGTATGAATTTTCCGGCGACCCTATTGATATCTTTCTTGAAGTAAGGCCCGGTATCCTTCTTTTTCCCGGAATGCACCCGAATGTCAGCGGCGGACTGGGCATACGCTATTGGTTTCAGTAAACAGGTAAAAATGCAGCTTATAGAAAAAAACGGCATCAGGTATGTAAGCGGGATTAAGGGTTCAAAGCTTATTGAAAAAGAGTCAGACGTAAACCTTGTCATGGAAGCCGCGTATGAAAAAGACGCGGACAGGGCGATGTTATATAAGGAAAACCTTCCGGCGGAATTTACCAAACTTGGTTCCGGCCAGGCGGGTATGGTTCTGCATAAGTTTATGACATACAGGATGAAACTTGCGGTTGTGGTTGACAAAGAGGATACAGAAAAAGGAAAGTTCGCGGAAATGGTCACAGAGGTTAACATGCATAATAACCTTTTTCATGTTTTTACAGATTCAGAAACCGCGGAAGAGTGGCTGGTAAAAGAGAATTAAGGAGATATTGATATGAAAAAATTAATACTGGCGCTGTTTGCCATAATGATATTTACGGCCGCGCAGGCAAAGGATGCAAACGTGAAAAACATACTTATAGTATATGGTTCTTTTATGGGTTCAACGCAGGAAACGGCGGAATTTATGGCAAAGGAATTAAAAACCCTTAAACATAATGTGAAAGTGCTTCCTGCCTCGGCAGCTGCTGAGGATATCTCCAAATATGACCTTTTAATTCTTGGTTCAGCAATTCACGGCGGGGCTCCTCATCCTGACATGACAAAGTATGTGGCGGATAATTATACCGCGCTTACAAAGGCAAAGGCGGCCGTTTTTATTCAGTGCGCCACCATCACTTCCGCGAAAGAATATACAAGAGAAAAGGCAAAACACTATCCGGAAAAAGTGGCGATAGGTTTTACCCCTGTTTCAACCGCCGTGTTCGGCGGCGTGGTCACGGAACCCAAAAACGGGTTTGAAAAATTTATGGGGAAACTGATACTTGGCCTGGAAAAATACGGGGATTTTAGAAATTGGGAAGAGATAAAAGCGTGGACAATAAGCCTTATGCAAAAATAAATAACAGCAGAGTATAGAGTGCTGTTATAAAAGGGGAAAATTTTGAATAAAGAAATCAGGGAACTTACGCTTTTGCTTTTAAAACTTACGTCGTGGGAAGAAAAAGAAAGGGGTATTAAATCAATTCACAGCCAGAAAAATTACCCCTTTAAGCTTCTTACGGAACTTGTCAAAGAAGGTTATATAGAAGGAAGCAAGAAGTCCAAAACCGTGACCATGCTTGAAAAAGGTATGAAGGCCGCGGAAGAACTTGAAAAGAAATATTTTAAAAAGGACTAAGGAGAAGTTATGTACAAAATGGAACAGGAAGTGCACCTTAGCGACACGGATGTAACCGGGCAGGTATATTACGCGCGCCCCCTTGAATGGATGGAATGGTGCAGGGTGAACTGGTTTCAGGAAAAGTACGGCAACTTTATGAAACATGTGGAAGAAACGGGAATCACATTTTTCCCGTCAAAAGTAAATGTGGAATATAAAAAACCCATAATCTTCGGGGACAAATTAACGGTTGAAATGCGCGCAAAGGATATAAAAAAAGTTTCTTTTGTTCTTGATTATGCTGTAAAACGCGGCGAAGAAACGGTATTGACCGCGGATATTGTAATGGTGTGTTTTGATAATAAAAACAAGAAATTTGGAAAAATAGGCCCGGAGCTGATGGAATATATACAGGGTATAGTTTAATCTTACAGAAGGCCGTTTTTTAAATTCTTGTTGTACGGATGTTTTGAAAACAACTCTTATATTACAGCAGGGAAGGGCTGATTTTTTGGAATCAGAGATGAAACTTTAACAGGTTTTATGTAATTCACTAAATAAGGCAAGGAGAATGAAATGAAAAAATTATGCGCGTTGACTATTTTTGTTTTTACTGCTTTTTTATTATATGCTGATGACACAAATTCGGCAGGACGGGAAAAATATCATCAGGCAATAATGACTTATGAAAGTGCAGAAAAAGTATATTTGGCAATGGGTGAAAAAGACGGTTCGAAGGATTATCTTTATGGTTCTTATGAGGAAAAAGCGCCTGTAAAGATAAAAAAAGAAAAAGATGAGCCTGCGGGAGAACCGGAAAGTTTCAGAACTCTTCGTTTTTATCCTTTTACATTTGATATTTTTGGAGGAATATTAAGTTCATGTTACGACAATGGCTCGGTGCTTAGCGGTTATTTCAGTTTTAATGCGGGAGCGTATGTACTTTATCACTTTAATGATATTGTTGCTTTTAAAACAGGGGTATTATTGGCGCCTTCGGGATATGAATCATTTAATGTAAGTTATCTTAATATTCCCGTCGCGCTTGTATTTAAATCATATGGACTGTCAACGCTGTCCATGGGAATGTATTTTGGGCCCAAGCTTTGGGGGACATACGGCGGTTATTCGGGTTATTCGGATTCTGACATGTATGGCACAGATATAGGTATACATGCCGGATATATTGGATATGGTGTGAATGGTGATTTTGGAACACTGTTTGGGATTACAGTACATTACAGCCTGCTTCCTTTTCATCCTGAACTGGAAACACATAACGGTACTATAATGCTGAATTGGGGAATTATATTATAGAAAAAATTTATATAAAAATTTATTCATCCCCGGCTGTCAAAAACTTGATAATTGATAAAACCCCTGCTATAATTTTTATGTTATTAAATTAAGGGGGAATGGAATGGCAAAGGAAATATCTAAAAAAAAGTTTCTTAACTCTCCGCGCAGAAAAGAAACCATTGAATCTGCCAAACAGTCGCTTCTTCAGCTTATGGAGCCGGATAACAGGGCCCTATTCAACACGCTGACAGGCAGGCAGCAGGAAGAACTTATCCTGGAAATGGCTTTTGAACACCATGTGATAGAGATTAAAGAGCGGTCTTTCCGCGCAGTAAGGGCTGACTGATTTTTGCAGGTTTGCCGCGAAAGTTTTTTCCCGGGGAAAATTTAAACGATCAAACTAAAAAAATAAAATAATGTTGAAAAAAACTTTTAATATGCTACAATAACTTCATCAAACATGGAAAAAATCTCATAAACATCACGTGACACAATAATTTGGGGCCCGTGATAATCAAAAGGAGACATTAATGTCCGCAGTTTACAGAAAGAAACCTGCCGGCGAGGCGGGAAACAAAGATACAGGCAACAGCAGGTACGTGGGGGGAAATTCAGGTTATACAACAAGGTTAACATCACATGAAAGGCCCGCGATGGGAAATTCAAGAGATGGCGCCAAAAGATACGGGTCTTCGGGAGCGGGGTCAACGGGTTCATATTCCAGAAATTCATCCGGCTTTTCGCGCGACGGCAATACATCCGGTTTTTCGCGTGACGGCAACACCGCAGGTTTTTCCCGCGACGGAGGAAAGAAAAAGTTTTTCAATGACAGAAAAAAAGATTTTGGAGCACAGGGCAAGCCTCCATATAAACCTTTTAACCAGCAGAAAAAACATAACGGCCCTCCCAGGGATTTTGTTGAAATAGGAAAATTTGACGCGGCCAAAAGGACATACTCTTTTGGAATGCAGAAAACCGAAACAGGCGACAGCGCGCTTGTAATACTTCAGACGCGCAATGATAACGGCAGGTTAAGGCAGGATACTGTACTTGTATTTGAAGACCATGTGGAAGGTTTTATAGAAGCCATTAATAAGGCCATGGTGGTTTTCAGGGAAAAGAAAGCTGACAGCGAAAAAGGGGAAAAAAGTGAGTGATAAAGAAAGCGGCTGCGGCGGATGCAATAAGGATGAATCCGGAGCCTACCTTGCCAATGGCACTTTTATGGAAAGCTGCCCGGAAACCGCGATAACCAGGGAATTTGAACTTACCGATGGAATTAAAAACGGAAGTTACAGGGAATTAGCCGGCGAAGAAGACAGGGTATCTGTAACGGGTTCATATAAAAACGGGCTGATGCACGGTGAATGGTCTTTTTACGGCACAGACGGCAGGCTTTCCAAAGTACAGATATTTAATGAAGGAAGACTTGTTGAAGAAAGATAATTCCTGCATGAAAACCGTTAAGAGAAGCGGTTTTTTTAAGGGGAACTAAAAAAAATGCCCGCCAATAAAAATAAAAAGAAAAGGGATAAAAAGCCGCTTATAACTCTTGTTGCCGCGGTAATTACTTTTTTTAGCATTGCCTGCCTTATATACATAATCAGATTAAATAACACCGCAGAAGACAGGGCTGCCGTTTATTCCTTTCCCATAGAAAAACAGGCAATAACCGCCACCGGCGAAAAAATAGTATCTGATAAAAGGTCTTATGAATATTATGAATACGGGGAAAAAAGAAGCAAAAAGGGAGTCTATGTCCTTAAAGTTATTAATAAGGACGGCAGTGAAGACTACCGTTACACTTTAAAACTTCCCGCTGAAATAGCTGATTATGATTTTGGCCCGGGGGTAAAAGCTTACGTGACGCTTGAAGATGACCCGGCGCAGAAGGATACGGTGATTTTCAGGGTATGGATGGATTCTGAAGAGTACAGAAAAAATGTGGAGAACAGTTTAAGCGGCCTTTTCAGGCTTATAAAAAAACACAGGCCGGAAAGTATGGTAAGGGGAGAAATAAAGGTGAGGGAATGAAAAGGGGCGCGCGCAGAAATAAGAAAACGGCAGCTGTTCAGATAAAAAAAGATAATTTTCTGCGTAATGCTGCGGTCTGTTTTACGGTGTTTGTAATTTTAGATTTTGCGGTAATAATGTCAACCATGAAAGACACAGCCGGCCCGATAACAAAAGAAACAATTCAATCCGAGGTTTTTACACAGGATATTAAATCTGAAAAAATGCCTGCTTTTCCGGATAAACTTGAATTTCAGCTTTATTACGACAGCGTAATAGGGCCTGCCACGGGAATGCACAGTTTAAAGGTGTGCTGTCCGGACGGCCTTGTAAAAGAGTATTACACATACAAAATGCCGTGGGAGCTTATCCTGTATAAATTCAGCGCGACAATACCTACCGTGGCGCTTTTTGAAAAAAATGAAAGTAAAAAAGTGGGAAAAATAAAAATTTTAATTCTGGATCCAAAAGTACAGTCCACCGACATAAAACAGAGTGATATTCTTAAATTTATAAAAAAAACCGGCGATTATCTGCCGGGATACTCCTGGCAGGCGGATGTGTTTACAGAGGGGTTTTAGATATAGTATAATTATACCGGCGTGAAAATTGATATGGGGGTGTATTATGGCTGATTGTGCAAATCTTGAAAAATGTCCGTTTTTTAATGACAGAATGGGGAACCTGCCGGCTACGGCAGAGATTTTTAAGAAAAAATTCTGCAGAAGCGATTTTGAAAGCTGTGCAAGGCTTATGGTATCCAGGAAATTGGGCAAAGAAAAAGTCCCGGCAGACCTTCTTCCAAACCAGGCAGACAGGGCGCAGGCGATAATCGCGCAGGGGTAAGCACTAATAAAATTCAAAGGATGCAGGTATGGATATATTTGAAGCTGCAAAAGCAGGGGATGTTAACGCGTTAAAAGATTGCGTTAAAAAGGGTGTTAATGTTAATTCGCGCGACCGTGATAAGATATCCCCAATAGTATGGGGTGCTTATCATAACCACACAGGCGCGGTTAAATTTCTTATTTCGGCCAAAGCTGACCTTAATTCCCGAGGCCTTGACGGAATAACAGCCATTATGCGCGCCGTTGAAAACAAAAATACCGAAATGATAAAAGCGCTTATTGCCGCACGCGCCGACCTTAATATTAAGGATAATTACAACGGCACCGCGCTGACAAGGGCGGTTAATGAGATAAAAGATAAAACAATAGAAAACCTTTTGAAGAAATCAGGCGCAAAATAATAAAACATATAATTAACTTTTATTAAATACCTGCCAAATAATAAGTGTTAATTACAAAAACAGAATCAGATAAAAACTTATTAAATTATGTTATAGTATTGTTTAAATATTAAGTTATTTAGGAGGAAATACCGTGGGTGCGGATATGGAAAAAAACACTGTTGAATTTAAGCACAAACAGGAAAAAGAAAGAATAATACTTTTATCCATTGGCTCAAATTTATTCCTTGTGATAGCCAAATTAATAGTCGGATGGATGACAGGTCTTGTTTCCATAGTGGCGGAAGCGCTTCATTCCGCCAATGACCTTTTAGCATCTGTTGTTGCGTATATCGGCGTAAAACAGTCCTTAAAACCGGCGGACAAAGAGCACCCGTACGGCCACGGCAAAATTGAAATTATAACCGGATGGATAGAAAATATATTAATTCTTCTTGTAGGCGCGGGTATTATTTACGAAGGCATAAAAAAATTCATCCACAAGTCAGAGCCGCAGATGGTGGAAATAGGCATCGCGGTCATGATTGTATCCGGTATTATCAATTTTTTTGTTTCCCAGTTTCTTATTAAAAAAGGAAAACAGCTGCGGTCAGTGGGTATAGAAGTGGACGGCGAGCACCTGCGTGCTGATGTCATAACATCACTTGGCATAGCGCTGGCGCTTATTGCGCTTGCTGTAACTAAAAAGTGGTGGATAGACCCTGTGGCGGCAATATTTGTAGGGGTATGGGTTCTGGGTATTTTTTTAAGGCTTTCATACACGCTTACTCACCAGATTATTGACAAAGGGCTTGATGATATTGAAGTGAAAAAAATAGAAGCTGCTTTAATGGAATTCAAACAAATTAAAGATTTTCACAGGATTAGGACAAGGCAGTCCGGATCCACCATATTCATAGATATGCACGTTGAGGTTGATGGAAAAATGACAGTAGAAGAGTCCCATAACCAGACGCTTGAAATAGAAAAAAGGATGAAGAGTATTTTTGGAGTATGTAACACCACAGTACACGTGGAACCCTATGACGGTTCCCCGCACGCGGACGATTAAAGCATTTAACGGGGAAGTTATGAAAAAGAAGTTTTCAATAAAAAGGAAACTAAAACGGCTGAAATTATACGTTTCAGCACTCTATTTTGCCATTAAAGACCCAAGGACTCCGTGGTATGCGCGCGTGCTTGGAATTTTTACTGTGGCTTATGCCCTATCCCCTGTTGATTTGATACCGGACTTTATTCCGGTACTGGGATATTTTGATGATATTATAATCCTGCCCGCCTGTATATATGCTGTCATGAAAATGATACCGAAACCTGTGTTAAAAGAATGCCTTATTAAAGGTAAAAATTTAAAAATAAATACAAAAGCAGGGATAGCGGCGGCAATAATAATAATTTTATTTTGGTTTATACTGCTGTTTCTTGCCGGCAGGTTTATATACGGTATTATAAAAAATTAAGGAGAAATATTATGTGCGGTGAAATAAAAGAAGAATGCGGATGCACATGCGAAGATGAAAGGGAAGAATTCAAGGAAATGATTGGTTATACCCTTTCGGGGTATGGGATAGGGCTGGCGCTTGGCGCGGTTCTGGATTATATAGGTATGCCGTTAAACGCCGTGGGTAACTGGCTGGTGCGGACATTTTCCGGAGAAGGGGAAAGTATCTTTGAGGGAATATTCGCGATAAAGAAAAAAATTCAGGGTAAGGCAATGTCGCTGGCGCAGGCATACGGCTGGGGGAAATTTTTCGGCATGGCGCTTCCATGGATAATAGATTTTATAAGCAGGTTAATGGGTGTTGATATGCTTGGTGTGCAGGCTTTTTATATACCATATTTTTACGCGCTGTCCGACCAGATGGGCGCAAGCGTTTCCGGATTTTTATATTTTTCAAAAAAAGAAGGCAGTGCATCCGGGGGTTTTAAAGCGTATATAAAAAATCCGGTCATGCTTGCGGGTTTATTTATACTGGCAATAGTGCCTGCCGGGCTATTGGGTGTAAGGCTGCTTGGGTTTAAACCGGATACACAGATTTTTTCGGCTATAGAGACAATTGCGGCAAACCTGTGCTGGATACCGCCGCTTATAGGAATCCTGTTAATTAAAAAGGAGCAGCCTGATGGCAAAAATTGAAATGACAGAAGATTTAAAAAGGGCATTTCAGCTTGTAATATTTTTTGGGTTTGTAAGCCTTTTAGGTGACATTATATATGAAGGCGCCAGAAGCGTAAACGGGCCGTATTTAAAAACCCTGTCGGCCAACGCGGCAATGGTGGGATTAATCGCCGGCATAGGCGAATTTGTAGGCTATGCTTTAAGGCTGGCATCCGGATATTTTGCGGATAAAACAAAAGGTTACTGGGTATTTACTTTTCTTGGCTACGGGCTTTTAATATCAGTGCCGATGCTTGCCTTAACCGGCGTGTGGCAGATGGCTGCTGTGTTTATGGTTCTGGAAAGGCTGGGCAAGGCGGTACGCGCGCCGGCAAAAGATACTATTCTATCAAGCGCGGCAAAAAGGATAGGCACGGGAAAAGGGTTTGCTATTCAGGAAGTGCTTGACCAGTTTGGCGCGCTTTTGGGGCCCTTGATATTCGCGGGATACTTTGCGGCAACAGGCGGCGGCGTTAAAACTGCAATTGATTACAGGCACGCGTACGGAATTTTTATTATACCTTTTATTCTGCTTATGATATTTGTCTGGATTGCCTATACAAAAGTGCCTGACCCGTCAAAACTGGAACCGCCGAAAAAAGACGGCGACCCGGAAACAATCACAAAACTTTTCTGGATTTATAATGGTTTTTCTTTTATTACCGCTTTTGGTTTTATAAGTTATGCAATCATGGGTTTTCATTTTAAGGCAACCGGGGTTATATCAGACGTTATGATACCTTTGTTTTACGCCGCAGCCATGTTAGCGGACGGCGCCGCGGCTTACGCTATGGGCCACTGGTATGATTATCTTAAAGAAAAATTAAACCATCACGGCGGCGGCCTTGTTACACTGGCATCCATGCCTGTATTAACGGCTTTAATTCCTTTTCTGGCATTTACGAATAAACCGTGGCTTGCTTTTGCATCCGCCATATTATGGGGAGTTGTGATGGGAGCACATGAGACTATAATGAAAGCGGGCATAGCGGATATTACCCCCATGAAAAAACGCGGCACAGGGTACGGTATTTTTAACTTTAACTACGGCATCGCGCTTTTTGCCGGCAGCTGGCTTGCGGGGATACTGTATGAAATTTCACTTCCTGTACTGTGCTGGGGAATAGCCGGCGTGCAGGTGCTGGCGCTTGGCGTGTTTTTTTATATGGAAAAAGAGATCAAAGGAAATAACAATAAAAAATTGACAAGAATATAATCATATGGTATATTTTGAACAAATAGGCGATTTGTTCAAAATATGGAGATTTGAAAATGGAACAAACAAAGAAAGATATAATTGATTCAGCGGCAGAAGTATTTATCAAATATGGCTTTAAAAAAGCCACTATAGAAGATATTGCAAAGAAAATTAATAAAGCAAAAGGTTATATATATTACTATTTTAAAGATAAAG
>Ga0172381_10006564_pt1 | contig 11618 bp, 12 predicted proteins | sample Leawel6488metaG_FD_119754 | JGI IMG/M metagenome (GOLD analysis project Ga0172381, IMG submission 119754) | Leachate microbial communities from a municipal landfill in Southern Ontario, Canada - Leachate well 64-88 metaG | ecosystem: Engineered > Solid waste > Landfill > Unclassified | place... | reverse complement strand
AACCGCTTTATCTAGAACCGCAACGCGCGGCACATCTTTTAAAGCTTCATAAATCCTGGCATACGGAAACGGGCGATACGAGATAATCCGCAAGAGCCCGACTTTTTTGCCTTTGGCGCGCTGTTCATCAACCACTTCTTTAATCGTGCCGCAAACCGAACCCATGGCCACGATTACTTTATCGGCGTCTTTAGTTTGATATTCTTCAACCAACAAGTCTTTATAATCCCGGCCAAAAACCGCGTTAAATTCCTGGCTGATCTCAGATAAATAAGCAATTGACTCCTTCATGGTTTCCTGAATGGCAAAACGCGCTTCCATATAATAGTCCGGGTCAGCTAAAAGACCCATAGAAATAGGATGCGCTGTATCTAATTTATACAAAGGATTATAATTAGGCAGAAATTTATTTACTTTATCCTGCTCCGGGATATCCACAGTTTCCATACCGTGGGTAAGTATAAAGCCATCCATACAAACCATGACCGGCAACATCACCCGTTTATCTTCAGCTAGACGATAAGCAATCAAGTGAAAATCCACTGCTTCCTGGTTATCCTCGGCGTAAATCTGTATCCATCCGGCATCCCGCAGAGATATAGAATCCTGCTGATCATTCCAGATGTTGATCGGAGCGCTGATGGCGCGGTTGGCGCAGGTCATCACTACCGGCAGGCGCATCCCGGCAATATTAAAAACTACCTCCTGCATATAGAATAGCCCCTGAGAACTGGTCGCGGTATAAACCCGCACACCGGTAGCTGATCCGCCCAAGACTACTGAGGCGGCGGAATGCTCGCTTTCCACGTTGACAAACTGCGATTTCAGCTCGCCATTAGATACCATTTGAGCTAAATCTTCAACAATATGCGTCTGAGGTGTTATCGGATAAGCGGAAATCACTCCCGGCTGACAAAGCTTAACAATTTCCGCTATCGCATGTGACCCTTCTACAAATTCTTTCATCCCGCACCTTCCATATGTTCAGCTTTTAAAACTATAAGTTTTGATAGATTAAAAAAAGAAGGTGCGGGATTCATTGCTCCCTACCTTCCTGCTCTTCCGGAACCATTTCAATATCTTTTTTCGGGCAGATATCCGCGCATACGCCGCAGCCTTTACAAAAACTATAATCTACTGAAAAAGCATTTTTCTCTTTTCCGCTTACGCAATCTTCAGGGCAAACCATCGCGCACATCCGGCAGGCAATACAATTCTTATGTAAATAATGCGGGCGCAGCAACGTCCTCCAGCTGCCGGTCTTACTGCCCTTACTTTTTAATGGATTTACAGTTAATGGCCCAAACATTTTATCCCCTGCCTCCCGGCAGGTCGGCTTTTAATTTATTTTTAACAAACTCAAAACCTTCTTTGACTGCCTTAACATTACCTTCCTGTGCCTTGCCGCTAAAACGCTTCTTGACCACTTCAATAAGATTGTCCAGCTTCAATTCTCCGGTAGCCGCGGCAAATGCCCCGATTAATGCGGTATTTCCCAACGGACGGCCGATGTTTCTTAAGGCAATCTCATTAGCCGGAACCACAAAAACACTCTGCTTGGCCTTTAATTTAGGCAGTTCCAGGTCTTCTTTACCGTTAATAATGGCGACGCCATCCTCTTTTAGCCCGGAAAAACAGTTATACCCGCGCATAAGTGTAGGATCGACAATAATTACATAATCCGGTTCGTAAATCTGGCTGCGCAAGCGTACTGGATTACTGTCTACGCGCACAAAAGCGTTCATCGGCGCACCCATCCTGGCTGCTCCGAAGTTAGGAAAAGCATAAGGGAACTTACCCTCGTTAAAATAGCTAAACCCTAATAACGCTGCGGTTGTGATTGCCCCCTGGCCTGCGCGGGCATGAATCCTGATTTCCTTCATAACACTCCTTAAAAGTAATCGCTAAAGTTTTTTAATTATATAGCCTAAGCCTTACTTTGTCAAATAGTTTATTTTTCAGCTTTCAGCAACCAACCTTCAGCTATCAGCTAAAGGCGAAAAAGGCGCCCTTTACCCGGGGAAACGGTCCCTGTCCATCTCAAAGGTTTTTACGGATAAACTGGCTGGTTTGGTTAAGCAATTTTAGGATTCCTTCGGATTTTTGCGTGTCCAAGGTGCCTAAACCACAAGCTGGACTAATCAAGAGCCTTTCCAAAAGCAGTTGGCGGTCAATCCCTTTTTTAATCAATATCTCCAAACCCGATTTTATCTTTTGCGCCAGCAACTCACAAGTCAAACCCGCATTAAATTCCTGAGTAGGAACTATCCCCCAGCAAATAACCCCTCCTCTTTCCAGAAAACTCTTGAGGTTATCCGCGTAAAGCACAAACCGCTCCTGAAAATTAAAAGCGTCAAAGTTAATAATATCAATACCGGCAGTATCGGTGAGCATCGACCAATCGGTATTACCGCAACAATGTATACCGGTCAAGGCGCCATGATTTTTTAAGACCTCCCCAAGTTCCGAATAAACTTCAATTACCTGGTTACGGTCAACCGGCGTGTAAGCCGAACCTACCCCGGTCAGATACGGTTCGTCGAAAAACATAATCATCTTTTTACCGAACTTCTTAAAATAATCCAATTGCCAAAGGGCCTTCATACTTAATCCTTTAACCATCGCCTGCATCAGCACTTCGTCATGCAAAATAGCCTTACCCTGGTTATCGGTAATCCCGGAACAAAAAGTAAAAGGACCGGTAACCTGACATTTGATAAATTCTACCCCGGATAACTCCATAGCGCCCAAACGTTCAAAAAAAGCATATAGACCGCGGGCAAAAGACGGACTTATTTTAAAATATTCCAGATCATGCGCGATAAATTTTTCATAGAACGATTCCAGCTCTTTTTCTTTATTTTCAAAACTTAGCCGCAAATCCCCATCATTGATTTTTAATCCGGGTAAATTTTCGCTGAATTGCGCCAACATCCCTTCGCGCAAATCGCGCTTGGGCAATTGCGGCCAAAAAGGTATCTCCGGAGTATAACGCAAAATCAAATCTACCGCATCCAGATCATTAGTTAAAGGAAGGCTGCCAATGCCAGTAGCTAAACCTTTTAAATTAATCATACCTTTTCCCGGCGTAATGTGCCACTAGGCTGCATCTGAACAATTTCTTGAACCTTGACTTTTAAAACAATAAACTGCTTGGAAGCGGCTGCTTCATAGGCCTTATGCGCCCGGCCTTTAATCACCCCGTCGATAATCCGAGTAGCCGATAAATCGATCTCTTTACGCTGTAAATCATTCAACGCGGACAGATACTCCGGGCCACTATCAATAACTTCCACCACCCCGTTGATCTGATAACCCACAAGGGTATTATTGTCGAAAAAAGAAAGCGAAACCCGCGGATTAACGCTCAAATTACGAAAAGTCCTGCCGATAATATAATCTACCAAATAAATACAATCGGACTCTACCTTCAGAAGGAATTTAGGAGCGGCGTTAGGCCTGCCTTCCAAGTCACAGGAAGCTACACTGATAAATTCTCTGGATTCAATAAGCGCCTGAACATTTTTATTAATCATAATTTAGCTCTCAGACCGGCAATTACGCTATCAGCCAGAACGTTGGAAAAAACCGTTTTAAAATCATAAACACCATCAAAATCCGCAAGAGAATCTTCCTCGGTTTTAGACAAAAGTTTATTTTCGATCATATTAAAAACAATATTTCCGAAATCCCGCGTGTTATTTATCCCCCAATAAGACAAAACCCTGCCTGCCAAAGCCCCATACTGGTTAATCGCGTATTCCTTTAATCCCATAGACAACTCAGCCCCAGAAACATGGGTATTTCTTTTTAACTTCTTTTGTGTAAATTCAAGCCCCTGCAACAAGAATTCATAAGCATCCGCTTTATAACGCTTATCCCGAAAGCAAATTTTTTCCACTAAACCATAAAAATCACTCATTGATCCAATCCTTAGTTAAATAATAAGCTTCGATAATTTTCCGGAAAAGCATGGGTCTGGGAAATCTCGCGTCCGGCCTTATCCAAAAAAACATACGTAGGTACGCCCATTAAACTATATTCATCGGCCAATAAACCGAATTTATCTAAAAGCATTTTAAAGTTAAGTGTATATCCTTCAAAAAATTTCTGCACTTTATAAGTAGGTTCGTTCACGTTAACGCCCAAGAGAACAATTCCCTCTTTGGCGATCGCCGGGTAGCGCTGATTTAACGCTTTTAGCTCTTTTCGACAGTAAGGACACCAGGTCGTCCAGAAAAAAAGGATCACCGGTTTACCCTTGTAGCTGGAAATACTGACCGATTTTCCAGCCAAATCGCTTAATATGATATCATCGGCCAAGGCATCTTTACCGGCACCCAAAACCAGGAAAGTCAACACAATCAACAATAAAGTTCTTATTCTTTTAGATAAATTCACTAGAACCTCCTCATCGCGCTAATTATAAAATACAAACCCGCTAAAACTATAATTGCGGCGCAAGCTTTCTTAACGATTATCATCCACCGGCCGGGTTTAGGCAACCCGGTAAGGCTAACCCCGAAAGTACCGATTAAAATAAAGATCAAGCCCATGCCATAAGAAAAACTAAGCAATAAAAATCCGCCGTAGAGTATATTTTTCGTAGTCGATAAATATGCCAGAATTGCGCCCAGAATCGGGGTAAGACAGGGTGAAATCATCAATCCTGAAACTAACCCTAAAAATAAGGCCAAAAGATAGTTTCTTTTTCGGTGGAAAGGAAGTTTTAAACCCAAAGTAAAATTAAAATGAAATAAATCAAACATGGAAAGCCCGAAAATCAAGATCAAGACTCCGGATATAAGATTGACTATAGGGTTTACACTGAATTCTCCGAATATTCTTCCGGTTAATACTGCCAGGACACCTAAAGAAGAATAGGTAATGGCGATACCGGTAACATAAAATAAACTTAATAAAAACCCTTTACTTTTAGAATTTTGCGCGTTACCGACGATGTATCCGGTGCTGATCGGAATAAGCGGATACACGCAAGGAGTAAAACTGGCTAATAGCCCTCCGAAAAAAGCAAAAATAAAATCTAAAGGGCTACCGGAGAGCTGCATCAATCCACCTTAAGTATGGTTTATCTCCGGCAATTATCGGAATGGCGATAATTTCCGGAACCTCATAACTATGCAAAGACTTAACCATTTTAATAATCCGGGGAATCTTATCTTTTCTGGATTTAATCAAAAGTAAAGATTCTTTAACCTGATCTAGCTTAGACGACCAGAAAAATAAAGAATCAACTTTATCCACGATATTAACACAAGCGGCTAATTTAGCCTTGATCAAACCGGCAGAGATCTTTTTTGCCTCTTTTTTATTCTTGGCGGTAACTAAAACTACTACATACATAACATGAATGCCTCTGGCTTAAGAAACTTATCGCTAATTTCACAAATTCATTATATAAGGATTAACTTTAATTTCAAGGAGATTGTTGTCAGCTATCAGCTTTCAGTCGTCAGCTAACAGCAAAAGATAAGACCGTTCCCCCTGGAGGGAAACGGTCTTATCTAAATTGGGCACTTTTAAGATAAACCCTTAGACCCTTTGCTTGCCGGTAGGCTGCGATAGGTTAAAGGTAGTGCCCCTTATTAATCAAGACGAAAAAACTGTTTTTAGCTCCTTAGCGCTCCTTCCTGAGCCCAAAACCACCAACATATCTTTAAGTACCGGATCAGTTGAAACACAACTCTGCTCTTCCATTCTTAAAATATCGCTGATACAAGAAACTATTTTATCCCGGTTACTATCAAAACTGCCTTCGAAATAACTGGCGGCAAAATAATCTTTCAGGCGTTCGGCGGATGGGGGAATGCTGGAATTAAGAAGACGTTCTATATCCTTCCACTCCTGGACCAAATCCATCCGCCGTAAATTGTCAAACGGCAAATTCCGAATACTGGCCCTAAGTTTATCCATTGAAACAGTGACAATCGGTAAGAAACGGAAATCAATACCACCTACATCAGTCCCGCCGGAATTATCCGGTGGAGAAGCTTTATCTGACTGCCCGCCGCTTATCTGTTTTACCCATTCATTAAAGTCAACTACCTTAAAAACCCTCGCTCTACTTTCTTCCGTTAAATAAAAATAAGCGTTGATACCCGGAACTATTTTTCCATCATTTATATCCTCCACACCCTGTATGCTGATGCCTTCCGGTAAAGCCGCTTCAATAACAATCCCAATTGGATCATTTATTATCTTATCCAGCCGATCAGGTAAAATAAAATCCTTTCCCAAACCATCCTGCCAGGAAGGACCCGGATTAGTTACAATCTTGGTCCCATCGTAAGGATGGGTATGTAAAACACCTAATAATTTGATTTCTCCGGTAGCATGAATATCAATAATCCTGCCGATCTCCACTGGATCAGCCTCGACATAATCATCTTGTTGCCGTAGATATTCTGAAACAGGAATTATTTTTTCGATCCGATATCCATTTCCTGATCTTGAACCGAATAATAAAAATATTTTCTCTAAGAAAGGCTTGTTTCGGTTGGGGAGGGCTTCATTTGCCGCGCTGATCAAAGCCGGCAATTCCGCGGCGGCCTCTTCTCCGGAAAAAACAATGGCCGACTGACTGTCGAAAACAACTCCCGGGGTTTTTATCGAAGCGTAGACTCTCTCCAGTTCCGTCTGGGCGTTAGACGCTCTTTCCGCCGCGATTAGACCAATCTCTTTCTCGATTTCTGACCAGCGATCTTTATATTCACTGTAAAATTTTACCGTATCATCAGGAATGCTCACTGTTCTACGACTGGCATTAAGTTTTTCAATTATTTCCAAAGCGGTTTTGGCCAGATCACCAGCGGGCTGATCCTCTTGCCCCAGAAAATCATCGCTGGTAACAGAAATAGCTTCAAAACTTACAGAAAAACCGAACCCATTTTCACCCAAAAGATTATTGATATTCCCGCTTGCCTCCTGCAGAGCCCCATTGATAGACTGCTCATCTAAAATCGCAGTATTTTCTCCGGCCAACCGTAAGCTAAAAGCATCCAACAAACTAAGATTATCCAAGACAATAAGCTGATTACCGAAATAATGCCCCAACTCATTGAAATCATTGACGACCTTAAAAGGGTATTTTCCCGGAACCCGCAGTTTTCTTCCTGAACTTTCTATAATCGACAAAAAGTCTTTCTCCAGGCTTGAGCCTTCAACGGTAAGTATATTCTGCCTGACTACCGTTACCTGCCATTTCCCTTTAGCCGAAGTGATAAAGTAAAAACTGTCCGGAGGCCCCCTTACCACAAAGATAGAGCGATCAGCAGCTTTGGCCATCGAAATCGTATATTCCAGAATATCATATAGGTTACTGCGAATGAAAGCGGCATAGCTATTATCAAGTTCGATTTGTTTAGCTCGGTTGGAGCCATGGTGTTTTTCGATAAAATCTTTCAATCCCCGGGAAGAAATTTTAAATTCTTTGATATATCTTTCTGCCTCTGAAGATTCAAAATTACCCAACCTGGCCCCTTCTTTTGCCACCGCCGGCTTTTCAATCAACCCTTCTACCCCTACCAGATTACCATTCTGTTTAGCGACTCTCTGAAGAATCTCCGCTTCCTTTAAAGAAGACTCAAATCTGCTTTCAAGAACATCCCCCGCCTGCAGCCTGGAAGCGCCGGCAGGTAAATAAGGCGGCAATGCCGGCTCGATTTCACCTAAACCCGGAACCTGCCCCGATTCTACCAATATTCTGTCTAATGTCGAACGCCCGCTTAAATCGCCGCTGTCTTTTGCAAAAAGAACCGTAGTTATATATTCTTCTCTTCCTCCTCCTTGGCGGGACTCTCGGGCAGTCCTTTGAGACATTCGGACCCCGGTAGAACCTTTTATCTTTTCCAACATTCCGTCCGGAAGCCTGGCAATACTGTAACCAACGTATTCATTTTTTATCTCTTCCTGAATATTCTTAAGCACATTTTCTACCTCTTCCTTTTCTAAGTACCCGGGCAATACCATCGCAATCTCATCCGACCTTTCTCCCAGACGAAAAGATATCCCTTTTTTATTCAAAACCTTTTTCGTAATCCGAATTACATCCGCGATAAAAACATCTGAGATATCCATCCCGTAATAATCATTCCTCAGGCTTAATTTGAGCATATCCCCGAAAACTACCCAGGATTGTTCTTTATCTTTGGCCAAAAATTCCATAGCCTTACCTTGATCTGGATCAAAATAATTAACCACATTTGTCAGATTCTGTTTATTTTCTACATTTATCGACTCTAAATATTCTTTCAGCTTCTCAAAAGCTGCGGGAGCGACTCTGCCCTCCTTAACACCTATCTGGTTGATCCTTAAAGTTTCATTAATATCAATTGTTTCCGGATTCAGATAAACTAAAAATCCGGCTTCATCTCCCGCTAAAATCGGATTATTTTCTGAACCAATTTCAAGTTTTTTGCGCAATTCCTGCGGTAGACGAGCCCCATTCTTATTTGCGTTCAGGTCAAACATTATTTGAGTAGTTTCGCCACCGGGTGTTTTTAACTCTTTTAAATCACTCGCGTTCAAAGTAAACGCCAGGACAACTTCCCACCCCATAAACTCCATTGTGCTTGCATCTAATCTTGATTCCCGCGAAAAAACCCATCGTTCAGGCAATGAATAAAACCCATCCCGGGTTATATCCAGTGCCGCCTTAAGGCTACACTGATGATAACCTATAATTTTACCATTAGGGCTTTTCGGCTTTGAGAAACTGTGCGTTTCACTCGCAAGAACAACATATCTCTTAGCCCCATCAGCCGATTCGATTACCTTGAGAAACATCATTGTGCCTGACGGGAAATAGATATTTTTAGAATCTTTATAACTTGTTAAATATTCTAAAAATTCATTTTTGGTAAATTCTCTTGCGCCATCCCATAAATACGGAAGAAATTCAATTATTGCGTTATTACTAACTTGATTTTTCAATATTCGGAAAAAATCATTAAAAGTTCCAGAAAATATCTTTGTTGCGATAGCGGGGTTAGCGTCTATTCCCGTTGTAGCGGTAGAAGGCTTAAGATCTCCAGATCGCTCTTGTATAATCTGGAACTCTCCTGGATTATCCTCCATAGGGACAGCTTCTAAGCCAATAACTGTATCGGAATTATCTAATGGGGATTCAGAAGCCGGAGCCAAAGTAACTTTTGAGTTAACCGATTGGGCAGGTTGCCCGAAATCAGTAGTAATTATTTCCCCCATATTAAAACCGCCCGAAAAATAACTTCTGACTACCTGGCCATAAGGCGTAGCTACCGGCTCTTTGATGTTATACTGGCCTTTGGCAAAATTCTCCTTATAGGCATTAAAATAATCATTCACGGAATAGGCGGGTTTAGCGTAAAGATTCGAGAGATTCTTTTTATTGATAATCCGGGAATATTTGGTATTTTTACCTTGATTTCTGGCCTTAAACCACTGGGCGAGAATTAACGAATAATAAACCTGCCTGAGCGAAGCGTAACGCTTGGCATTGTTAATTTCTTTAGTAAGCCTGGGAATAATATCTTCTTTGATAATCTGGCTGGCGTATTCATTCAGTTGTTTTTCTTTAGGATCTTTAAAAGAATACACGGAGCTGCCTTTTAAATAATCCTGCTCCAACATCACTTTTAAAGTCGCCTTATAGACATAAGCTGAACCAGTCGATTCGCGGATGATAATCTCATCCGGCACAATCCAAGGGCGGGTTAAAGTAGGAATAGTGACATTTTGATCCCCGTAAATCTCGCCTGCCTTTTGATAAAGCTTATTCCAATACTTCCTGCCTTCGGCGGTAGCCGGATCGGTGGCGTCCGCAGTATCCTTTTTTAACTGCAGATCCGCTTCCAGAAGAATCCTGCCGACCTCTGTCTCTGCCAGAAGCGGATCAATGACATCATTAGGGGAATCCGGACGAAGATTTACCCAAAAAGAACCATTAGGCAAAGCCAACCCTACAAAGAAATAATTAAGCAAATCTTTAGTGGTATCCTCTATCTCCTTTTCAGATGGAACAACAATATCGCCTTTATCCAGGAGAAGGTTAAAACGGTTATTTAATTGATCATAAGATATGCTTCTTAAATGCAGGGGACGGAATTTATCCGGCAAGATACGCCCGGATAAAGGCGTAAAATGGCTGGCAATATTTAACTCAACAGAAACAACCTCAGCAAAACAGGTCTGTTGAAAAATAAGCAAACCACACAAAAAAATAGAGATAATTTTTGAATATTTTTTTTTCATTTGTACCTACCGGCTTCTCTTAAAGTATGATATATAGGTAAGAGATAAACAAGGCTAAATCAGGAGAAAAAGAAAGGGTTTTCTTAAAAGAAAACAAGGACCTTTTCCTTAAGAAAAAGGTCCTTAGATAGCCTGATAAGCTTATAATTTAGGGTCTAACTACAGCTTTCCTGCACTTTTACCGATCTAATCCTGCCTAGTTGCGCGCAAAGATCAAAAACTAAAGTCGGATCTTCAGTCACCATATTCACTTTATAATTACTCTCTTCGGACTGCTTCTGAAAATCCTCAACCATCAAATCCGTGCCGAATTCCGCCAAAGCACTCCTGACGATTGCCGGGGAACTATCTTTAGCGTGTAAAATAAACTCTAAAATATATTTTGTAATCATCTAAGCATCAGCGTGGAAATCAAACGCCCGGCACCAGAGGCTTCTTTACGGAATGAAAAAAACCGGTTATCAGAAAAAGTGCAGAAAGCAGGATCAAAAATATTATCCTGCCTTACCCCGCAATCAATCAGCTGCCTGCGGTTAATTAAAGCGATATCCATAAAAACGCGCCCGTCGCGTTGAAAAAGACCAAAAGAAAAATTACTTTTAAAGTTTTTCTCTACCTCAAAACAACAAACCCTGATCGATGGGCCGAAACCCACGTATAGCTCTTCAGGCCGGCTGTCAAACTCACTTTGCATCCGTCTGATTCCTTCTTGCGAAATATTCTGCTCCGTGCTGCGCCAACCAGCGTGCAAAATGCCGATTGCCGGTCGGCGTGGGTCATAAATAAAAACCGACAAGCAATCAGCAGTCAGAATCGCCAACGGCACCCCGCGCTGATCAGTAATAAAGCCGTCGGTATCCTCAACCGAGCTTTCATAGTCTAAAGCTCCCCTACCTTTATCCTTGGCCGTTATATACTCAACGTTCTTACCATGCGCCTGCTTGGCAGTAATCAAATCCCGATAATCAACACCCAGCCCGAAAAGGAATTTTTTACGATTATTCAATGCATCCCGGGTATCCCCGAAAGACAAAGACATATTGCCGTCCTCTCGCTGGCTAAAAGCCGAAACTACCGGACTAATTCCAAATTTTTCTAAAGGATTAAATGGCATCTTCTATTTCTACCAGTTTATTGCGCGATTTTTCACCGCTTTTAATACTAATCTGATATTTCTTGATTTTAAAATGCGCGCTCAATAAATCCACCAACTGCGTGTTCGCCCGCCCCTCTACGGCCGGCTTAGTCAAATGCACCTTCAAGGTATTACCGATTTGTTCAACGCGATTACGGCTGGCTCGGGCAGTTACCCGCACATTAAAAATCATCACCGTTTAAGATCCTATGGATTTTGTATCCTGAATGTT